>JAEEGH010032058.1_pt1 | contig 10121 bp, 1 predicted proteins | sample 9134181 | NCBI WGS metagenome assembly JAEEGH01 (sample SAMN16246544, study PRJNA631951) | gut metagenome | biome: gut microbiome; feature: rumen; material: DP-attached | host: Bos | place: Iran: Karaj | collected 2018-10 | reverse complement strand
CTTTATATTTCTGGTACAAGTCTACAAGCAAAAAGCTTGAGGTAACTGCCTGGGTTCAGACTGGAAACAATCAGTATACTAATACTAATCAGAAGCAGAATATTACTTATACAAAAACTAATGTAGGCAATATTAAAGGCTCAGATACAATCACATACAATAATGTTATCTACGATTACTCTTTGGCGCAGGTAAAGGATGGCTCTCAATGGTACAACGTTAAAGAATTTATCGTTGACGCTGCTGGAAATGCCCAGGCTAAACGCGATGGAAAAGCAACTGCAATCGCGTTGAATAATACTAACTTGCGTTTTGTTTATGTTGCAGCAACAAGGACAATGAATGTTCCGCTGTATTATCTTAATGATAATGATCAGGCTACAGACTCTGGCCTGACACAGACTATAGAGTATTCCAGCACAGATGTAAGTGGATTTAATAACCCACAGAGCACCATTACACACAATGGAAAGACATATAATTACGTTCGTTCGGATGTATATACTAGCGTATATGGTTATTCTGGATGGTATGAGGTTGGGTCATATTATCTGGATAATGGCAAACCATACGCTAGGGTTAAGTTTGATTCTCGTTACACTGGAGAGATTAGCACTAGTAGCATTCGCTTTGTTTACGAATCTGCTACAAAGACTCTTTCAGTTCAGGTAGTAGATAAAGATGGCAATAATATTGCCAGCGATATTCCTTTTGAGATTGGACCTGACTTCAATGTTGATCAGCTTAAGCATCCTCAGAATGAGATATCCAAGGATGGCTTTGATTACGTATATTGGAAGACAGAAGTTTATCACAACAGTGGCTACAACTCCTACTGGGGTGAGATTGAAAATGATGATTTCAGCAAGGATAGCAAGGGTGTATATGCCGATGGAATTTTGCTGAAAGGCAATAACCTTCGCTTTAAGTATTCTAACTGTGGTCATCATCTGGACCTTGGATTCGAAGATGAGTCTGAGTTTAAGAAGTATAAAGAGGATGGTGCAGAAGTTGATGTTGTTGTCAACGGCCAATCCTATAAGATGGAAGTTGGCCCTTACGATGGCTGGGATGAAGATCTTAAGACCTGGGAATACAGACTAGAGGCTTCAAAATATGGTCGTTATTTCAAGACTACAGATACTATAACCTTCCAGGTTAAGTATAAAAATCAGACCTATGAGATCACTACTACTCAGGGTGAAAATGAGACGGCTTCACATAACTGCTCTAGCAACCATTATCCTCAGGATGTATACGGCTTTGACTACAAGATGAGCTTCAAGGATAAGTTCCATGCAAAAGGAAATCTTATCTATCATAAAAATGATGGTTCAGAAACCATGGAGGTTGCAGATCTTAAAGAATCTGATGAAGGCGTAACATCATTTACATTTATTGTTAAGAATATTGATAAGGTTGGATTTTCAAGTGGTGCGGATCACGAACAGCCTGGATATAAGTTTGTTGGATGGGCTGAGTCAGCAGGCGCAACAGAAGCTACAATTAAGCCTGGCGATACTGTTACCGTAGACAAGAATGATAGAAAAGAACTCTATGCAGTTTGGGCTAAGAACAACTACCAGGTTATGTTCGATCTCAATGGACATGGAAAAGAAAACACAAAGCCGGAAGATCAGAACGTATACTACGGCGATCCTGTAGCAGTGCCTGTTGCTCCAACAGATGACGACTGGGATTTTGCTGGATGGTACAAAGAGAGTGGTTGCCAGAACAAGTGGAATTTCACAGAGGATAAGGTAACTGTTAGTCCTACAACTCTTTATGCTAAGTGGACCAGAAAGAAAACAGTTATTACATATCTTGATGGCTACCATACTGGAGATGCGGCAATCTATGACAAGCTTGATGCTGAATATGGATTGAAGACACCTACTCCTAAGACCAATCCAACAAGACCATACTATAACTTTGATTACTGGATGGATTCTAAGGGAAATAAGGTTACTCCAGCGAACATAACAGTTACTGGGCCTGCTACCTATACAGCACATTGGAGTAAGACTATTCCTGAGGGAACAGTTAAAATTTCAGCGATCACAGTCAGTAAGACTTATGATGGAGATGCTCTCAGTGCTGGTTTCAAAGTTGAGAATCTTCCAAGTGAATTTAAAGTAATTGACGTTACTTACACAGCAAATGGCAAAACAGCAGCAACACAGTCAATAACTAATGCTGGTAGCCTGGATTATTCAATTGCTTCTTATAAGATTGTTAAGGATGACGAAGATTATACAGCGTACTTCAACCCTTCTGTTAATAGGGATGGTAAGCTTACTGTTGATAAGATCGTAGTAAATGTGAAGACTGGTTCACAGACATGGAAGTTTGATGCACAGTCACACAGAAATTATGATATTTACATCAATGGAAGCGAGACAGCTGCTTCTCTTGGAGAAGGTAACTATGCTTCATTTAAGCCAATTAAAGACAAGAATGAGACACTTAAGTTCCGCACTGATGCTTTTGCAATTATTCCTGGCATAGAAGTATCAAATAAATTAGATACTGTAGTTTATGAGAATGCAGATAGTGGCAACTATGATGTAAAGACAGATTTAGGAAAACTAAACATAACTCTTGCCGAGGCTCAGTTCGAGATCAAGGCTGAGGATAAGAATTTTACTTACAACGGACAGCCGCAGTCATATGACGTAGTTACAACTGTTTCAAAACCTGATGGATATGAGAACTTTGAGATCGAGGCGCATGTCACAGAAGACAGCTATGTAGAAGATTTTAGTAATGCAACAGGTGATGTTGTAACAGTTACCAACAAGGTAAACACAAAGTCTATCGTCATCTATGAAGTTGGTGAAGATGGAAGCAAAGAAGATGTAACTGATTATTTTGACACAAGCAAGATAAAGGTTACTGATGGAACTCTTACACTCAGTAAGAAAGCTATCACTATCAAGTCGGGCAATGCTGAGAGAGAGTATACAGGTGAGCCTCTTCAGAATACCACAGAAACAAAGGTTATTTCTGGAGAACTTGTTAACGGACAGCAGCTTTCTCAGATTGTAACATTTACAGATTATGCATCAGTTACAACTGTTGAGGAGAGTGGAACTGACGGTGTAGATAATACTTATACTCCTCATGAGACAGATGATCTTGCAAAGAACTATAACATTACTTATCAGTATGGCAAACTGAAGATACTTCCTCGTAAAGAGGCTCTCGTAGTTACTGCTAGAACCGTATCCAAGAAGTATGATGGAACAGCTCTTTCTACATCAGATCTTAAGAATGATAAGGGAGAAGCTTATACCTTCGACATTACAAGTGGTCAGCTTATTGCAGGCGACAGACTTGTAGTCACAACTACGGGCTCAGTAAAAGATGTTAAGGATAATGCCGCTGATAACCACAAGATCACTGAAGTTAAGGTAATGCGCGGCACTACTGATGTTACTGATAGTTATGAAACGATTACTACCGTAAATGGAACACTTTCAATAACAGCTAGGAACGTAACTCTTACATCTCATGATTGGGATAAGCAGTACGATGGAAAGCCTCTGACCAATGCGACTGGACTTGCTGCTTCAGATATTTCTGATGACCCTAACAAGGGCGTTACTATTGGAGGAGATGGCTTTATTACTGGCGAAGGTGTTGAGGACTATGAATTCACTGGTTCTCAGACTATTGTCGGCAAGACAAAAGGTAATAACGTATTTACCTACAAGCTTAAGAGCAACACAACAGAAGGTACTAACGGAAACTATGTTATCACTGTAGTTCCTGGAACCCTTGAAGTTAAGGGACGTACTACACCAATAGCTGTTAAGGTACAGGCTAATAGCGATGAAGTACTTTATAATGGAGGCCCCCACGAAGTTACTGGATTTGAAAAAGTAGTAGATGGAATAGAATTTGCTGAGACTACAAAAGGACTTAAGTTCGAAGTGGATGAGGTGGAATTCTACATTACTGGACTTTCAGCAACTTCTGGAAGTCAGAAGAATGTAAAACGCGAAGGAGAAAACAAGCAGGTTGGAACATATAAAGTTGCAGTGACAGGAAGCCTTGTCGTTACTGATGCATTAGGAAATCCTGTTACCGACCAGTTTAATGTAACAACTGCAGACGGAACATTAAAGATCAATCCTAGAAAGCTTACATTTACATCTGCTACAGGAAGCAAACAGTATGATGGATCCGCTCTCACAGCACAGTGGCTTGTGCAGCATGATTCCACTGTATCTGAAGAGGTAGCTGTTACTTATCCTGCAGCTCAGGGTGAAGGCTTTGCGCAAGGCGAGGGCGTTACCTTTAATGTAACTGGATCGATCACATATCCTACTGAGGGAGAAAATGGTACAGTTGATGATACTTACACATATTCTCCAACAGGAACTACACTGCTTGATAACTACGATATTGACAAGCAGGTTGGTACTCTTACAGTTACTGATCGTACAGATAAGTACGTGATCGAGCTGGAAGCTAATAGTAATGAAGATCTCTATGATGGTACAGAGAAGACAGCTTCAGGCTTTAATACAACACAGTTCACATTTGACGGAGTTACTTACAATGTAAGTGGAATTACGTCAGAACTTAAAGAAACAAACGTAAACTATAATGCTACAACCAAGACTGTCGATAGCTATGAAGTGCCTATTTCAGGAACTGCTATTGTAACAGCTCCTGGTGGAACAGATGTAACAGATCAGTTTGCGGTATCAGTAAAGACTAAAGGAACACTTCTTATCAAGCAGAGAAGAATTAATCTTGCATCAGTTACTGGATCTAAAGAGTATGATGCTACAGTACTTAACAGTGCTTGGCTATTAGGTAACAATAAAGCATATGTAGGTGGCGAGCTGGTTGATACCGAGATTGTTCAGACAGGTGATGGCTTTGCTCCAAATACAAATGAAGGCTTTGCAACACTTACTACAACAGGCTCAGCACTTATGCCTGGTGATGTAAAAGAAAATACGATTAGCTATACACTCAATAGCAAAACTCTGGAAGGCAACTATAAGATAACAAAATTGCCTGGAACGCTGAAAATCGACAACAGAGAAGCTAAGTATGAAGTAACAGTTACTGCAAACAGCACAACTGATATGTATGACGGAACAGAAAAGAAAGCAGAAGGATTCAAGAGCGTTACGTTTGAAGGCGAAGAGTATGAAGTAAAGAATAACACACTTACATTCAAGCTCAATGACAAAGTATTTACCATCACAGGACTTACTACATCAGATCCAACTGCTACAGATGTTGTTCTAGATGGCGATGAAGAAACTGTCGCAGCTGTTAATAACATTACTGGCCAGTGGCACGTATATGACGGTGATAAAGAGATTAAAGACCAGTTTGATGTTAAGACTGTAGATGGTGCTCTGAAGATTACAAGAAGAGAGGTAAAACTCACATCTGCTAGTGGAAGCAAAGAGTTTGATGGCACACCACTGACAAGTAAATGGCTTTTTGATAATCACAAGATTCTTCAGGAGATTATTGTAAGTGGCGACGGTTTTGCTAGAAGAGAAGGTGCTACATATGATGTGACCGGAAGCCAGAAGTTGGTTGGCGGAGATGACCATAATAACACCTTTACCTATACTCTTAATGAAAACACAAAGGCAGATAACTATAAGATTTCAACTGAATATGGTACTCTTACAGTTATCGGAAGAAGTAACAAGTACCAGGTAACAGTCAAGGCTAATAGTAAAGAAAATGAGCTTTATGATGGCCAGGAAAAGACTGTTTCTGGATTTGTAACAGGCGCTGAGAATCCAGTTGAAGGCAGAGTATTCACCCAGGATGGCGACAACCTCAAGTTTACTGAGAATGGTGTAGAATACACTATTTCTGGAATTAGAGCATCTGAGAAACAGACGAAAGTTAAGCGTGATGGAAAGGATGTTTCTTCTTACACAGTAGTAGCTGACATTTCAAAAGCAGTAATCAGGGATTCAGATAATGATATAGTTACAGATCAGTTCGAAATTCATAAGATTGATGGTGTACTGACAATCAATCCTAGAATCGTAACTCTTACATCTCATGATTGGGAGAAGGAGTTCGATGGTAACGAACTTAACAATACAACAGGGCTTAAGACATCATCCAATCCTAACGACCCTAACCAGGGTGTAACAATTACCGGTGATGGTTTTGCGACTGGAGAAGGCGTAACATACAACTTCACAGGAAAGCAGACACTTGTTGGTGAGAGTGATAACGCTTTTACTGCAACGGTAATAAGTTCAACAACCAATGCTGATAACTACAACATATCAACAGTACCTGGAAAACTTACAGTAAATGATCGTACTAATAAGTATGAAGTTACAGTTGTAGCAAATAGCGACCTGAACAAGAAGTATGATGGCACTAAGCAGAAGGTTGAAGGCTTCGAGAAGCTTACATTCGAGGTAGAAGGCCATGACTATACTGTAAGCGGACTCAAGGCTACATCTGGCGAAGAGACTAATGCAGGTGATTATGACGTAATCATTTCTAGAGTAAATCCTTTTGTACCAGCAAAGGTTACAGATGCGTATGGAAATGATGTTACTAAACAGTTTACTGTTAAAGAGCAGCCTGGAAAGATGAAGATCAATCCAAGAGCCATTACTATCACATCAGTTGATGGAGAGAAGGAATATGATGGAACACCTCTGACAAGTAAGTGGCTTGTAGATAACAACGAGGTTGCTGCAGACAAAGTTCTTGTTATCGGTGGTGAAGGACTTGTAGACGAGCAGAGTGATGTATTTGAAACTCTTGAAACTACAGGATCAGCTCTTTATCCTAATGAGACAAAAGAGAATACCATTAAATACGAATTCAAGAACGAGACTGCATCAAAGAACTATACAGTTACTCCTATATATGGAACGCTGACAGTAAAGCCTAGAGAGACACCGTATGAAGTTATTGTTATCGCGAACAGCGATACTAAGAAGTACGATGGAACTGAACAGGCAGTAACAGGAATCAAGGCTGTTAAGTTTGACGGCAAAGAGTATGAAGCTGGAGAAGATGGTAAGCTGACATTTACACTTAATGATCAGGACTACACTATCACAGATGTTTATGCTACCGGAGCTAAGGCTACAGATGTAGTACTTGAGGGTGGTAAGGAAACTGTTGCAGCTGTAAACAATGTAACAGGTAAGGCAGTAGTAAAAGATGCAGCTGGAGAAGATGTTACTTCACAGTTCTCAGTAACACCTGAAAACGGAGCACTTACAATTACCAGAAGAACAGTTACTCTTAGAGCTGGCAGCGCTGAGAAGCCATTTGATGCTAAGCCATTAAAGAGCGCAACTTACATGATCGTAACAGGAGATGGTATCGACGGATTTGCTGATCCTGAGGGCAAGGTCAATGAGAAGACTGGAATTACTGTTAAGGTGGCAGGTTCTCAGACTGTTCCTGATACTAGTGACAACGTTATCACTGATGTAATCTTCGATGGACAGATTGCAAAGGAGAGCAACTACATTGTTACTAAGGAAGTAGGAAAGCTTACAGTTACTCCTCTTGATCCTGAGAATAGGATTAAGCTTTATGTCACAGTTAAGCTTGATGAGAAGGGAACAAATGAAGTTTCTTACATGTATGATGGAAAGGTTCATACAGTAACTGTTGATCCTGTAATTACTCACGATGGAACTACTGAAGAGATAATCGATGATGAGCAGCAGAATACTACCATTGAAGAGGATGATTATACTCCAGTAGATGCTGAGGAGACCGACTTTGCTAAGTCAGTGATTGATAAGTTGCTCAGCATTGGAGCTATCACAGCTTATGCAGCTGATGGCATTGTAAGAACTGTTAATTACAACGGCATAACACTTACAATTACAGGAATCGAGCTTAAGGGCGGCGAAGGAATAGATGTTGATGATTATCCTATAACAATTGACACATCCAAGATGGTGGTTTCAATTTCAGGACAGCCTAAGCCAGTTACAGACCAGTTCGAGATTAAAGTGATTAAGCCTGAAAGCGTAGAGGAAGGCGACAACGTAGTTGGTGTTCTTCACATCACAAAGAGAGATGTAGTTCTTACTTCAGAATCTGCATCACAGACTTACAATGGAAACGCTCTTACAAGACCAAACGTAACAGAGAGCGGAAGTGGATTCGTAGAGGGTGAAGTAATTAACGTACGTGCAACTGGATCTATCACAAATGCTGGATCAGTTGAGAACACTATCGTTTATGAGTTCAATCCTGAGAACGAGCAGGGTCTGAGATATCTTGATGAAGAAACTGGCAAGGATCTCTTCGAGAACAACTATGACCTTACTCTTAGACCTGGAACACTTACAGTTAACAATCCTTCATCAGATGATGATGACGATGACAACCCAGGTACAACAACAATCCCTGATGCACCTGTAGCACTTGCACCTAGTGGAGCAGTACTTGGAGCACAGAGAGCAACTGGTGATGGACCAGCAGTTCTTGGAGCAAGAAGAGCAGGAACTGATGATGAAACCAACAGAATGGCAAGAGTATTTGCTATGGTTGCTGCAGCTGCAATCGCAGTAACAATGTTGATCACAGGAAAAAAGAAAGATGAGGAAGAGGAAGGCTGATCAAAAAAGCTTTTGACCGATCCGAAAGTTCTTTTACCTAAGATTAAGTAATTTAAGAGAGGCGACTGACCTACATGGCCAGCCGCCTCTCTTTTTAATGTGTGACAAAATGTCACGGTTTAGATGAAACTCAAAAATCTTAAGAAAATATTAAAGATTTCCAGGTCAAAGTATGCTATCATGTCTTTCGTGTCAATTCTGACACACTCTTTTCGTTGCATTTCGCAACACGGCTAATCGCCGACTTATCCCACGTATGCGCATACATTGGATAGAAGAAATACAGAAAGACGAGGTAGTAAATGACGACAATTATTACAGATGGTCCCATCATGCCATCGGAAAAGTATGAACAGGCAAAGAGAGCCATTCAGGAAATGACTCTGATAGATGGATTTCTTTTTGACAGTTCAATTGAAAATGAAGATGATGCCAAGATTGTGATTGGTAATATGTTAAAGGCTTTCTTTGACAGAGACTTTAAGAACATTGAGATCACATCTCAAAAACAATTCCAGGCGATAGACACCAAATATCATGGAATAAGACTAGATGCTTTGATAAGTGAAGATCCAATGGATCACACTTTATCAGCTAAGATAATCGATATTGAAATGGAGAACAGGGAATCTGACAAACCATATCTTCCAAGGAGGCTGAGGTACTACACAGCTTTACCTGACGCTAAGTCGTTAGGATCAGGTATGAAATATGACAAGATCCCAGATTTTATTTCCATTACAATATCATCCTATGATCCTTTTGGTGCTGGCGATATGTATTACGAAGCCAAAACCGTCTTAAAAACTCACCCTAAAATATCGTATGACGATGGCATTACAAGAATGTTCTTCTATACAAAAGGTAACCCGAATTTTGACGCTATGAGCACATTTGTAAAGTCTTCTGAACATAGAAAAAAGCTAGAGGAAATGCTATACTATATTCAGACAGGAACCAAGCCAACAACTAAAAACACAGATATAGATGATATTGATACTGTTGTTGCTAAAGTCAAAGGCAGGGAGGAGGTAACCACTGAATATATGAGACAATGTGATAAAGAGTATATCATCAAAAGAGAAACGATTGCAGAAACTAAGAAAGAGGATGCTCTTGAAATTATTCGCTTTGACAGAAAATACAAGGTGCCCTCCGATATTACACGCGAACGCATTAAGTCTTTTCGATTATCAGATGACGAGATTGACAATCTATTTGCACAAGTTGACGAGGAAGAAAAAGCGTTGGTTTAATTGATTAATAACGATGAAGAGGCTGTTGAGCTAAGTGATTTAGCATATAAAGCGACAGCCTCTTTTTTCAATTGGTTACAAATTGTCACCAATTGGATGTGATTCAAAATCTTAAGAAAATCTTAAAGATTTCAGAACCGTCTTAACAACTCACCCAGAAGTATCATATGACGAAGGCATTACAAGAATGTTCTTTTACACAAAAGGTAAACCTAATTTTGACACTATGAGCACATTCGTTAAGTCCGCTGAACATAGA
>JAEEGH010032055.1_pt1 | contig 10123 bp, 7 predicted proteins | sample 9134181 | NCBI WGS metagenome assembly JAEEGH01 (sample SAMN16246544, study PRJNA631951) | gut metagenome | biome: gut microbiome; feature: rumen; material: DP-attached | host: Bos | place: Iran: Karaj | collected 2018-10 | reverse complement strand
ATCAGGCCATGTTCATGGGAATACTGCAGTCCTCTCGCCGCCTGAAAAGCGATGTTCGTAAGCCGCGCCTGAACTTCCTCCTCCGCCCCCTCATACAGGGATCCGTCACGGATTAGGTCTTTCAGGCTGCCGCCATCCATCCACTCGGAAAAGACCGAAGGAACGCCGCCCACATCACGGACGTAATAACAGGAGACAATATTCGGATGTAAACCCAGATTGATCCAGTTCTCACATTCCCGGATGAATTCTTCTTTTCTCGCTTCGCTGCCCTCGGCAAAGAACCGCGGCTGTGGGCGCTTCATGGCCAGGTCGACATTCCAGCTCTCGTGGTGCACTCTCCACACACTGCCCATACCGCCGTGGATGGCATCGTCGAGGACTTTATAGGTCTCGAGGATCGGATCATTCTTTTTTATCTCTTCATTGGAGATGGCTTTCGGCTTCTGTCCTTTTTCCCGGCGTCTTTTTATTTCATCAATCGCCGCCTGAGAAACGGAGAATTCCTCCTTTATACTCTTGTCTATCTCATTGCTGATACTGCTTGTTGAAAGCTCCATGATCAATTACTCCTTCAAGCGGGATTAGTAATAATACGGCACATCTGACCCATCATACCATTTATATTTGTGTTCTCTTTATCAGTTCCGCCTGTTACTCCTGCCATACGGCACAAAGCTGCGCTGGCAGCCTTGTCTTGTCAAGCTTGTTACAGCCGGAGAACATATCGTCAGTACGACTACCCGACGGGATAACGAATTTCTCACCGAGAGTTAGAATTTCCAGTGATACACAGTCTTCAAACATATCGTTAAACCAGTATGCGTTTGACGTGTCGAAGCTGCTTAAATCAAGCTCCTTCAACGTTTCACAATTTTCAAACATTGCCATAAATTGATCGCCATTTGACGTGTCAAAGCTGTGCAAGTCCAGTTCTTTCAGGCTTGAGCAGCCGGTAAACAGATTTGTGAAATTCGTTACATTGGAAGTGTCAAAACCGCTCACATCAAGCTCTTTCAACTCTCCGCAATCGAAGAACATTGCCATCAGGTTTTTTGCGCCGGATGTGTTAAAACCGCTGACATCCAGTTTCTCAAGTGCCATGCAGCCACTGAACATGTTGGAAAAATCCCTTGCCTTAGTTGTTTCAAAACTGCTGATGTTGAGCCGCTTCAGGCTTTCACAGTTATTGAACATACATTGAAAATTTGTTGATTCAGAGGTTTTGAAGCCGCTGAGATCAAGAACTTTCAAATTGCTGCAGCAGTTGAACATATACGAAAAGTCAGTCGCAAGATCCGTGTGAAAGGCATTCTCTTCAAAAATGATTTCTTCAATATCGCCCATCCAGTGAAAAAGCTCCTTGCAGCAGCGAGCAGCATTGATTCCGCCGGCTGCACCGATATAAAGCGTTTTCCCGTCGGGCAGCAGGCACGCTTTCACGCTGCCGTTTTTACTCTCTGAAACATCCAGTGTGGCGCCCTTCATACCGGGAAGCTGGCTAGTGAAAACAACCTTGCGGATATTGTCTCTTGATATTTTGCCGAAAATTCTTGGATTCTCTTCGAGAAATGTAAGTCTTATGATAGAGGCACACGGAATATTATCCTGCCATCCGCTCATTTTTCTCGGTTTGCTCCAGGGCTTTAAAGGATTATTCAGCTTTCTGCAGCCCAGGAAAACATCTTTCGCGTTTTGTGGTTTTTCAAAGCGCTGGCCTGTATACAGATTTTCCAGATTTTTACAGCCGCTGAACATTCCGTCTATATTCGCAGGAATTCTGAAATATACGCTGTCACCTTTCTTATCGAAGTATTTGGAATATCTTCCGCCTGTTATGGTGTCAAAGTATCGAATATCCAGTGTTTTCAGTGCTTTGCAATCTTTGAACATTTCCTCAAAAGTAACTGCTTTCCCGGTGTCGAAGCATGTGAGGTCAAGCTCAGTAAGGCTCTCACATCCGGAAAACATCAGCCGGAATTGTTTTCCCCGTGAGGTATTCCACCCGGTCAGATCAACCGTTTTCAGTTGTTTGCAGTCTTCAAACACTTCGTCGAAATCGATGACATTTGAAGTGTCAAAATTGCTGAGATCAAGCGATGTCAGGCTCGTGCAATCGCAAAACATGATGGCAAAATCCGTTGCAAGATCTGTGTGAAACGCGCTTTCCTCAAAAATGATTTCTTCAAGCTTTCCCAGCCCGTAAAACATTGATTTGCAGTCCGTGGCATTGATTCCACCGGCTGCACCGATAAATACCGTTCTGCCGTCCGCTGTCAGGCAGGCTTTTATACTGCCGTCATGATTTTTACTTATGTCAAGGCATGCCCCTTCCATGTCCGGCAGGGAGCTTTGAAAAACTATCTTTCTTATTTTGTTCAGCGCGTTTTTGCCGAAAACATCCGGCCTCAGGCTGATAAATTCCAGTTCTTTTATAGAACTGTCAGGAATGTTGTTTCTCCAGTTTGATTTTACAGGCATTTTCTGAATTACCTCAATGAAACAATGTTTTTCATAACCATCCTTATACAAGGTTATTGTTAGCAAACCTCAACCATCGTTGCATGAACACGCTTTTAATCTATTTCATTACAGATGCTGCTTGTTGAGAGTTCCATAGTAAGCCTCCCTGTCAGTCATCATTCATTTCTGAATTTCAGCGGTTTTCCCAATGCAGACGTTTTGCTGCGGTTTCTGCCGCATCCGGGTCGGCGGCTCCTGCAGCGATTGCCGCAAGATGCTCCGGATCGCTGACATGCTCTGCCGCAATTCTCGCAAGTTCTGCATCCCCGATGCCACTTTTCGTAAAATGCATGGCAAGATCGAAAAGAGTGTCTTCATCCGTTATGTGTTCCGTTACCGCTTCGCGGTAAAGATTCCATTCATCCGGATCATAGGCAATCTTCCTGAACAGTTTCTGATCGTCCAGGGCTATAATCGCCGCGAGATTCACTTCCCACTCGTCATCTTCCATGTAAGTGTGAAGGAGTTCTTTGTCCTTTATCCAGGCAACTGCTTCTGCTCTGAGCAGCGGATTGAGAGACTGATTTGCTGCAATTTCTTTGCAAAGGATCTGGTCCTTTCCCTGCAGTCTGCTAACAGCCGCGATTCTTACAGCAGTATAGCTGTCCTGCAAGGCAAGATCACGCAGCATAACCGGATCCTCAAGAGAAAGCGTCAGCCTCAGGCGAAGCTGATCCTGATATCTTTCCTTTTCGAAAACCGGTTGATGATCCCGGCAGTAGGCCTGAACAGCGTCTTCCTGCTCCTCCGTTTCTACAGCCTGCAGGCTGTAGTTCTTTCTGACATATGTGATCGGATCCTTCACCCCTAATCTGTACAACAGGCAGGAAGCAATATAACCAGTCCGCCCGTGCCCGCCGATGCAGAAGATGGCTATCCGCCTTTTATCGCAGATTCGCTCCAGCAGCTGTTCAATAAAGAATTCCAGCACAGACTCCGGAAGTATACTTTCATCCACAATGGGCATATACAGTATCTCTCCGCGGTAACCGTCTTCCCAGATGGTGCCCGGCAGCCGGTCAAGAGGCACCAGTACATCCGGTTTCATTGCCAGAATGTCGTCCAGATCCCTGAGTCCTCCAAGAATCACACCGGGATAGATTTCCATTACCCGATGTACCTGAAAGGATGGCCAATCTCTTTCCATATCTGCTTTTCTCCCTTATCACAACGCTTTAATCGGATGCCGCAGATCTTTATCTGTACAACAGGATTGTTACAGATAAAGATTTTCCTGGTTTCCTTCATAATAATCCGGGGCTTCACAACCGTCATACCAACAGAACTCCACAAAGCGTACATCATTCATGTTGATTTCCGGGAACAATTCCCGGAATGCCGGTGTATACTTTTTCCGTTCAGCTAATGTCAGGCCGCGGGTTTTGCCATACGACTCTTCATGGCATATGCACTCAGAAAGCACATAATCAATAAATCCCCGTATAGTCGGTGCAACAGAAAAATGCGGGCATGGTCCGCCCGCAGGAAAATATTCTTCATGCTCTTCAGAAAAAGCCCAGCGGTCATCAACCCCGACACATTCACACGGCAGGCGAAGAACGCTCATTTTGATTCTTGCCGACATTTGTGGCACCTCCTCTTCATATCAAAGATATGCTCCTGCAATCTCCATCGTCAGTTCGTTGGCTTTTTCCCAGTCCGGCTCAGGAGGGAGGTACGTTCTTATCGCTGCAGCACTGAAGGCACCCATATAATTTTCCAGCAGACGCTCATACTCCCTTGTAGGCACCTTATGCCGGTCAAGATACTTCCCGGCCCGGATATCTGTAAGCAGTTCATGCTCCCGTTCACGATATGTCGAAACAATTCCGTTTTCCAGCAGTTCGCCTCCCATGGCATAAATCCGGATCAGATGTGACATTTCCTTGCAAAGAATCTTCCGGTCTGCTTTTCCCTCTGCAACCTCAACCTGGATATGTTTTCGGAGTTTGACGGCAAAAGAGCTGAAGGTAAATATCGCTTTTTTCGACAGGAAAACGGAAGGTTGATCCAGAATTTTGCGCCCTTCTTCTGTGCAGTAGAGAATGTGCTCCGGGCGAAGGCCCAGAAGCTCGATCACATTTGGATTGCAGCCCAGAAGCAGCTTCATAGCCTTCCGTAGGCCATAAAGCACCGTGTCCGAATCATTCAGGCGAAAATTCTCTGTCTCCGGTTTCAACCCGATCCATTCCTCCCGCGGATTCAAAAAGATTCCTCGGATATCGATATCCGATTCCGGTGTATGAAGGCCGTAGGCGATGCTGCCCCCGAATCCGACCAGAAGAGGCCGGCAGCGCTGAAGGATCTCCTCCACGGTTTTTAACGCCGTCTGCTTTTGCCGTTTTGTCAGTTCCCGCACCGCTGCTCTCCTTTCTGTTTTCTGAAGATTGTATTATTTTGAAAATCTGTCATCCAGCTTATAGATGCGAAGTCCGTCAAAGCGTTTGAGCAATTTCAGCATGGCGTTGAAGGGTTTCCAGTCTTTGTCCTGGTCAGCTTCCGGCAGAGACAGATAATGATCTCTCACTCGCTCCGGGCTGAGTTCCCCGTCCATCATCAGTTTGTGGCAGCGCATCTGCTCCCGGAGATTCTGGCGAAGTTTTTTGTCTTCTTCCTTATTTGCTGCCCCAAGCGGAACGTATTCGTAATCCTCTCCGAAAATCCAGCCATGCATCTGGTGTTCCCGCAGCCACCGTTCGTGCTCCATAGGAGCAAAAATTGCTGCCTGTTCTGCATTGAATTCCGTAACCATTTCATAATCCACCGGTTTATCGGTATAGAAACAGTTAATGGCATCAAGATACCGGCTGAAGTGTTTTGCGCGGTTCAGCGTAGATAGCTGATACTCCAGCGACAGGGCATCAAACTGTTTTTCCAGTTCTTCAACAGATTTATCCGGCTTGTTCCTGCCGTGCAGAGAAACCGCAAAATCGTACAAGTGCAGGAAGTTGCTGCTGGAAAGGAAAATATGTTTGCTTCTGCGGTCCGTTTTCCGGATACCCGGCCGGATATGCAGCGGAATATTTTCCGTGTTGACAATTTTTTCAATATCAGCCGTAAACCGCTGCTCTTTTTCAGCCATATCGCTGTAGGCTTTGAGACGCGGAGCTTCCCCTTTCTCTCCGTCATCTTCCCATTTTCTGTACTCTTTCTTAAATTCATTGATTTTATCCAGCTCGGCACTGTCATAATAATAGCAGGCGGAGATGGCATTCCTGCTGAAATCAAAGTCAACTGCCATTGGATGAAGTTCTTTCCTGGAATTGCGGCCGTATGCCGTCCTGTCCCAGCATTGCAGTTCATCACAGAGCATCAGCAGAAAAGCCAGAGGATGCTGCTCCATACAGAGCGGCTTTTTATAATCTCCAACCGCAACATTAAACTTAAACAGGCTGTTGTGCAGCATGATGGCAGAGAGAGCATCCACATGCATCTTATTGATTTTTCCGGCGCCGATTGACGCTGTCAGCTCCTGATAGAGCCTGCAGGCACTGAAAAAAGCATGATCCATAAAATAATTGAAATCATTCGGTAATGCTGGTTTTCTGCTGATAACACTCAGCATATTTTTATATGAAAAGCCGTACGCCTTTCCCAGTTTTGCCGTTATATCATATGCCAGCAGCTCACAGGTACTGGCAAACTCCCTGTGATATAGTTCCTTAAAGCAGGCTTTGGCTTCCTCGCTGATTTTTGTCAGAACATCCAGATTGTGATAGGCAATATAGAGACTGACATTTTTCCGCTTCTTCTGGTCTACTTCAAAATAGCTCATTACCTGTTCAAACGGCAGCTCAAAAGGATAGCCGATATCATGGAAAAGCGCTGTCAGCCCCCAGTACTCCAGAAAGCAATTGGCAGCTTTTTTTGCTTCACTCTTATTTCTGTCATCCAGACTGAAATGATAAAACTTTTTGAACGCCTTCCGGTAGTTGCTGTTAGTTTCATAGATGGCCAGACCCAGAGCAAACACATAAACGGAGTGTGAGTAATGATCTCTGTGCTTCATTAGCAGAGAGCTCCCATTTGCCTCAAACTCTGACAGGAGCTCTACCATTTTTTTCGATTTCCCGTAATGGTCGAAAAAAATCTCCAGGTAACAGTAGTAGACATCATAGGCGTCTTCTGCCACACCGGAATCGATAAACTGTTCCAGCGCCTTCTCCAGGCAAATACGGTTGATATCCATCTGCATATTATAAGGAATCTGATTTGCTTTCAGACTGGTGCCCTGATAAATACCGGATTTCTCTTCCCACTCCTCAATTGTGGCGTCAAACTTCAGCTCTTCGCAGCGTTCATGCAGAAAGCGGAGCGCGGCAGACTTCAGGTCTGTCTTCTCTAGCCCGAAGCCATAGAGCATGGGCTGGGCAGGGCCAACGTCTTTTCCGAATTTTTCGAAATTTACTTTCCTCATCTTTTCGAATGCAGTATATGCCATTTTTTCAACCTCTCTGTATGATTAAAAATTTATATTGTCTGTCCTGTCAGTTCTGTGCTTCCCCGTGAAGCTGCCGCAGGGCTTTTTCTGTTTTAACCTTGTATTTTTCATATTCCGGATGCTCAGGGCAGATTTCATTCCATATTTTCAAAGCTTCCGTAAGGCGTTTTTCATCGTCCATAAATACACCGGCATTGAAGCAGGCAACAGCCAGTTCTTTGGCATTCACCGGAGAGTCATAATCTTTTCGCAAAGCGCTTCTTTCTGTAATTGCCTCCTCGAAAACGGGAACAACTTCTTCCGCCGGAAGAAAATGTTTCTGCGCACTGGCAAGCTTTTCACAGCTTGTAGCATAGTGTTTCCGGAAAGTCAAAGTATCACGTGCCTTGGTGATCTCCCTGAAGACCTTTCGGGCCTCCTGATAGGCAGCTGCAGCTTCATTATACAGCTTTTCTTCCTTGTACAGATCTCCCTGTTTCACAAGGCTGACGCCCAGATCGTCCTTCGCCTGTGGAGTTTTTTCCTCTGCGGTAATCATTTTATCTATTTCATAAGCTCTGTCAAAGCAATCTTTTATCTCTGAGAAATCTCTGTGACTTTCCCTGAGTGCCGATCCGAGCTTTGTAAGGATAACGGAGAAATCCCGCTGTGCGCGGTGGGAAACGCTAGTCTTTACAAGCTTTTCCCGGATCTTATAAGCTTCGCGGTAATAAGCCAGCGCAAGTTCACTCTTTCCCTGTTTTCTGGCGATATCGCCAAGTCGTTCCTTTGCAATGGAAAGATCTCTTCTGGCACGCGTAGTGCCGATGTCACGGAAGAGTTTGTCATAAATTCCGGTAGCCTGCAGATAATACTTTTCAGCTTTGTTGATCTCACCCTGTGCCTGGCAGAGTCTTCCCAGACGGGTACAGATGACAGCTGTGTCACGCTCAACTTCCCGCTTGCCTACTTCATCTGTCAGACTATGCGCCAGGTTCAGCGCTTCTTCCGCACGGGAAACAGCATCCTGCGGTTTTCCGGTATCTCTCAGAATATCAGAGAGTCTGATCAGTGCCCGGAAGTACTTCGTGCCGAAGCCCCTGTGCTCATCGGGAGAATAGTGCTGTTCATACTCCTTCCTGTACTGCATGCAAAGCAATTCCTGATACTCAATCGCCTTTTCCGTGTTTCTCGGTACACCATCTCCCGTCAGATACATATCTGCCAGCTTTTCCGTCGCTTCAAAACAGGGTTTTTCCGGTTCCCCGGCTCGTGCAGCAGAATCAATAAGTTTAAGTGCCCGTTCCGTATTGATTTCCATGTCAATTCCACACAGATATGCCAGCCCGATAAAAAACCGGTGTTCGGGGGTACCGTCATTTTCCTTTTTGCTGATTCTCTCGAGAGCATCCAGAAAAGCCTGATTTACCTCCGGCCGGATATGTTCGTCGTGTACATCCAGGATTTCCTTTACTGGAAATTCCTTATGATCTTTCAGGTTGTCCAGTTTAATGCGCTGCGGCGGATTTTTCTTTTCATCATACAACTCAACCGAAACGATCTGGAATTGTTTTTCCTTCTCCGATCTGCTGTGAGCCTTCGGGTATTCTTTGCTCATCACATAATTGCCGTCTTCTTCCAGATTCTTTGTCACAGCCAAAGCAAACAGCGTGCTCTTTCTGAGGGCATCTTCGATGGCTTCGTTATACTTCTCACCCGGCACCAGAAATTCGTCATACCAGATGGCAATATCCTGATATCCGGGATTGTCATGGATAATGCGCATCAGCCGCTGTGCGTGTTCACGGTCCTTTTTCCGATAGCTCAGGAAAACATAGGCATCAAACGCATTGCGGACTTTCTCCGCCAGTTCATCCCCGATCAGAACGGATTTCAGATAGGTTTCCAGAACCTCATCATAAGGGATCACTGTAGGATCGTCCGAATAACGGTTCACAACCTGAATAGCGGTATTGGTTTTCTTGTTGAATTCTCTGGCCAGTCCCTGTTCCAGCATAATCGGCAGCACAGGAATATGCTTTTCTATGGCAAACTTCAGCTCGACATCTCTTGCCCTGCTTTTCGAATTAATAAATCGGGATGTAACGCCCAGCACCAGCAGCTGCATTTCCTCCAGGCTTGCATAGTATTCTTTCTGCTCTTCTATTGTCATAGCGGCAGGATCCTGCGGTTCCGTATCATACCAGATGCAGCAGTTAGCATGCCGTAGTATATCCTCCGAAATCAGAGGAAAAGCTACTTCAAAGTCATCCGGATGGCAGGAAAAATACACCCGCGGTTTGCCGCGCGGTTCACTCATTGTGCGTGGTTCATTCGTCCCGTTCTCTTCCTTCATCCATCTGGTTTTATGTTGCAGATTCATAATGTTTCTTTCCCTTTATCAGAACTGGCTTACAAAATACGTTTTGCTGTCGGTATAAAAAAGGTATATATTCTCTCAAATTTATCATATAACTTTTTCTCCTTCTTCGCAAGATACTTCCTGTATATATGTACAAAAACATCCTGATATACATAAAAGAACACAAAAGCAGAAACCGGCATGTATATAACATACCGGTTCGTTTGAAAATAATTTCGTTTAAATATGCAGTTTTTATCTAATAACGAATAAATCATAACCATCCCGGATCAGACGCTCATTGATTTCCCATATCTCATTCGGTACTTCTACCGGAGCCTGAAAACCTTTCTCTGCATAAACCCTGAGCCGCTGCAGATCTCCTGTCATTAGCTGGATAGTACTCTCAAGGGGAGTATCTTCCGTCGGATATTCTTCAAAGGAGAGCTGCGGAACACCGATATACCACGTTACCTCTCCCCACTGCTTTGTTCCGGACGCCCAAGTCCTCTTGGCCATATAGGGTTTGCAGGTTGCAATGCCTGTATGCGGAACTATTCCCAGCTCCGCAAGAAGCCTGTGGGATAATGTAAAATTCTCACCTGTATTTGTTGCTCTGTTTTCAATAATTATCTTCTCTTCGGGTACTCCGAGTGCCATGCAGCGTTCAGCAAACAGTTCACCCTCCGGCTTTTTAAATCTGCCTTCCGTCATTTTTCCGTAACCGCCGGAGCAGATGATCATCGGAGCCACTCCTTTCAGAAAAAGCTCTGCAGCACGCTCTGCCCCGCGCAGATCATGGCTGCCGGCAGCAAGAA
>JAEEGH010032053.1_pt1 | contig 10123 bp, 6 predicted proteins | sample 9134181 | NCBI WGS metagenome assembly JAEEGH01 (sample SAMN16246544, study PRJNA631951) | gut metagenome | biome: gut microbiome; feature: rumen; material: DP-attached | host: Bos | place: Iran: Karaj | collected 2018-10 | reverse complement strand
TTTCATGCACTGCGTCGGGCGCTAACGCGCCAGCGGGTTGCCCATCTCCTACCCATTTCTAAAAATAGACTAATGAAGGGGTGATTTCCGTTCTTTTTAAATATAGGACAGAGCCAAAGGGAATAGGTGAAAAACTGCTATTGGCAATTTCCAATTAGCCTAATGTAAAAATAAAAATCTTTTTTTGTTGTTATTGTATCAATCTTTATTTCCGCTTGTACATTCACCTTTAAAGTATAAGTTGAATCTATTTTCTTTGGGAAATGTGGTACATTTACAAAATCATATAGCAGATATTCGTCGCATGCCTTATACAACAAGGAATCTGTTTTTATTTGATCTTTGGGATAAAGGTCTATGAAAGAAGTCAATTTTTCACTGTAATTTTTACATTTACAAAATGTTTCTGTTTCACTAGAAAAAATATACTTAGGAAGATAATCTAAATCCCTTATTTTGTACAATCTTTTTGATTGTTCATCAAAGCAGTATTCTGCTATAGTTAGAGCGTTCCTACATTCTCCTTTAATGGTGAACTTGAAATTATCTTCAATAGGAGTGGCGAAAGGTTTTTTGTAAAATAATCTCTTGCCCTCAAAAGTCTTTCCATAATAGCCTTTTAATTTACTTTTTGCATTTCTTAAATGAAAATTGAAATCTTCAATATTCGGACCATCAAGTACAACGCAACCACCCGTAAAGCTGTCTAAAACATCTTGCGGAACATTAAATAAATGTTCAAAATGAGAATATTGATTTTCTTCTAGACTATCACTTTGAATGATTATTTCATCATATCGTGCCCCTCGAATAATCTGATGAAGGCTATATTCATCTGGATTTTCTGCAATATATGCACAAAATTCTAATGACTTTGCAAGAGACAAAGATGAAAATGCAACCATGACAATAAAAGTCGCCACTCTAAACATAATTGTTTAATCTTTTATTATTTTAGAAATGTTTTCTTCCAATAAATTTGACAGGAGTCTTGTTTATATACTTTTCTTTTCCAATGCTGCGAGTAGTCTATGGGAGTCTCTTCAGTAGTAGTTTGTTCCGGTTTGCATTTTCCTATTATGCGGATTTTATATTCATCAAAATCTAAAAAGACCTTTTTTCGAGAAATGTATTTAACTTCCCATTTTTCAACAAAATCTTTTTTGTAAAGAGAATCAATACTGATAGAGTTATCTACAAATTGTTTTAGTTCTATTTTATTAGGTATTGGAAGTCGAATACCGCCCCAAAGAATATGGTTTTCCGCACAAACATTTTTCTCTCCATAGGTCATAACTTTGTGTTTTCCAAATTCCTGCAAATCAAGAATCATTGTTTTTTCATACTCATATTTCCCTTTTGTCTCTATTTCAAAAGAGTCCAACAAACGTTTTTGTGGCAAATACGAGAGAGGCCTTGTTTTTCGTAATGTAAACTCATCGTCAATACAATATTCAGCAATCAACAAAGGCTTTTCACATTCTCCAACAATCTTTGCTTTGATATCCTTTTCGAAAGCAATGTTTGATACATTCAATTGAATTTTCCATTTTCCCGAGAACTCTATTCCGTAATATTTTTTTAAATTCTTGCAAGCATTTTCATACAGTTGCGAATGTTGAAAAGATTGACCAAGTCTCATATCCAATAAGGGAACTTGTCTACGTTCTTCACAAGAGTCACAATGAACACATATATGAAAACTTGATAGCTCGCCTCGGGGTGATCGGAACCAATCGCCGCTTATTGTAGGCGGAGTCTTACGCGGAGACTGTAACGAAACGAATGTATTCCATTCAACCGTGCAGTTTGAATAAGCGCAACAGACAGAATCTGGATATACCCAATTGGAGTCCGGCTTGATTTCAGCTTCGTTAATAAGGTGCAAATTGTATTTATTACAATCCTTTGAAAACGTTGCACAAAACTCTGCAAAATCTTCTGCACAACAAGCAACCGAAAAAAAAGATAATATGTAAAGTAACTTCATTTTCTGACAAGAACGTCACTTATTAGCACTCGCATTTATAGCCGTTTTTAAATTCATATTCTAATTCAATCAATTTTCCATCTATATTTATTCGATGTTCTGAAATGTTATTGACATCAAGATCATCCCATCGGTTTTGCTGTTCAAGCATTGATTTTATTATAGGCATAGCAGCATTCCATATCTCATCTTTTTTTCTTTGACAGATTTCGTCGATATTTAAATCTTTATGGGTAAGGACAGTAACTTTTAATTCTTTTTTGTCAATAGATTTGTAGATTCGTTCGTGCTCCTTTTCATGTGCAATAAGTTGTGGATCCATATTTCCATAATTAATTTCTCCAAAGGTGACTGATATCTGAACATATATTTCATATGTCACATTATCATTTTTTACCAAGGGGGTTCCTTTCAGTTTTCCTTTTTTATGAGCAAGGAACGTTTCTCTTATGGAACTAATTCTAATTAAGCCTTCAACATGACCACTTGTAGTTCCATCTTTTTTCAAAACAAATACATCATCATTTTGGCTGTCTTGTGATAGGGATCGTTTATAAGAATGTGTTCGGTTGTACAAACTAGTATTCTTGTTGAGATTACGACCAAGAGCGTCGTAACTATAATTCGACACAAGTGTATTGACACCATGTTTAATAGCATTTTTTTCTTCCACAAAATAAGCGTCCCTATCAGCAGTCTTTTTAAATAGAGAATGATTTTTTTCAACAAGACATGCGTATTGATTATTTTCAACAAATTCTCCTTCATCGTCATCTTCTTCAAACGGATCATAGCAGTCAACTTCTTCAAGATAGTAGGGTTCTACATAATAAAGTTTTTCCTTCCATATCCACGATTCTGCACAACCACCGTTTGGCGAAGTGTCCTTACATTTGTAGCATTTGCCGCCCAAGGCGAAACATGCTTTCGAAAGATTATCTGGAATGTCATCTAAAGGTTGTGCCGGGCAGACTCCGATACCCTTGTCAATTTTTTCACCGGTCGAGCAATTCACTTCGTTAAACCAGTAATATGTATCAACGGGGGTGTATGGATTCTGCCAGGTCCAACTACTGCGACAGTCGCTTTCGCTTATTCCCGCTTTACACTTGTAACAACGTCCATTATTTTCAAAGCAAGCAGATTTTGTATTATATGGAATTTCATTAACAGGAACAGATTTGCATAATCCTGTTTCACTGGATGAGGAATCTTCACTTGAAGAAGATTCCGACTCACTGGATGAACTTATTTCTTGTGATGATGAAGATTCTTCAAAGTAGGAACTTGAAGAGCTATAATAAGGATCATTCCCAGGTTCACAAGTTCCCACAACACACCATCCGCGTTCGGAAAGTGTCGTGTCATATTTCGCAATACCCATAGAAAGAGCACAATTGTCAATCGAATCCTGCAACGCAATTTCAACTTCACTTGCATAACCAAAGCATTCGTCATCATGCGGAAACCACTCTCCACGGCAATACTCATTCATTTTGTTTGCAGACGGAAAACGCGGATTTGCTTTCAGGAACGCTTCTTCAAGATCATATGTATTTACATTCTCTGCCAGAGGACGGCTCATCCAAAAAAACAGAAATCTTTCATTATCTGTCGAAACGACATAAAGTGGTTGCATATCATCATTTATTTCCAAGACCCCATTATTGCTAAAATTCTTTACGCCCCAAATATAATTTGTGTTCCAATATTGGTCGGAATGGTAAATGTCGATGGACGAACCGCTGTAATCGCACATTCCATCGGCTATGCCTGGGCACCAATATGCGTTGCTCAATCCACACAATGGAACATCAATCGGTTCATAGCCAATGGGAACGCCGAAATTTGAATATTTGCATTTAAAAGAGCCGTCTTGATTACAAGAACAATTCGACACCTTGATACCATCAACATTTTTCATGTAAGGCAAAACAGAATATAAATCCCGATGCACAGTAGGCACATTCTTTACACCTTCGTAATATACGGAGTCTATATAGCAAACGCCTCCAGCATAAAGATATTCGCTAGAAGAACTGTTGACAATTGAAGAAGAACTAGAACTATAATCAACCGTGTCAACAGAAGCACTGCTGTAATGAATGTCGCATGCTCCTTCAATGCAAAAACAATTTTCAGACAATTTTTTCATAGAAAAGGAATCTTCGCCTTTTTTCTCTTTACACTCTTGATGAAGTTGATTTAGTGAATTCTCGGCCGAAATTTGTGTTACATGACACGGACAGGAAAAACTTGATGAACTAGTTGAATTTTGTGAATTTGACGAGTTGCCTGATGTAGACGTATTTGTCTGCGCAACTGCAAAAGTCGAAATTGCAAGTAACACATAAACAATCAGCATTGTTTTTCTCATTTGTAATCCTTCCGGTTTTTAAATTTCCGTAAGAAAAATATAATTTAATAATTTGTTCGTCAACGGAAGGATTTGTAAAAAAGAAAAAAAGCTTTTAGAAAATGTCTATCATACCGCGTTAGGGATAGTGACCCCTCTGCCTGTCGGCAGACAGGTTGGGGACAAGACTCGCGGAGCGAGGCTTGGTTGCAAGAGCCGCGTGGGCGTGCCGCAGGTGCGCACGGGTGGCCTTGCAATATAGCCCGACCCACACGATAGTGAACTGAACCCCAAAAGTTGGACACAACTATGAGGTTCTCATGAACGATAAACTATTAGAATGGCAAAAGGTCATTGACCTATATAAAGAAGGTCTTACTCCAAAAGAAATATCCAGGAAAGTGTCGTTTGATGTTCGCGACATATGTCACAAGTGTCGCGAATTTGAGATTTTGGGGCGACTAGTAGAGCCGAAAAAATGTACATTCCGTGCATCGAATGCATTGAAGCAGAAAGCCGTAGAAGCCATCGTTGTTAAATCGCAGCCATATTATGAAGTAACCGCAAAATATGGTATTAGCAGAAAATCACTAATGGACTGGGTTCGCAGGTTTCGTCATGGAGGATACGACGAACTGCTTGCAATAAAACCAAGAGGAAGACCCCGAAAAATGTCAAAAAGCACGTCAAGGATTTCAAAAGGGAAAAGTGAAATCGATCGACTTAAAGAAGAAAATGAATACTTGAAAGCGGAGAACGCCTACTTAAAAAAATTGAAGGCCCTAGACCAAGAAGATGCCGGGATGTTCGGTATAGGGCCGAAATCGTCCGAGAATTAACAAATGAATATGCTCTCAAGTATCTTCTGAAGGCCTGCGGACTATCGCGTTCTACATACTACTATAACCTCCGTAGAAAACCGGACCGCTATGCGGAAGAACGTATCCGAATCAGGTCTGTTCATGCGGCAAACAAGGGACGTTACGGCTACCGCAGGATAGACGCGCAACTCAGAAATGAGGGCTACACGATCAACCACAAGACTATTTGCAGAATTATGAGAGAAGAAAATCTGAAAAACATCCGTAAACGCTGCAAGTACCGTTCGTACAAGGGCGAAATTGGGAAAACTGCGCCGAATAGGCTCAATCGCAACTTCAACTCAAAGGCTCCCGACAGGAAGTGGACAACCGATGTGACACAGATAAATATTGGCGTGAACAAATGCTATTTATCGCCCATACTAGATATGTACAATGGCGAGATAATCTGCTACACGATTTCCAACCATCCGGATCTCAAGATGGTTATGAATATGCTTGACAAGGCGTACTCCATAAAACGTAAATGGAAAGGGCTAATTCTACATTCCGACCAAGGGTGGCATTATCAACATATAAAATACCAGAAATCATTACGAGAGCATGGAATTATTCAAAGTATGAGTCGTAAAGGAAATTGTCTTGATAACGCCATGATGGAGAACTTCTTTGGAATAATGAAAACTGAATTTCTCTATCCGAATACATTTCGTGATATAGGTCATTTCAAGCGGGAATTAAAGAAATACATCGAATACTATAACAATGATCGGATAAAGCTTCGCTTAAATGGAATGAGTCCGGTTCAATACCGAACTCATAACGGAGTTTTATCCTAAATTTTAATTGTCTAATTTTTGGGGTTCACATCAGTATGTGCGGGAACGCCCAAATGATTAGGCTACGTGCTTCAGATTTACCACAAGGAAAAGCCTGCAAGCCGAGTGTCGCAAAAATATGCTTGCATATTTTTCCTCAAAGAGGATAACTCAACAACGAAACTAAAGTTTCGAGTTTCGTATATATGACCGAGGCGAAGCGGCGGACGCCGAAGGCGTCAAAACTTTGTAAGGCGAGTGATGCGAACGTCAAACTTGTTTGAACGGTCATATCCGAGCCGCAAAGGTTTCTGGAAAAGCCGGCTGGCGTCATTGGATCGTTATAAACTGCGAAAAAAAGATGGTGAATCGAGGACTTTTCGAATAATGTTGTTCCCGTCCTTAAATGTTATAGACGGGGGTGGTGGGCTTAAAGCACTCTTGTCGTTTTGATTTCTTACCCAATCCGCATTGTGCGGGGCGTTTTCAAGTGTGAAAATGTTATTTTTTTTGAAAATTTGTAAAACTCTCGCTCAAGACTATGCATATCCTAGAAAAAATTAGTGAATTTGTGGGCAAGTGGATGGCGCTTGTCATTTTGGTCACGGCGGCGTTCTCGTTGTTTCTTCCCAAGTCGACCTTGTGGATTGAACTTTCGTGGGTGAATTATCTGTTGATGATTGTGATGTTCGGCATGGGGCTTACGCTTAGGCTGGGCGATTTTAAGCTCGTGTTTACGCGCCCGAAGGAAATTATTATCGGGTGTGCGGCGCAGTTCATCGTGATGCCTGCGCTTGCATTCCTGCTTTCCAAGGCTTTCGGGCTTGATGCGGCCCTGATGGCGGGTGTGGTTCTCGTGGGTACCTGCCCGGGTGGAACCGCGAGCAACGTCATTACCTACCTCTCGAAGGGTGACGTGGCGCTTTCTGTGGGCATGACGAGCGTGAACACTTTACTCGCTCCGATTTTAACGCCGGCGATTACCTACTTGCTTTTGCGCACCACCGTAAACGTGGATGTGATGGCGATGTTCCTTTCCATCGTGAAGGTCGTCATCGTGCCGATTGCACTCGGGTTTGTTATCAACAAGTTCCTGGGTAAGTTTACGACCCGCGCCGTGAAAGTCCTTCCGCTCGTTTCCGTGATTGCCATTGCGATGATTGTGGGGGCTGTCGTCTCGCACAATGCGGCAAAGATTCTTTCTACGGGCGCAATCGTATTCGCCGTGGTGATTCTCCATAACTTGCTCGGTTACGGCTGCGGTTTTGGCCTTGGAAAGTTGCTGAAGTTCTCGACGCCCAAGACGAAGGCCCTTTCCGTTGAAATCGGTATGCAGAATTCGGGGCTTGCGACAAGCCTTGCGGCGACTGCATTTGCGTCACTTGCCATGGCGACTGTTCCCGGCGCCATCTTCTCGGTGTGGCACAACATTTCCGGAGCGATTCTCGCGAACGTTTACCGTCGGTGGGATAAGTAGGCGAATCTCGCCAATTCGTATTCCCGCCGGTTTGTTTGTAAAAATTTACCGAATTTCCCGTTAGGGGAATTGCTAGTTTTGTGCGGTTTTAGAATATGGGTGAGGTCTATGAGCTTCAACTTTTGTATTTTTGTGCCGAATTTTGTTTATAGGTAGGTTTATTCTGCGCTTTCGTTGGCTGTTTTTACTTGTTGTATTCGTTGGGCTTGCCGAGGCCCAGCTTTTGGATATGTCCGAAATGTCCGAAAGCTACATGGTCGAAAATAAGATCCATAAGGTCAAGGTCGAAGGAACTGTCCACATGGACGACCGTGCTGTCCTTAGCCGAATCGGTATTCGCGATGGACAGAGCTATTCCCCGACGGCCCTCACCGAAAAGGTGCAGTCTTCGGTGACTTCCCTCTACAAGTCCGGTCTTTTTGACGATGTGACAGCCTGGATTGACTATGTGGGCGATGGCACCGATGTGGACCTCATTTTCAAGATCAAGGAACTTCCCGCCTTGGATACCGCCGTATTCGAAGGCCCCGACGAAATTTCTGAAGAAGACCTGAAACTGAAGGTTCGCCTGATTCCGGGCCAGGTCTACAGCAGGAGCCAGTTGGAACGCGACCGTCAGGCTATCCTGGATTATTACCGTACCGAAGGCTATCTGCTTGCCGAGGTGGGCTATCGCGAAACGCCGGTCGACGAAAACAAGAACATGGTGACCTTCATTGTCCGCGAGGGTGAAAAGGTCAAGGTTCGTCAGTTCGATATCCAGGGTAACGATCACGTGCCTGCCGAAGACATCATGGAACACATGGTGACAAAGCTCGACCAGTGGTGGGGCGGCGGCGAATTCAAGGAAAATATCTTCGAGGCGGACCGCGACACCGTGTTGAACGCTATACGCCATTTTGGCTACCTGGACGCCGAACTTACCGAATACAGTGCCGAATACCTGCCGGACTCCACGTGCCTGTTCTATATGGGCCGAATGGTCCCGATGGGTGAAAACTTGGATGCCCTCTACAAGCAGCTTAACCTTGCCCTGGGCGATTCCGCGACGCCGCTTTACAAGATGGCGGGCAAGCCGACTATGCAGGTGACGCATATTTTCCGCAAGCACCGCGAGGTGGGCGAAATGCCCTGGGTGACTAGACCGAAGGTCACGGTCAAGACCGAAGAGGATGCCTGGAAAATGTTGAACGACATTATCCGCTACGAAAGTGCCCGCAAGGAATTGCTCGAAATCGTAGATGGTCGCAAGTGGAAAAACGCGAAAATCGATTCTCTCCGCAAGATCAAGAAACGCTCGACTTACCAGGAAAAGCTCCTGGTGCGCTACATGATCGAAGATATGTTCCCGGCGCTGAACAAGTATGACAACATCAAGACTTCGAGCGCTATCCTGGTTCATATCCACATGATCGAAGGCCGCAAGTACTATATGGGAAGTCTCCATTTCTCGGGGAACGAAGTGCTGAACGACAAGATGCTTGCCTACGCCTTCCGCCTCGACAGTGGCGAAGTCTTTGACCAGTACAAGTACGACGCTTCCCGCAAGGCGCTTCTGGATGCCTATCGCGAAGATGGCTACCTGTTCGCGCAGTACGAAGAAACCCGTACTTTCGAAAACGACTCGATTGTGAACCTGTCCTACAAGATGACCGAAGGTCTCCCGGCTCAGATTCACAAGGTGCATATCCACGGCAATACCAAGACGAACGAAAAGGTGATCCGCCGCGAAGTCCGCCTGTATCCGGGCGACACGTATCGCCAGTCCCTGTTGGAACGTAGCTTCCGCGAAATCATGCAGCTCAACTACTTCGACATGGTCGTGCCCGACATCAAGGTGGTGGGCGAGCAGGACGTGGACCTCGACTTTACCGTGCAGGAAAAGGAAGCGGGTACCGGTCAGTTTAGCCTGGGTGTTTCCTATAGTGAAAGCGATGGTGTCGTGGGTACGGCAAGCGTGTCGATTCCGAACTGCTGTATGGGTAACGGCCAGGCCGCCTCGTTCAGCGTGGAATACGGTATGGACAAGAAGAGTGCCTCGGTGAGCTTCCAGGAACCCTGGTTCCTCGACAAGCCGATTACCTTGGGTACAAGCCTCAGTTACTCCTGGTGGAACATGTCCAAGTACGACGACCCCGACATTACCCGTTACGGTGGCTCGGTCTACCTGGGTAAGCGCCTCAAGTGGCCCGATGACTACTTCTACGGACAGATCGGTTACAGCTGGCTCATGAACAAGCAGGGCCCCAACATTGACGACAGCTACGTTGTCTATACCGGTGTGGAATCCGCCTTGAACTTCCGCTTGCTCCGCGACGACAAGAACCTGCCGCAGTTCCCGACCGAAGGTTCTCGCTACGTGCTCGACGTGCAGTGGGCCGACGATGTGCTGTTCAGCGACTTTAGTTTCGTGAAGACCGAACTGACGATCAAGTGGTGGTTCCCGCTGTTCCGCGACCGCCTGACAATTGCGCTCACCAACCAGTACGGCGTTATCTTCGGCGATCAGCTGCAGTACCGTACGCTCTACAACATGGGTGGCGTGATGGGTTACGAAGGCATGATGCGTGGATATAGCTCGGGCTCTATCGGATATCGTCGCCTGGGTCGTAGCTACCAGTACACGGGTGCCGAACTCCAGCTCGGCCTTGTGCCGCAGAC
>JAEEGH010032051.1_pt1 | contig 10124 bp, 8 predicted proteins | sample 9134181 | NCBI WGS metagenome assembly JAEEGH01 (sample SAMN16246544, study PRJNA631951) | gut metagenome | biome: gut microbiome; feature: rumen; material: DP-attached | host: Bos | place: Iran: Karaj | collected 2018-10 | reverse complement strand
CACCCACCTCAACATATTGTTTCGGAACATAATTTTCCATTCTACTACCTGTCCCTCCCTCCAAAACAATTGCAATGTTTCTATGGTCTTTAGAGGATTTCATCTTTGATTTAATCTTTGTGCAAAAATAAAGAATTTACGTTAACAACAATAATAAAAAAGTGTTTTGTCAACAAATAATGACTTCGTATGGAAAATAACGCATCTATCCCTCTACCTGTCTATTCCAAATCATCAACAAACCACAAACCTTTATTACCATATTATTCGTTTCTATTACATTACAACTTTCTCAAAATCAACTTCTTTTACCAGAACCAACAACTATCTTTTCCCTCCCAAAGAACAATGGCGAAATATGAAGCTTATCCATAGTCCATCCTATGGCAAGACTTCCTGAAATGCAAATTGTAAGCGAAATGAGCAGAAACAGCATTCCTGACTTGTCAAATTCAAGATAAGGAACCAGAAATTTGCAAAGAATGGTAAAAACTGGCGAGAACACAAATATTGGCAAGGTACTCCTTCCTAAGAACAGCATCACCCGACGAAAACGACCTCGAATATAAGGGAACACGGAAAGGCAAAAACTGATGACAAAGTATACGATAAGTATTCCTCCTGACACGCCTAAACTCAAGTTGTCGGGATGAATGACAAGAAGTACAAGCGCAATCAGCGAAAGAAAAGAAGATTGAAACACGTCAAGAAACGACTTGCCGCTATAATGGATGACAACCCCAGCAAGAAAATAGAGCGCTTTGGGGAGAGAAACTATCCCAAAACACGAATAACACGCAAAAAGGATTCCACACAAAATACAACGTGACAACAGTTTAACTCGACAAAACCAAAATACGGCATAACAGGTTAATCCACATAGAATCAACGTGTGAAAATACCAATAAGGGCCGATAGGATGCAAAAACAGTTTTTCAAGAAACAAGGTAACGGTGAGATTGTCAATATGGTCGCCAACAGGGAGCAATGAACACATCCAAATATAACCACTCTCCATGATTGCATAAGGGACAAACAACCAAAGAATACTTCGAAGAAATTGCAAAGGCGGTTTTTCATAACTGGTCAGATAGCCAGAAATAATTAAGAACACTGGCATGTGAAACGTAAAGACCACACGCTTTGCATAGGGATACAAGCTTTCAAAAAAAACCAGATGAAAAGCCACCATCAAAACGACCATGACGCATCGTAGATAATCCAACTCATCAATGCGTTTCTTTTCCAAGATATCTAGTTTTATTGGTTTTTCCATTTTACGTTTTCTTTATGTTTGTTTTGCAATTCCTTAGCCCTATCCACCAAATCATTCACCGACTGAGAAACCTTCAGCATAAACAATATCGGAAACCATGCAATCATTTCACAACCGCAAACTTCCAAATTGAACCAATGCTGTCTTTTCTATAGTAGGCATCTCAACCATTCTCACCTATTACCTTCCAATACCCACCTTTGTCCGGGCCAATACGGGTAATTACCTCTTCCATTTGTAAACGTTTGATGTTTTTCTCAACGCCACGTGTGGACATCGAAAGCGCCTTTGCCATTTCAGGAATAGTAATATGTTTATTTGCCTTCATCAACTCTACAATTTTCACCGAACTTTCACCGAACTTTTTCACCGAACTTTCACCGAACTTCTTCTCTATACATAAGGACGTTTTTGTAACTCTTTCAATGCCACATTGATGTTTCTTGCTTCGTTTGTCATAATTGATGCCCACCAATACCACCTCTCCAACATAGTCCACGAGTGAATCGATATAGCGTTTGTCTTTTATTTGGTTGATAGCGGTTTCAGCAGCATGATTATACTTTAGTTCAAGTACTATAGCTGGCATATCCACATCACGCCGAGGAACGAGCACCAAATCCGCGAAACCTTTGCCTGTGGGCAATTCCCTAATCATCACATACTTGTTCTTTGCTGCATAATAGGCCAAAGCAAGCACGCAAGCCAAGGAATTCTCGTCATTATATTGCAAAATGCTGGTGTTATCGGAATGAATACGGTCTATCGCATCAGCTATTCGGTCAGCTTCACCATCTAAAGTCCATTGTAGCAGCTGATTGGATTGTTTCAAAGCATCCGAAACCACATTCCAGCCTGTGTCTTCTACTGCATTTTCAAACTCAATGCTGATCTCTTTGTTTGGAATATGACAAGTATCGGTATCTCTATCAAAAGAAAGATATCCCAGATGTATCAGAACCGTAAAAATGTCGTTTTTGCTATTAATGACATTTACATCGTTTTGGAAGTTCTTGGTATTGACACTACAACTATCACCTGCCAGCAGTCTAATCACATCATCCTTCAAGCCCTCATAATTCATCTTTATGTAGTGTGACACCGTTTCGTATGTGCCAGTATTCGACCAGTAACTCTCGCAATAACGACGGCGAATCGAACGGATTACGGACAAGGGATTGTAGATTGATTTTTGACTACCTATCCTATATCCATCATACCACATTTTGATTTGCTCTTTGTCAACCTCATTGCGATTACACAAATCCGAAACCTCCTCATCCGTAAATCCGAAACAGGCCGCCATCTCACCTGGCGAGATCATGGTATATTCCTCAAAATTATTCAACGCCGACTGTGTGTTGTATTTCTTAATCGGCAAAATACCTGTCATATACACACCGGCAAAGACGGATAATGAATTGACGGACTTGAAAAGCAGACGGAGAAAATCCACATAGCTTTCGCCCTCATCGCGTTCAGGATTGGATTCGCGAAGAATGGCATCCCACTCATCCACAATCATAATGAATTTCTCGGGCTCGGCCTGTTGGACTATGGAATATAATACAGACAACATATCGTTGCTTGCACCATAATTCACATTGGGATAGGCTTCCTTAAGTTCAGCCAAAACATCTTCCTGAATATGATTTACAATCTCACCGCTATTTCTATATCGAGTGATGAAATTCGTCATGTCCACATATAAAACAGGATACTTATTCAAATGCAGCTGAAACGAAGAACTCTTTGCAATCCTAAGGTCATGGAACAACGCTTCGGATTGGCATGAATGGTCATAGTAAGCATTCAGCATCTTTGCCGCCATTGACTTTCCAAAACGCCGTGCACGACTAACGCACATAAATTGACGCTCAGAATTCAGCGAACTATTGACAAACTCAATGATGTCACTCTTGTCAATATATTCGCCATTTCGCGCGGCACGAAAGCCTTCATTTCCTATATTGATGTACAGTCCCATTTTCTGTTCATAAAACAAGCCTTCCTCAGTCTATTTCCAATCCATTTCGATGTCACTAACCTGAATGGTTGTTTTGCGGACCTCGTTTGAATAGTTTATCCGAAATAAGCTTTGACACACATCACCAAAGAAAGCCCACCTCAAGAAAGCGATGCAAAATTAGACATTTTTTTCGAATTATCTTCGATTTACAAATGTTTTCGCAATCCCCTAACCCTATCCACCAAATCATTCACCGAAGCCGAAATCTTCATCTTGTAAAGCACAGTCATTCCCAAAACAAGGAAGATGACCGATTTCAAAACGGCATCGATGGATAACCCAAAAACGGGTTTTTCAAAGAGGCTTGCAAACCAGGGGGTCAACGCAACGGTCCACAACCAGTTGAGACCGAACAAAGCCAAGACAATTGCAGCTACGGGAAGCAGTTTTCTCGAAAACGGCATCACCCCAATCTTACACTTGATGAAGGTCAAAAGCAAAACGTAATAAACGAAATACGACAACACACCTGCCAAAGCTGCTCCGTTAATGTCCAATATTGGAACAAGCCAACGGTTCATCAAAACGGAAACGGTCGCAAGCAATATGGTGAATATCAACGAGTAATAATAGTATTTCGAATAACTGATTACGGTGATTGCCACGCCAAAAGAAGAATATATGAGTCGTCCCAAAGAGAGAATCAGCACCGCCCACTTTCCCAAACGATAAATGTCGCCATTGGGAAGCAAGTCGAAAAGGAAATCAATGTTGATCCAAACGAGGAAAAACACGAAAGAGCCAACCATGAACTGGTGGAGCGCAACGTTCTTGCACAAAACATTGGCAGTTTCTGTGTCCTGTTTAGCCATGGCTTGGGATATGTGAGGCTGCGAAATGGCACCCAACGAGCGGTAAGGCATCTCAATGACTGCTGCAATATTGGTTGCAATGGTGAACACACCCGCCAAACGGAAGCCCATGATGCCCGCAAGGAAGAACTTGCTCAGCATTGGGATGATATTCCCTGCCAAAGCCGCAGTAATCATAAATAAGGTGTAGAACAGGAAATCGCGCTTCAACTTCGGGTCGATGTAATTCCGCTCAATCTTGAACGAAACCCGTTTCAGCGTGAGAAGATAGACAACATTGATTAAAGTGGCCAAACCGTATAACACACAGAATGAAACCACTACACCGTCAAAATCAATAACCTTGTAAAAATACAGCAAATAGATGGCCAAAGCGCCTACACGCAAACCCACCTCACGGATGAACTTGGGCAAAACAATGCGCAACAAGAGGTTGCTATTCGTTTCAAAAACAGAGATGTAGAGCATGAAAAAGGCCAAAGGAATGACGAAGTTGACATATTCGCCAAACATCCCCGAATCCTTCGAAAAGAACCTCACAATCAAGGGCTTGAAAGTGAAAAACGCCATCAAAAAGATGGTAAAGCCTATCAAAGGCACTAACAATGTCCAGCCGAAGAAGCCGTGGTCGCGGTGCTTTTCATCCTTGAAAAAGGGGTAATAGCGCATTGCCGAGGAATTGGTGCCAAGTTGCGCCAAACCTGAAAACAACAGCGCACATTGCAGCAACACATCTATCAGGCCAATCTGCTCGGGCTGAAGGGCTTTCGTCTGGATGAAAAAGGTCGTGACGATACCCACAGCCACCCCGATATAGGTGGCAATGGTGCCTTTGATGCTCTGTCGTGCCACGATGCCCATAGTGCTTCAATCGTTTTTGATAAGCGGTTCGACAATCTTCTGCCGTTCAGCTTCGGCAAACTCTTCGTATGCCTTGATAATCAATGCATAATCCTTGTTTTTCTCTTCCAAATCCTTGACAAATGCCGCCTGTGTTTCGATATTCTTTCGCAAATTATCGATTTGTTGCTGTCGGTTCTCGCTAACTTGTTGATAGGCCAAAATGTGTTTCCGCAAGTCATCGATAACGATTTGCTTGCGACGCGTTTGGTCGTCAGTGCTCCGTTTGTCGGCTCTCTGTCGGATGCTCGAGTTCAAGTCGTTGCCCGCCAAAATCAGGATGGCGATAATCCAAATCCACAACAAGAGGATGATGAGCGTGCCAATGGAGCCATAAAGCACATTATAATGGGAAAAGTTGGAAATATAAATATTGAAAGCCACAGCACCAAGAACAAAAAGCGCAGTGGCAAGAATCGTTCCAGGACTGAAAATCACGAAGTTGCGGTAAAGTATCTGTCCATCCGTACCTTTTCGTTTGCGTTCGATTCGGTATTGGTCGCCAAAACGGACATTACCGAAATAATAGAGCAACGCGATGCCGAAACTAAGGGCAAACACGCCTATCACCCAACGCAACACACTGAATATAAAGAATGTAAACGACCCGCCTTCAATAATCTCATGGGTCACAAGAAACTTCAAAGCCATACCTCCAAGCGAAATCAGCAACACGGAAACGACCAGCAATGCCCCGATGACAAGAAGCATCAAGATGGCAAACATACGCTGCACAATCCAGTCCTTCATGGTCATTCTCTTGTCAGTCAAATAGTTGGCATAAACATTACGGAAACCATTGAAAATAGCCACGATGCCACTGGAACCAAAAATCAGGCACAAGAAAACACTCACTGAAAGCAAACCATCATGGGGTTGGTTCATGATACCGTCAATGGTGTCCTTCACATAGTTGAGCGTGCCGGATGGGATGAGGAAATCATCCAAAGTAAACATCAATCTATCATAGAGATGCGGAATCGGGATATAAGGAATAAGCGTGAAGAAAAAGAGAATCAACGGAAAGAGTGCCACAAAGAAATTGAACGCCACGCCTGCGGCACGGTCTGTTGTGCGGCCCTTGGTGAAGAACTTGAAGAAATCAATCAGCACATCCAAAAGCGGCAACTTGGTGCCAGGAAAGCGAACCACACGCAACACGTTGTCTGGTTTGCGGTACCACTCACATAAAGCCTCCCATTTGGCCTTGATCCAAGCCGTCAGCTTCCCGTCTTGTTTTTCTTTTTTTGGCATCCTCAAGACACATTAAAGCATACAAAAGTGGTGCTACACAAGCAAGGACTAACGTGCGGAACGCACTGGTCGAACAGAAAGGCCAAGGTAGCGGCCTCTACTCTCAAAAGTTAGCCACCAATTTGAATAAAAGTCCACATTCCAGGAGAAGTACGGCCCCTCTGAATAGAGTGAACTTGACCAATAGTTACCATGTTCACCCAATTCATAATAATTACCAGCCCAGCGACGACCCGCAGCAGGCAAAAAGACACTGTTTCCATTTGGCGCTGTAAACCGGCAACCGTTCACGTCGTTTATCGTTATCCATTCTGAAACGGTATTGTTTTTCAATTCTTTCCATTCATCCTTTGAAGGAATACGCCAACCATCACCCCAAACAACTGTGGCAGCATCATCCTCAGGCAAAAGTGAAATAAGGTTATCAACAAAACCATCGAGACCCGCTTCTGGATCCGTACAGTATTTGGTTAACATATCCCAATCAAGTCCATACTTATAGTTACTCCAGTCATAGAAATTCTTAGGTTGAGTCTCGCCCCATGCAAAATAACTGCCGTATTCTTCTGGAACTGTCGCACCCACATTACATTCCGCCCACAAAAGGCCACTTGGCAAACCAAGATCTACATACGTGAATTCTTCAGTGGCACCTCCTCCACCACTACCGCCACCACCACTGATGGTGTCTTCGGTGGTGAAATTCTTTTCATCACCATAATAATACATCACGCCCAGCAAGGCATAGGATCTCACATAATATTCGGTATTGGGCTCAAGACCGTCCAAAGAACACGTAAAAGACCCACTCCAATTGTTCGTGAAAAGGTGCGCGCCGTTCACTGTAGGATTTCTCACAGTGTCCCAACAAATGCCCAATTCTGCAAGTGAAAAATTCTCCGACACTGTAACTTCACAGCCACACATGGCTGAAGTTTGAGTAATGTCATAAGGTTCCATTGTCGTCAAACTCAGCGTTACTTCATGGTTTTGGTTATTGTTGTCGACCTTCTTACATCCTATAGAAACAATTGCCAATGACACAAGCATTAAGGCAATGAAATCTTGCATTCTTTTCATCTGACAAATTCTTTTGATTTGAACTTGCAAAGAAACAAAAAAAAGAAACATGTCGGTATCATGTCATGAAAATTCCTTATATTTGCATCGCAAAGCAAAAACAGCAATGACCAACGAAAGCAACATCATTTCCCACGAAGGCGTCGTCACCAAAATCACTGACGAGGAGCTGGAAATCAAGATATTGTCACAGAGTGCTTGCGCGGCATGCCACGCCAAAAGTGCTTGCGGCATGGGCGAACAGGCTGAGAAAATCCTCACCGTGCCCCGACCCAAAAGCAAAGACTTTGCACTGATGCAAAGAGTCAACGTTAGAATGGCCATCGGGCAGGGCAACAAGGCGGCGGTTTTGGCTTATCTCATCCCCATCATTTTGTTGTTGACCGTGCTTTTTGTCTGCCTCGGTTTAGGTTTAAGCGAAGGCATATCAGCCCTACTCAGTGTCGTTGCATTGATACCTTATTATATTATACTCTATCTGCGCCGCGACAAACTCAAGCAGAAGTTCGAATACCTCATTGATTAAAAAAGAAAAAACATTGTCATGAAAAACACCTTATTATTATTTGCCATTCTGGTATTTCCCCTACTCAGCTTTGGCCAAACTGTTAGTGTCGGCGACATCTTGTGCGAACAAGGGACCGACACCATCATTGTACATCCCCAAAACTATACAGAAGGTGCCATCGGTGTAGTATTCTATGTCGATGAAACGGGACAACATGGATGGGTACTTCATCCGCAGATTCAAGTCCAACAAATTTATTGGTCTTACGAATGCGACCTCCCCTGGGGTCTGACGGGATGGCAATCCATACGCGATGCCATTTATGACCTTGATGGATACGACAACACAGGGTTCTTGCGTGCAGCATCTCAAAACAACCATTCCAAATACCCGGGCGCATGGGAGGTCGACTATGAGCACGGCTGGTATTGGCCAGCACTCGGCCAACTGAACATCCTTTATGGCAGCGCCCGCATTATCAACAATTCACTCAAAGTAATTAATGGTACAATGCTGAAGGGACAGTGGATTTACTGGTCTTCTTCGGTATATGGGTTCGACAACGACTGCGCCTTGTATAGTAGCTATACCGGCGCCATGGGTGCCATCACCAAATCAAGAAGCGAATTGTCAGGAATTCCTTTGTCTATCCGCAGCATTAGAAACTTCTAAAAACAAAAGCCATGAAAAACATAATTTTTACTCTATCGTTTCTTCTGATTTCCTCATTAGGATTGAATGCCCAAGGGTATCATTTGGGTCAAGTAATCACAAATCCCGACGGCAGCCAAGGTGTGGTGTTCTACCTTAACGAGGATGGCTCCTCAGGCTGGATGGTGGCATTGCATGATGCGGCTTTTGCAGTTCCCTGGGGCCTGACTGACGAAATAGAAGGACTCGATCATGTCATCAATGCAAACAACGATATCATAACCAGTGCCTTCGCGGATACTGACGGATACTCCAACACGTTAGCAATCCTTAATCATTACCAATCTACTGGTTATACAGGACAATATGCCGCTGCCACAGTTGACATCGCCAACGGATGGTATCTGCCTGCCGCTGGACAGCTGAAGATGCTGTATGTCAATGCAATATTTTATGAACCTGCTTTGGAATCCGTGGGCGAGAAATTAGGGTTGCACCCCTATTGGTCGAGCACCCAAGAAAACACTGAGAGGGCCTGGTATGTCCATTTTGGATCGCCTTATCCTGAATATGCCTGGGCATGGAATGCCTATATCAGCCTAAGCCCAAAAACCAATATTACCTCCAACAACGGAGGCATTTTTGCCGTCAGAGCCATTCGCAACCTCGAATTCTCGCCATTGCCTAACATAGGCCATCTGTATGAACCCGCCGTCATTTGCGATGCAGGTCCTATAGAATTGGTTATGCCTAACCTGATCAATGCCGATAGTTACGGATGGGAAATCGCTGAAGATGGAACATTCACCAACCCAATTGCCTACACAGGGCAAGACTTGGACGTGACCTACAACGGCTGGTATCTGCGCCTTTGGGCTACCAACGAAGATGGCACTTCCTACAGCAATGCTGTTCGGATCTCAGTGCATGAGACGAGTTCAAGCTACACCACAGCTTCAAGTTGCGAGTCATACACATGGAACGATCAAATCTACAATGAATCAGGCATCTACCAAACCACTTTGGTCAACCAGTGGGGCTGCGACAGCATTGCCACTCTTGACCTGACCATCAACCACCCAGAAGAATACTTCATACCCTACCCCATCTATGCCTGCGAAACATACGAGTGGGGCAACATGACACTCACAGAAAGCGGTGCCTACGAACAAACATTCACCAACCAGTATGGTTGTGACAGCACCGTGACCATGAGCCTGTTCATCAAACATAATGTTGAACATCAGTATGCAGATATGGGCTGCGGGGAATACGAATGGAATGGGCAACTCTACTCGGAGAGCGGTGTGTATCAGCAAACCTTCCCAGCCGCCAACGGCTGCGACAGCATCGTCAGCCTACACCTCGACCTCATCGACGCTTACGAGATCACCTTTGACACCACGGTTTGCGAACGCTTTGTTTGGAACGGACACGAATACACGCAATCGGGACATTATGAGCAGACTTTCGTCTCAATCAACGACTGCGATTCTGTGGTCAGCATGAATCTCGTTGTCTGGCAGCATCCCGATCCAATTCCAGAACTCATGGGATTGCAAGAAATCTTCGTTTAGACGGACTTTGTTCATTACGAATACAATTATCAGATTG
>JAEEGH010032050.1_pt1 | contig 10125 bp, 7 predicted proteins | sample 9134181 | NCBI WGS metagenome assembly JAEEGH01 (sample SAMN16246544, study PRJNA631951) | gut metagenome | biome: gut microbiome; feature: rumen; material: DP-attached | host: Bos | place: Iran: Karaj | collected 2018-10 | reverse complement strand
ATTGGTGGTGGCGGTGGTAATGCCATTAACCGTATGGTAGAAAGTGGTGTTAAAGGTGTTGAATTTATAGCTGCTAATACTGATTATCAAGTACTAAAGAATTCTAAGGCTGATGTTAAGATTCAAATTGGTAAAGAATTAACGGAAGGATTAGGAGCTGGTGGTCGTCCTGAAATAGGTAAACAATCTGCTGTTGAAAGTAAAAAAGAACTAGAAGAGTTGAACGATGGATGTAAGATGGTATTCATTACTGCTGGAATGGGTGGTGGAACTGGAACTGGAGCTGCAGCTGTTGTTGCTGAAATTGCTCAAGGTTTAGGAGCACTTACAGTAGCAATTGTAACTAAACCATTCTCATTCGAAGGTAAAAGAAGAATGGAGAATGCAGAAACAGGTATTGATGAATTAAAGAAACATGTTGATACTTTAATTGTTATTCCTAATGATCGTTTAAGAGAAATTATTGATAAACAAACACCATTATTAGAAGCCTTTAAAGAAGTTGATAATGTACTTCGTCGTGGTGTTCAAAGTATTTCTGACTTAATTGCTGTTGTTGGTCTTGTTAACCTAGATTTTGCAGATGTTAAAGCTGTAATGGAAAAGAGTGGAAATGCTATTATCGGTATTGGTATTGGTATGGGTGAAGATCGTGCTATTGAAGCGGCACGTCAAGCTGTTACTAGCCCTTTACTTGAAACTGATATTAAAGGTGCAACTGATGCTATCATTAATATTACTGGTGGTGTTAACTTAACATTATTTGAAGCAGAACAAGCTGCTGAAGTTGTACGTGAAGCTAGTGATAATGATATTAATACAATCTTTGGATCTGTTATTAATGAAAATCTTAATGATGAAGTTATCGTTACTGTTATTGCAACTGGCTTTGATAAACGTAAAGATGCAACTCAAGAAGTATCATTCAATACTAATAAAGATAAAGAAGTACGTCGTTCATCTCGTGATATTCTTGATGATGACGATGATGATGAAGGAACAGATTCTGAATTTGAACTTCCATCATACTTTAGAAATAGAAACTTTTAAAAGACATAGCAATATGTCTTTTTTTGTGATATAATTACGAAAGGTGATTTTTATGAATTATCAATTAGTTCTTGAAGATACTTTAAAAAGTATCGAACCAGGTAAAAAATTATTATTACATGCTTGTTGTGCACCTTGTTCATCTTATTGTATAGAGTATCTATCTAATTACTTTGAGATTACTGTTTTCTATTATAATCCTAATATTGATACTGATTTAGAATATGAAAAACGTGTTAATGAACTAAAAAGATTTGTTAGTGAATTTAAAACAAAGTATCCTGTTCATTTAGTAGTTTTACCTCATTTACAAGAAGAATACTTAAAAGAAGTAGTTGGACTAGAGGATGAACCAGAACGTGGGGCAAGATGCCTTAAATGTTATGAATTAAGACTTAGAAAGAGTTTTTCTTACGCAAAAGAAAATAATTTTGATTATATAACAACAACTCTTACTTTATCACCTTTAAAGAACAGTAAAGTGATTAATGAGATAGGTAATAAACTAGAGAAGGAATATGACTTTAAATATCTATACTCAGATTTTAAGAAAAAAGAAGGTTATAAAAGAAGTATTGTACTATCAAGAGAGTATAACTTATATAGACAAGATTATTGTGGTTGTAAATATAGTAAAAACAAAAAGATATATGACTAATTTTATGGTTAAATATATCTTTTTTTATGATATAATTATTCTGTATAGAAAGAAAAGGGTTAAAGATGAAGAAAAGGTTTATATTTGCTTTAATTTTAGTTGGTGTAGCATGTTTAATCGGAATCATCTACGCTCTTTTTATACACAAAGAATTAGTTGTTAAAACATTTGATAAAGAATTAAGTATTTTAGTTCATAATGAATATAATGATCCTGAGATTAATATTTGTTATGGAACTATTATTAAATGTAAGAAATTAGAATTAGAGAAAAAAGGTGAAGTAGATACTAGTTTACTTGGAGATTATATTTTAGAATATAAATTCAAGACTGATAATCGTTATGACAAGTTAGAAAGAATTGTTCATGTATATGATGATGTTAAACCAGAGATTACTGTTAATGGTGATATTACCGTATGTAAAGATAAAAAGATTGTCGGTGGAGAGTATAAAGCTACTGATAATTATGATGGTGATATTACTAATAAAGTTATATTTATAGATAAAGATGATGTTGAAACACAATCTTATTTAGAAGTTAAAGATTCTAGTGATAATATTTCAAAAATTAATGTAGAAGCAAAACTATATGATGGGGAACCTAGTTTAACCCTTAAAGGTAATACTAGTGATACAATTATTAAAGGCAATAAATATAGTGAACCTGGGTTTACTGCAACGGATAAATGTGATGGTGATATAACTAGTAATGTTATAGTTACTGGTACTGTTAAAACAGATACTGTTGGTACTTATACTATTACTTATGAAGTAACTAACTCTATTGGTAAAAAAGTATCTAAGACAAGAACTGTTAAAGTAATTAATCGACAAGTTGTTACAAATGTACCTGCAAGTGGTAAGAAGATTATTTATTTAACATTTGATGATGGACCTAGTGCGTATACTAGTAAATTATTAAATATATTAGATAAATATGGTATTAAAGCAACTTTCTTTGTAACAGGTAATAACATTAATTTAATTAGTCAAGAAAAGAGTAGAGGTCATACTGTATGTATTCATACTTATTCTCATGACTATTCTAAAATATATAAGTCTGTTGATGCTTATTTTGCTGATTTAAATAAAATGAATAATATTATTAAACAAAAGACTGGTAGTACTGTTAATTGTTTAAGATTTCCAGGTGGATCAAGTAATACCGTTAGTAGAAAGTATAATAAAGGTATTATGACAACGCTAACAGGGGAAGTAACTAGACGTGGATATCGTTATTATGATTGGAATATATCTAGTGGTGATGCTGGCCAAACAACATCTAGTAGAGGAGTTTATAATAATGTTGTTAAATACCTTAAAGGTGGCGTTTATAATGTTTTAATGCATGATAGTAAAAGTTATACTGTTAATGCTGTTGAAGATATTATTAAATATGGTCTTGCTAATGGTTATACATTCTTACCAATAACAAGTTCATCACCTACATTCCATCATGGAGTAAATAATTAGAAAGGAGATATTATGAATAGAAAAAGAGAATTAGTTAAAAATACTATAATTATATCTATTGGTAAATTTAGTACTAAGTTAGTTAGTTTCTTATTACTACCTTTATATACTTATATATTATCTCCTGCTGAATTCGGAGAATATGATTTATTAAATATTATATCTATCTTCTTAATTCCTGTTATTACACTACAGATGGATGAAGGAATGTTTAGATTCTTAATAGATGCTAAAGATAGTAATGATAAAAGTGAAGTCTTTAGTAATACGATTATTTTTACATTTATTAGTACCATCTTTTGGTCTATAGTAATATATATCGGAGGAACATTACTTCATTATCCATATACTAATTGGTTAATTATTTACTGTCTTGGTAGTGTTGTATATTCAATTACATCAGGTTTTTCAAGAGGTGAAGGTAATTTTAAACTATATTCATTCTTAGCGTTCTTAAATAGTTTAATTAATATATTATTAAATATATTATTCTTAGCGGTATTTAAGATGGGCTTAAATGGATTGTTCTTAGCTTATATTATTTCATCTATTTTAGTAGGTTTATTTGGTCTTATTAGATTACATGCCTTTAAGTATTTAAGATTTAAGATAACAAATAGAAAGTTACTTGTCGAAATGATTAAATATTCATTCCCACTTGTTCCAAATAATGTTTCTTGGTCAATAATAAGCTTATCTGATCGTTTAATTATTAAAAAAGGTATAAGTGATGAAGCTAATGGTATATATTCAGCAGGTAACCGTTTTCCAACAATTATTAATACATGTTTTGGATTCTTTAATACTAGTTGGCGAGAAAGTGCATCAAGAGCTGTATCAGATGAAGAGAATAGAGAAAAATTTTATAAAGAAATATATTTAACACTTAAACATTTTTTAATGGGGATATCTATTGTTTTAATTGCGTTACTTCCATTTATCTTTAGTTTACTAGTTAATAAAAAATATAATGAAGCTTATATTTATTTACCTGTTATGATTATATCTATTTATTATGCTAATATGAGTAGTTTCTCAAGTGGTATTTTCTCAGCTTATAAAGATAATAAGATCCTTGCCCCAACGACAATCGTTGCAGCTATTATTAATATTGTATTTGATATTTTAATGATAAATAAAATAGGGCTATGGGCCCCAGTAATAGGTACTTTTATGGCATACTTCATAATTAATACATACCGTAATTACAGATTAAGAAAGTATGTTAAATTACCACATGATCCTTATGAATATTTAAGTTTAGTTGTATTACTTGCAATAAGTTGTAGTTATTACCTAGGTAAAGTAAGTATCTTTAATATACCTAATAAACTATCATTTGTTATTCAAATATTAGCTCTTGTATTTGCTTTATTCTACACTTATTATATTAATCGTAGTTTTATGAAAGCCATATTCAATAAAAGACTTTTAAATAGATTTAGAAGGAAAAAAGGTGATAGTAATGGACAATAAAAATGGTTTAACAAAAGCCGAAGTTGAAAAAAGAATAAGTGAAGGTAAAACAAATCATGTAAATGGTACTAAGACAAAAACTATTAAAGAAATATTTACTGGTAATATATTCACTTACTTCAATATTTTAAACTTCTTACTTGCTTTATCTTTAATAATTAGTGGTATTATCTTTCATGACTTTTGGAATTCTTTTAAAAATAGTTTATTCCTAGGTACTGCTATTGCTAATACAACAATTAGTATTATTCAAGAAATACTTGCTAAAAGAACTATTGATGAAATGAGTGTGCTATCTAGTGTACGAGCTAAAGTAATCCGTGATGGTAGTGAACATGATATTGATATAGAAGAAATAGTAATGGATGACTTAATTAGTTTGGAGTTAGGTTCACAAATTGTTTGTGATTCCGTTATTGTTTCAGGTAACATTGAAGTTAATGAATCCTTTATAACAGGTGAAAGTAAAACAATTCAAAAGAAAGTAGGAGATGAATTATTATCTGGTTCGTTTGTAGTATCTGGTAAGTGTCTTGCACGTGTTACACATGTGGGTAACGATAATTATATTAATACGTTATCCACAGAAGCTAAAAAGATGGATAATGTTAAGTCTGTTATCTTTAATTCCTTTGAAAAGTTAGTAAGGATATTATCATATATCTTAGTTCCACTAGGAGTACTATTATTCGTTAATCAATATGTCTTTGTTAAAGTTCCTATTGGGGAAGCCATAATGAATACCGTTGCTGCTTTAATTGGTATGATCCCCGAAGGATTAGTATTATTAACTTCATCAGTAATGGCTGTATCAGTTATTAAACTATCTAAACAAAAAGTACTAGTTCAACAATTATATTGTATTGAAACACTTGCTCGTGTTAACTGTATATGTCTTGATAAAACAGGTACTATTACAACAGGTAATATGAAAATGTTTAAGAAATTAACAAGAAATAATATTACGGAGAAAGATTTTGATAATGCTTTAGTTAATGTTGTTAATGCACTACCTGATAACAGTGGTACTTTTAATGCTGTTAGATCATATGTTAATAAGAAAATTGATATAAAAGCTGATAAGATTATAGGATTCTCATCAGAAAGAAAATACTCAGCTTGCAAAATTGGTGTTAACTGTTATTATGTTGGAGCACCAGAATATGTATTATCATTTAACCCTAGTTTAATCGATGATGAAATAAAAGCTTATCAAGAGGATTATCGTGTTATGGTAATTGCATATAGAAGTGGGGAGTTATTAGCTAGACCTGATGACTTACAAGTAATGGGTTATGTACTAATAGAAGATGAAATAAGAAAAGAAGCTAAAGATACTCTTGAATTCTTTAAAGAACAAGGTGTTAAAGTAAAGATTATTTCAGGTGATAACTATAAAACTGTTATGAAGATTGCAGGAAGAGTAGGCTTAAAGAATTTGAAAGGTGTTGATGCAACTAACTTAACTGATGAAGAATTAGTTAGTATTGCTAAAGACACTGATATCTTTGGTCGTGTTACGCCACATATGAAAAAAAGTATTATTCGTGCTTTAAAGAAAGCTGGATATATTGTTGCTATGACTGGTGATGGTGTTAATGATGTACTTGCCCTAAAAGAAAGTGATTGTTCTGTTGTTATGGCAAGTGGATCAGATGCTGCTAAATCAGTTGGTCAATTAGTATTATTAGATTCTAATTTTGCTAGTATGCCAAAAATAGTTGCTGAAGGACGTCAAACTATAAATAATATTGAAAGATCTGCAAGTTTGTTACTTGTTAAAACGATTTATACAATATTCTTAATATTTACATCAGTCTTCTTCCAAAGTAAGTTCTTCTATGTACCAATTCAATTATCTTTGATTACAGCTTGTACAATTGGTATTCCATCATTTATCTTGGCACTAGAGCCTAATCATAATTTAGTAGATAATAAGAAATTCTTACTTAAGATATTAAAGAAAAGTTTACCTGGTGGACTTACAGTATTCTTGGATGTAGTAATAATCTTACTATTCAAACAATACTTTAATGTTGATGAAAACACTGTTAATGCGCTTGTAGTATTATTAACAGGAACAACTGGTTTTGTACATTTATACTATGTATCTAAACCATTTAATTACTTACGTGGTATCTTATTCTTCTTCCTACTTGGAATATTTATAATTGGTATTACGGTACTTAATGATTTCTTTGCGATGATGGCAATTAATAATCAAATAGCTTTAGTATTCTTCTTACTTGTGGTATTCTCATTATCGGCTTATAAAGAACTGATTGTGATAATAGATAAAGTAATACAATGGAAAACTAAATTAGTTAACTGGATAGGAACTCATCATGTCCAAAATTAATGAATTATTAGATCTATTAGATCAAAATGAAAACATTAAAGAAATTGAAGTATTAAAGAATAAAATTTCTTCTAGTACTATTGCTTTAATAAAAGAGTATCAATTAAATCCTAGTATTGAATTAAAAAATAAAATACTAAGTGATCCTGATTATAAGAAATACTTAGAATGTGAAACGAATATTAATTATTTAATTATGAATATTAATAAGAAGTTTAAAAGGAGTCATGTCTGTGAAAATCATTAGTGGCTTATATAAAGGTAAAGAAATAAAAGGTTATGATATTATAGGTACTAGACCTACAATGAATAGAGTTAAAGAAAGTTTGTTTGCAATGATACAAAATTATACTAAGGAAGCAATCGTTCTTGATCTTTTTAGTGGTACTGGTAACTATGGTATTGAAGCACTTAGTAACGGATCTAAGTTTGTATACTTTAATGATTTAAATCCTAAGTGTACTAAAGTAATTAAAGATAACCTTAATAACTGTAAGATAGATTCTAATTATGAGATACTTAATCTTGATTATAATAAGTGTTTAGATTACTTAAAAAATAAAGAAATTAAGTTTGATTTAGTGTTTTTAGATCCTCCTTATAAGGAAGATATAATTAATAATATTATTAATAAAATAATAGATTATGACTTACTTAATAATAAGGGTTTAATAATATGTGAATTAACTAATAATAATTTACTTGATAATTATTCTAATTTATCTATTTATAAAACAAGAAAATATGGAGATAAAGAAATAATTATATATAAAAAAAGTTTGTGAAAAAAGAGAAAAAAAAGTTTACTATTTTCTCTTTTTTTGGTATAATTAGCAAGTGGTTGGAGGCATTATGGCTGATTTATTAAATATCAAAGGTATTGGTGCCAAAGGAAAGACTTATTTAAATAAATTAGGGATAATGGATACTAATGATTTACTTACTTATTACCCTGTTAGATATGATTTATTAAAACGTAGTAATTTATCTGAAGTTACGGAAGAAGATAGGGTAATTATTGATGGTAAAGTAGAAAGTATACCATTAATTCTTAGATTTAATAAAGGCTTAAATAAAATGAATTTTAGACTTGTTACCCAAAATGGTGTAGTAGGTGTATCTATATTCAATAGAGCTTTTATGAAAAAGAATTTAGAGATTGGTACTAATGTTATTGTTATTGGTAAATATGATAGTACTAAAAATGTTATAACGGCAAGTGATATAAGAATTGGTGTTCTAGGTAAAGAAGAGAAAATAGAACCAGTTTATCATTTAACCACAGGAATAACTAGTAAATCTATTCATACTTTTATAAACTTAGGATTACTAGTATATGGAAGAGAAGTACCTGATTATATACCAGATTATTTATTAGATAAATATGTTTATTTGAATAAAAAAACGTCATTAAATATTATTCATAACCCTAGTGATTTAACGAAACTAGAAGAAGTACGTAATAGACTTAAATATGAAGAATTATTTACTTTTATGACAAAGATTAATTATTTAAAAGAACGTAATAAGAAAGATAATGGTATTGGAAGAAATATTGATGTTAAAGAATTAGAAGAATTCTATAAAACATTACCATTTGAACTTACTAATGATCAAAAGAAAGTAATCTTAGAGATAATAACTGATATGAATTCTAAAAAAATGATGAATAGATTACTTCAAGGTGATGTAGGTAGTGGTAAAACTATTGTAAGTATTGTTGCTATGTACTTTAATAAGTTATCAGGTTATCAAAGTGCTTTAATGGCACCTACAGAAATACTTGCAACACAACATTATAATAATATTAAGAAATTATTGGGTAAGAAAGTAAATGTTGAACTATTAATAGGATCTAAAACTAAAAAAGAAAAGAATGATATATATAAGAAACTAGAAACAGGAGAGATTGATATCATTATTGGTACGCATGCTCTAATTCAAGAGGATGTTAAATACTATAACTTAGGTTTAGTTGTTACTGATGAACAACATCGTTTTGGAGTTAATCAAAGAGCTAACCTTAAGAATAAAGGTATGATGCCAGATGTACTATATATGTCTGCAACACCAATTCCAAGAACATTTGCACTAACTATTTATGGTGATATGGATGTATCAATAATTAAAGAGATGCCAAAAGGTAGAATGCCAATAAAAACATATGTTAAAAAGAATGAAGAAATACCTGAAGTACTTGAAATGATGTATGAAGAATTAAAACTTAAACATCAAATATATGTTATTGCGCCTTTAATTGAAGACTCTGAGAATAGTGAATTAACTAGTGTAAATAACTTAAAAGATAAAATGAATCTTGCTTTTGGTTCTAAATATAATATTGATGTTTTACATGGTAAGATGGCTGGAGCCTTAAAAGATGATATTATGCTTAAATTTAAGAATAATGAAACACAAATACTTATATCAACAACGGTTGTTGAAGTAGGAGTCGATGTTCCTAATGCAAGTATGATGGTAATCTTTGATGCAAATCGTTTTGGTCTATCTACACTACATCAGTTAAGAGGTAGAGTAGGCCGTGGTAAAGTAGAATCAACTTGTGTACTTATTAGTTCACAAGAAACAGAAAGACTTGATATATTATCAAAAACTAATGATGGTTTTGAAATAGCAGAAGAAGACTTTAAATTACGTGGATCAGGAGATTTATTTGGTACACGTCAAAGTGGTGATATGAACTTTAGAATAGCAGATATTAAAGAAGATTATGATTTACTTGTACAAGCTAATAAAGATGCAAAAGAATTTGTTAAGAGTAAAGATCCTAAATATGAATTATTAAAAGGAACTATTTTAGCTTCTATTGACACAGATTAATGTAAATAATAAAAAAGACAAAGTAACTATATTGACTTTGTTTTTTTATTATATTATTATTTAATTGTAAGGTAAGTTAAAACCTTACGCATTCATACGAAAGTATGAGTGTATTCAACCAAAACCCCCTGAAGAGAGATATTTATTAATGATATCTCTCATTTTGTTTATATATAGCAACAAATTATCAATTTTTAATTTTAATAAAATTCCTTTTAGGTTACATTTTAGGTTACACTTTAATAAAAAAGTTGTTTTTTATTACT
>JAEEGH010032049.1_pt1 | contig 10125 bp, 8 predicted proteins | sample 9134181 | NCBI WGS metagenome assembly JAEEGH01 (sample SAMN16246544, study PRJNA631951) | gut metagenome | biome: gut microbiome; feature: rumen; material: DP-attached | host: Bos | place: Iran: Karaj | collected 2018-10 | reverse complement strand
AAGGCGAGGAAATCGCAGTCGAGCTTCTGCACGTCGATCTTGATGTGGCTAGAACTCTGAGCGGCGTCAATTAAAATCTTTGCTTGCGGGGCGAGACTCCGGACGGTTGCAATGATTTCTGCAATCGGGTTCACGGTGCCAACGGAATTGCTCACGTGGGCGACGGCCACCATCTTGGTGCGCGCATTCAAAAGTTCGGGGAGCTTGCTCAGGTCCAAATCGCCGCTGTCTAGAACCGGGATGACCTTGATCTTGGCGCCCTTCATTTCGGCGACAATTTGCCAGCTCACGATGTTTGCGTGGTGCTCGAGACCGCTAATCAAAATTTCGTCACCCGCCTCGAAGAACTTGCGACCGTAACTCCATGCCACCAGATTGATGCTTTCGGTGGTGCCACGGGTGAATACGATTTCGTCTTCGGTCTTGGCGTTAATGAATTTTGCCACGTTTTTGCGGGTGGCTTCGAATGCTTCGGTGGTGCGAGCGCTCAGACGGTACACGCCGCGCTTTACGGAACTGTAGTGCTCGCGATAAAAGTCATCCATCGCGTCAATCACGCAGGCGGGGTTTTGCGTGGTGGCGGTGCTGTCCAAGAAGGCGAGGGGTTTTGCATCCTTGTCGCCAGCGACGAGCATCGGAAATTCGTTGCGGATTTTTTCTGCATCAATCATGGGCCCAAATATAGAAAATGTAAAAAGATTTTTTTCGCACTGGGCTATATGATTGTTTTATGGCTAGCTATATTCTGTGGCCTATTTGAAATGCGTTTAGGATGATTGCTGATGAACTGATCACTGAAACCTGACACCTCGTTTCTCCATTCGTCTTTTTGTATATTTGTTTCGAATGATATGTGTGAGGGTTAAATGAAAATTTTTAGAAATACTTTTGCGCTAGCCTATGTGCTTGCAATAGGTCTTGTTTCTGCGACTTTTGCTCAACAGGATCTACGCGATGCAATCGATGCGGGCGATGTGATTGCTGCGCAAAAAATGGTCAAGAAAGGCGAAGCCGAAGAAATTTATTGTGGAAAACTTTCTCCGGAAGATGCTGTGACCGTCTACGAAAAAATTTTCAGGTCTATGCCTTACGAATCGTTTGCGAACTGCCCTTCTCAATTTTCGTATGGTTACGGAATTAAGGCGTGTGCCAATGCGAAGGCGATGGATGCATGTACCGAGGTGATTTCTTACTTGCTCAATGAAGGCGAAGCGGGAAACGTAAAAGCTCTCGATTTGCTGGATATCGTGGTGAAGTCTGCACTACGGACAAAAGCCTATGCAAAACCGGTGAAGGTTCCTGTCGATACGAGTATTTGGGTGCCATGTCCCAAGAAAAAGGGAAAGGCTCGCGAGGCTTGTATGGAAGAGTGCTTTGAACAGGCGCTTAATATGCATGACATCCTTCATGAAGAAACGTGTGAAATTAGGCCGGAACACTTTATCGATACGACGGTTATGGTTTCGATGCCTTCGCCCTTGTACGAAAAGTTGCGCAAGGGCCTGTTGGAAGGCTATTGGAAAACCCAGAAAACGACGGCGGAAAAGTATGCCGTTATGATACAGAATAACGCTCGTGCTTTGTCGATTCCGGATACGGCGGTGGTGAATCTTGCGTATGTCGGGCGTTGGGCCGATAAGCACAAGGCGGAAAAGTCTGCTCTTCCGGGCGATGAACTTTTCCGATTCTGTACGGCCTGGCAATCCGCGGTAGATTCGATTCTTTCGCAGAAGGGCTTTGAAACGCGTTGCCCTGTATTTGAAACGTTTGAAGATCGTCGCGATGGGCAGAAATACAAGGTCAAGAACATCAATGGGACTCGTTGGTTTGTTCAGAACTTGAATTATGCCATCGAGGAAAGGTCGATGTGCTATGACCGTGAAGAGGACAACTGCAAGGTTTATGGACGCCTGTACACGCAGGATGCTGCACTCGTGGCATGCCCCGAAGGAACTCACCTTTCTACCGATGACGATTGGAAAATGCTCGAAATTTATGCCGGTGGAGCCAACGAGGCTGCCGAAAAACTTCGTAGCAATGGTTCTGACGAATATGCGTTTACGGTGATGTTTGGCGGCTATGCAAACAAGAATGGCATATCGGTCATTCAGGGCGAGGGTGCCTATTTCTGGACGAGTAAGGATGTCGGCGACGGTCGAGGAATTGCTCGCTCCATGTTCAGTACCGACAAGGACGTGTCTACGATTCCGGTTGATAAAAAATTCTCTCTCGCTGTCCGCTGCGTCGTGGACAATGAAAAATGAAGAATTAATTCTTAATATTCTCCCTTCGTCGTTATGTCCTTTAAGCCTACTTGTTCTCGTGAATCTTGGGTAAAGCGTCAAGCCTTGATGAATAAGGTCCGCGCATTCTTTGTTTCTCGTGGAGTTCTCGAAGTTGAAACTCCGACGCTTTCGAATGCGGGCGGTACCGATCCTCAACTGGATTACTTCGAAGTCGAGGGGCGTCACTATATGATGACGAGTCCTGAATTTCATATGAAGCGCTTGTTGGCGGCTGGCTTTGGCGATATTTTTCAGATTACGAAATCTTTCCGCAAGGATGAATTTGGGGCGCATCACAACAACGAATTCAGCATGGTCGAGTGGTACCGTGTCGGTATGCCGCAAGAAAAGCTGATGGACGAAGTGGAATCGCTCGTTTCCGAAATCATCGGATATCCGATCAATGCCCGCCGTACGCGCTGGATTGATGCGTTCAAGAATTATGCCGGGGTAAATCCGCTTACTGCGTCTGACGATGAATTTGCCGCAGCATGTACTTCTCGCGATATTCCGCTTCCTGCCGAAGGGACGGCGATGTCCCGCGAGGACTGGTGGGATTACCTGATGGTCTTTGCTGTGGAACCGGCTCTTGCAAAAAATGGTCCCGAATTTATTCTGGATTATCCACAGTCGCAAGCCGCTCTTGCGCAGACCTACGTGGGTGAAGACGGCTATACTTGGGCACGCCGCTTTGAACTTTTTGTAGACCAGGTGGAACTCTGCAATGGGTATACGGAACTTACGGATGCTGCGGAACAGCGTAGGCGATTCGCTGCCGACCTTGAAATTCGTCGCGGCATGAATAAACCCCAGCCGCCGATCGATGAAAATTTTCTGGAAGCTCTCGAATCGGGAATGCCTGCCTGCTCTGGCGTGGCACTTGGCCTAGACCGTCTCTTTATGCTTGCAATGGGGAAAGAAGAAATCAAGGACGTGATTCTTTTTCCGAGCCCGATAGCGTAATGAAGAATGAAAAATTAATTCTTAATTTCTAACAAATTTTTTATTAGAAATTTCATCTCTTTTTCGTCGAATCCGCCGGCGTCGACTTTCACGATGCTGTCCTGTGCGTTCACAAGGTATGTCACGGGAATGACGCCAGGATTTCCGAGTTTATTCATCATGTCGTAGTTCCAGTGGAAGGTGGTCCAGGGGATGTTCATCCTCTGGTTGAAATTGGCCGCTTCTTGAGGGGTGTCGTCTTCGCTGATAAGGATAATCCTGAATCCTTTACCGGCAAATTCGCTGTCCAGTTTTTGGAGCTGCGGAAGTTCTGCACGGCAGCCTGGGCACCATGAGGCGGTAAGCACGATGAATGTTGCGGTCCCCTTTTGAGCTTGGTAACTGGAGGTGTCTCCGTTAACGAGTATGCCTTTGAAATTGTCGATATGGGTGGGGATGGTCTGGAAATAGTCCTGTCTGCAGCCGCCAAGAGAAAGCGCCTGTAGCGAAAATAGGGCGATCCCTGCGGTGAGGGTGGCGAGGCGTACGACTTTTTCTTGTTTGAAGCTCATTATTTTTACCGAAAAATGCGTTTTATGGCCTTAAAATAGCGATTTTTTCGAAAAAACGTAAAAAATGATTGTTCTGGTCGTGGAATTTTAAGTTATATTCTCTAATATGGCATACAATATTCAAGATCTTCTTTCTGAAATGGTCCAGCGTGGAGCTTCTGACTTGCATATTACGGCAGGTTCGCCTCCGCTTATTCGTCTTTCCGGTAAGCTTACCCCGATTGGTGAAGACAAGCTTAAACCGGACGAAACCATGCGCATGACCTACAGTCTGATGAACGAAGGTCAGAAGAAGACTTTCGAACAGCAGAAGGAATGCGACTTTTCTTTCGGTATTGCAAACCTGGCCCGTTTCCGTGCGAACGCCTATTTGCAGCGCGGTTGCGTGGCGCTTGCGCTCCGTATCATTCCCCTTGAAATTAAGACCTTTAAGGATTTGGGCCTTCCGAAGATTATGGCCGAGTTCACGACGCGTCCGTCGGGTCTGGTGCTGGTGACGGGTGCTACGGGTTCGGGTAAGTCGACGACCTTGGCTGCCATGATCGACAAGATTAACAAGGAACGTCACGACCATATTCTGACGGTGGAAGACCCGATCGAATTCTTGCACAAGCATCAGGGGTGCATGATTAACCAGCGTGAAGTCGGTAGTGATACCACGAGTTTTGCCCAGGCCTTGAAGATGGCGCTCCGTCAGGACCCTGACGTGGTGCTTATCGGCGAAATGCGTGACCTTGAAACTATCCGTTCTGCGCTTACCATTGCTGAAACGGGTCACTTGACTTTTGCAACGCTCCATACCAATTCCTGCGTACAGACCATCAACCGTGTGGTGGACGCTTTCCCGAAAGGCGAACAGCAGACCGTACGTACCCAGCTTTCCTTTGTGCTGCAAGGCGTGATATGCCAGACGCTGATGCCGCGCATTGGCGGTGGCCGCGTGATGGCTTACGAAGTGATGAACGTGACGCCGGGTATCCGTGCCCTTATCCGCGACGACAAGGTGCACCAGATTGAATCGATGATTGAAATTGGTCAGAAGTTTGGCATGAACACGATGAACATGTGTCTTTGCGACCTGGTGAAGAATCACAAGGTCGACCGTTTCGATGCTCTCGCTCGTTCTCCGAGCCCCGACCAGCTGGAACAGTTGTTTGTGAAGGAAGGCGTGTAATTTATGGCTGAGTTTTTATACAAGGCGCAAAATGCGCAGGGAAACAACTTCGAAGGTACGATCGAGGCGAAGGACAAGGCAGAGGCCGAAGCCCTTCTTTTGCGCCGTCGCTTGGTGATTCAGAATCTGAAGAAGAAGCCGACTGAAATCAAGATCAAGATCGGTTCGGGAATCAAACCTGCGGATATCGCTCGTTTTACCCGTATGTTCTCGTCGATGAGCTCTGCCGGTCTTCCGATGTTGCAGTGCTTGACCATTCTGGAAAACCAGTGCGAAAACCCTGAACTGAAAACCGTGATCCACAAGATTACGCAGTCGATCAACGGCGGTTCGTCGTTGGCGGACGCCTTGGCGCAGCATCCGAAGGTTTTCAGCACCCTGTATACGAACATGGTGGCGGCAGGTGAAGCGGGCGGTATCTTGGATGGCATCTTGGCGCGTCTGGCAGAAACCCTTGAAAACAACGAACGCCTGAAGCGTAAGGTGAAGAAGGCCCTGACTTACCCGGTGATGCTTGTTATCGTGGGTATCCTAGTGGTGATTGCCCTTATGACTTTCGTTGTGCCGACGTTCGCTGAACAGTTCAAGGCCCTTGATGCCGAACTTCCTGCGCCGACGCAGGCGGTGATGGGCATTTCTGACTTTATTCGTGATAATGGTGCGTTCCTGTTTGTTGGTGCGATACTCTTGGTGGTGGGCTTTAAGCTTGCTATGCGTGTGCCTGCGGCAAAGTTCGCATTTGACGGCTTTATGCTAAAGGTGCCAAAGCTAGGCGACCTTCAGATTAAGTCTACGACGGCAAGTTTTGCGCGTACGCTTGGAACCTTGTTGAACGCCGGTGTATCCATTATGGATTCCCTGAAGGTGGTGGCCTCGACTGTTACGAATAAAGTGGTGGAAAAGGGCATCAACAAGATATCTATCGGTATTGCGGGTGGTAAGAGCATTGCAGACCCGATGGCCGAAACGGGACTTTTCCCGCCCATGGTGATTCAGATGACGGGCGTGGGTGAAAAGACCGGTAACCTGGGCGGAATGCTTCTGAAACTTGCGGACTTCTACGATGAAGAAGTGGATGCCGCAGTGGACGCCGTGGTGGGTATGATGGAACCGATTATCATCGTGTTCCTCGGCGGTGCAGTCGGTGGCCTCCTAATCGCCATGTACATGCCGATGTTCTCCATGGGCGACGCCGTTAAGGGCTAATAAACTGCGTAATACTTCGTTACGCCCCCTCTCGCCGTAGGTTTTACTACGGCTTCGGGGTGCGTGGCCTCGTTACTGAGACTCCGCGCTTTAGCGCGGGAAATGGACGTAGTCCATTGTTCGTCGAAGGATGTCGCAAACACATCTTGTCGGAAACTTGTTTCCGTGTCAAGATGTAGCTTGTGACCTTACTTGTTTCTTATCCCTTGCCTGAAAACGCTTCGCAATACGGCGTTGCAGGGCTCCTCACGTACAAAACGTACGCTACGTCGCCCTGCGCCTTGTCTTGCTTGGTTTTAAATGGAAAGCAAATCGCTTAAAGCATTCTCGTTTTGAGCGAAATTTATTTTGCTTGTTTTTTATTTCTTGCAGAATTTTAGAACGGTTCGCAAAAATTTTGATAGTACGTTAAATTTCGTCACCCTCGCGAAGGCGAGGGTCTTTTAGTAGAGAGAATAATCTTTATGGAAATGAATGATGTTACGCCTTTTGCAACATACATAATGAGTAACTACAAGAGGACTGTCCTTTATATTGGATTTACAAATGATCTAAAAAGACGGATTCTGGAACATAAGTCGAAAGTGGATGCTGATTCGTTTGCCGCAAAATATAATGTCGATAGACTTGTTTATTTTGAAAAATTTCAATCTGTAAATGATGCCATTGCTAGAGAAAAGCAACTGGAACATTGGAATCGCGCATGGAAAGAACGATTGATTAATGAATCAAATCCTGAGTGGAATGATTTGTTTGATTATGCTTAAATAAGATTCTCGCCTTCGCGAGAATGACGTAGGGAGTATCGGCCTTTGCCTCTCCCTCAGGATGACGCGCTCGTGTCACTTTCTACTGTTACGGGAGTATTCCTAAAATTTTCTTCGCGTTTTCGATGCGTTCGGGGCTTGGGGACTTCACATCTTTTAGTACGTAGTCGATGCCGAGTTCCTGATACTTGGCGAGGGCGAGAGCGTGGTAGGGGAGAATCTCGACCTTTTGAACGTTGCTGAGCGTTTGTATGAAATTATGGGTGCGGTTCAAAAGTTCGTCGTTGTCACTCATTCCGGGGACGAGTACGTGGCGAATCCAGATGGTTTTCCCGATTTCGTCAAGGTAACGGAACATGTCGAGAATGTTCTTGTTGTCGTGTCCGGTGAGTTCCTTGTGCTCGGCAGGGTCGATGTTCTTGATGTCTACAAGCAGCAGGTCTGTACTTTGCATAAGTCGATTGAACTTGCCAAAATAAGGCTCGTTACGTACAAAGTTTACACCCGATGTGTCGATGCAGGTGTTTACGCCTGCGGCTTTTGCTGCCTCGAAAAATTCTATGAGAAAGTCGATTTGCGCAAGCGGTTCGCCGCCGCTGACGGTGATTCCTCCGTCTTTTCCCCAGTAGCTTTTGTAGCGGAGCGCCTTCTTTAAAAGGTCTTCGGCAGAAATGTCGAATGCTCCTGCTTTGTCGCCCTTGAAGTCCCAAGTTTCGGGATTGTGGCAGAACTTGCAGCGCATGGGGCAACCCTGCATGAATACGACGAATCGTACTCCGGGGCCGTCTACGGAGCCAAATGTCTCTAGTTTGTTGATTTTTCCGAGCATGGTTCAAATTTAAAAAATGAGGTGGAGTGGTGGACTGTCAGGGGCAACGCGTAACTTCGAAAATTTGGTGATAAAATACGGCTGATACACTAGTGCCTGATTTGTGTTTTGGACGCTAACGCGGCCTTTCAAGTGAAGGTATATTTAAAAACAAAGAAACGAGGTACATCATGAAAACGAAATTCATTCTCCCGATTATTGCACTTGGCCTGTTTGTCGCGTGCTCCGACGACAGCTCTAGCCCGGCTGCTGCTGAAAACGAAGTTCCGACCAGCTCGAATTCTACCGAAGCTGTAGATCCGGCTTCTAGCCAGTCGACTGACTCTACGACAATTCTTTCTAGCGAATCTGCCGATGTTCTTTCGAGCGAATCGTCTGCTCTCCCTGATTCGACGAATCCCGCCGAAGATCCGCTTCCCAATCCGGATGACCCGAATAACAATCCCGCCGGCGATTCCACGGTAACTCCGCCGACCCCGAAAACTTACAAGTACTACGGTGCGGAACTTTCCGGTGTGGACCAGTTCAAGTATGGCCGTTTCGAAGCCCGCATGAAGATGGTGTCGATTCCGGGTTCCGTGAGCTCTATGTTCCTTTACTACGATGATTCCTGGAAGAAGGGCGTAGAACCGTGGAACGAAATCGATATCGAAGTGCTTGGCAAGGGCGGCACGAAATGGCAGTCCAACATCATTACTCGCGAAGGTGATGAAACCATCAAGGCGAACACTTCTTCCGAAAGCAAGCCGCTCCATGAATTCGGTTTCGATGCAACAGAAGATTTCCACTTGTTCTCGATGATTTGGACGCCGGAATATGTTGCATGGGAAATCGACAGCGTCGAAGTTCGTCGCGATACGCTTGGTATGACTCACGGCACTCATGCTGATGCTGACCAGGTGGCTTTCTTGACGAAGACCGAAACTCTCCGTTTCAACCTGTGGGCTGCAAATTCGGCTGCATGGGTGGGCTTGTTCACCGGTGACGAACTTGCCGATGGTCCGCAGATCCAGTGGATTGACTATGTGCGTGTCTACTCTTACGACGAAGCGACCAAGGGATTTACGGTACTTTGGCAGGATGATTTTGAAGGCTCTAGCTTGTCTGAACATTGGACTGCTGGCGACTGGGAAATGGAAAAGGTCATGCTCTCCCGTGACAATGTTGTCGTGGAAGATGGCTACTGCAAGCTGATGATGACCCGTGAAGAGGTTGCGGCACCGTAACAATTGCGGTCCCGTAAGAAACCTCCAGTCATTAGCCAATGATTTTGAGGTGTTTATCTTGGCTAATGACTAAACCTTTGTTCTCCTCCATAAAGCAAAACGTCCCGGATTTATCCGGGACGTTTTTTATATGCTAAAGTGCCGATTCGTTCTTCTGTGAGCAACAAAGCCCTCGGGTGTTAACCGAGGGCGGTTGACGCCTAGGGCGTCCGCGGCTTCACTCGGTCATGAAATTATGCAAGCATAATTTCGCGACTCTCGTTTTGCACGCTTTTGCGAGAGCGAGCGCTTCGGGTACGAACTTCGTAGACTAGGCGCGAGCGGTCATTAAAGTACACCGTGGCAGGTGCGGCTGATCACGTCGTCCTGCTGTTCCTTCGTGAGCGAGAGGAACTTGACGGCATAGCCGGAAACGCGGATGGTGAAGTTCGCGTATTCGGGCTTTTCCGGATGGGCCTGTGCATCGAGGAGCTTTTCAACACCGAACACGTTCACGTTCAGGTGGTGTGCGCCCTGTTCGAAGTAGCCGTCCATCACGGTCACGAGCTTCTGGGCGCGTTCGTCGTCGCTGTGGCCGAGCGCGTTCGGGCTGATGGTCTGCGTGTTGCTGATACCGTCGAGCGCGTATTCATACGGGAGCTTGGCGACAGAGTTGAGCGAGGCCAGGAGACCGTTCTTTTCGGCTCCGTAGCTCGGGTTTGCGCCGGGAGCGAACGGGGCGTGAGCCGGACGACCGTCGGGAAGAGCGCCCGTGGCCTTGCCGTAAACAACGTTACTGGTAATCGTAAGAATCGACGTGGTCGGTTCTGCACCGCGGTAGGTGTGGTGCTTCTTGATCTTCGCGATGAATTCCTTGAGGAGCCAGACTGCGATTTCGTCGGCGCGGTCGTCATCGTTGCCGTACTTCGGGAAGTCGCCTTCGATCTTGAAGTCCTTCACGAGGCCGTTTTCGCCGCGAACGACGGAGACCTTTGCGTACTTGATGGCGCAGAGGCTGTCGACCACGTGGCTGAAGCCTGCGATACCCGTTGCAAACGTGCGGCGCACGTCGGTATCGATAAGGGCGAGTTCAGCGGCTTCGTAGTAGTACTTGTCGTGCATGTAGTGGATCAGGTTCAGCGTGT
>JAEEGH010032048.1_pt1 | contig 10125 bp, 12 predicted proteins | sample 9134181 | NCBI WGS metagenome assembly JAEEGH01 (sample SAMN16246544, study PRJNA631951) | gut metagenome | biome: gut microbiome; feature: rumen; material: DP-attached | host: Bos | place: Iran: Karaj | collected 2018-10 | reverse complement strand
GTTCTTCACCTCGGCGATGAAGGTGTTGAGGACAACGCTCAGCTTCTCCTTGTCCTCGGGCTTGATACCGATGACTGCGGTAGCAGCGTGGGCGATGGCATTGTGCAGGTTACCGGCGTCGATCTTGGCCAGCACATAGTCCATTTCCTCACCGATGTTCCACAGCAGGCGTGAGCTCAGCTTGGTCGTGGTGGCATAACCCAGGTGGATGTCGGCACCGCTGTGACCGCCGTGGAAGTGTTCAAACTTGATCTCAAAGTATGTGAGGTCCTTGGGAGCGGCCTCGGGCTTGTAGTTGAACTTGAAGATGCTCACCAGACCACCGGCGCAACCCATGGTGATGGTGGCGTCTTCCTCCTCGTCGAGGTTGAGCAGGTAGTCACCCACGAGCATGTCGGCCTCGATGTTGCTGGCACCGGTCAGGCCGGTCTCCTCGTCAACGGTGGCGAGGGCCTCCAGGGGACCGCATTGCAGCGAGGGCTCGATAACGGCAGCCAGAGCGATAGCCAGGCCCATACCGTCGTCGGCGCCCAGCGTGGTGTTGTTGGCACGTACCCACTCGCCATCAATGATGGTCTCGATGGGGTCGGTGTCGAAGTTGTGGGTCGAGCCGGGACCTTTCTCGGCGACCATATCCATGTGACCTTGCAGCACGATGCCCTTGCACTTCTCGTAGCCGGGAGCGGCGGGCCTGAAGATGGCCACGTTGCCGGTCTTGTCGATCTTATACTCCAGATTGTGCTTCTTGGCGAAGTCCACGAGCCATGCGCGGATCTTGTCTAACTTGCCTTCTTCGTTGCCACTGGGGCGGGGCACCTTGGTAATCTCGTCAAAGATTGACCATACTGCCTGCGGATTCAAATCTTTTACTTGCATTGTAAAAAATGATGGTTAAAATGTTAGTGAATATTATGGTTTTTAAACTTGTGCTCATTAAAGCCTGTTTCGACCCGCTAAGTTACTACTTTTTCTTGAAACCTCATTCAATTGTCAATAAAAAAACCAAGATTTCAACATAGCCTCATGCCAGTGATGTTCAAACGACCTTCACAACAGGAAAAACTAGCACTATGTTTCACTGCTTTGAAGGTGTAATCATAGGGTTTGTTATTTCTTTTTCTTGTTGAAGAGGTCTGAGTGGGTCCCTGTACGGTAAAGTGTTATGATTCGTATCTCAGTATCTTTTAAATAGATAAGCAGCCAATCTGGGGAAATATGACATTCACGATAACCTTCATAGTCACCATGCAAGTTGTGGTCATGGTTACTCTCTGGCAGTGGTTCGTCATTTGCCAATAACTCCACGACATGAATTAGGTCTTGCAGATTCAGTCCGCGTTTCTTTGCGCGCTTCAGGTCTTTCTTGAACTGGCCTGTGGTGGAAACTTGATACTTTGCCATCCTTTAAAGAGCTTCAGCCCATTGCTTGAACTCATCAACACTGCCAGTGAATTCAATGCCTTTACCGTCGCGTGCGTCCTCGATGACTTTCATCGTCTTTTCGTTCAGGCTGGCTCCTGTTTCGGGATCGATGATTTGGGGCTTGCTCATGACCTGATAGGACCATCCCAGTTTCTCCATTATTTTCTTGAAGAAACCGATTTCATTATTGGGAATATGAACTGTAATTGAAGTCATGATGCATTTATGATTATATTCTCTGATGCAAAGATAGGACAATTTCTTCAATACCCAACTGAAATATGAAGATATTTTGCGATTAAATAATCCCGTTTTTATGCTAAAGTGTATCAACAGTTACCTGTTTTTGCTCATTATTGGCTCAATTCGTAGCCCGACAGAGTAATGATAGGACCAGCCGGCAGCTTTCTTGTCTTGCCGGTGGACAAGCGGCGTGCAATGCAGCTCCTGAACTGAGAATTGAATTCCAGCATCCCGCTCTCATCGCTGTCAACGATGGTGACACTGACGTAATACTGCTTGCCTGCTTTAAGAATGATATTCTCGTTAGGTTGGATAGCGAGTTTAGTCTTTTGAGCCGTCGTGCTTACTGTTTTATAAATGGGCTTGTTGAGAATGTTGACATATTCCTTGCCTCTGATCTCATAGATGGTGAAACTGAGAACACATCGGCTGTAAGTGCTTTTCTTGATCGTGAAAAAGATGTCACTCACGACCCAATTCTTTTTGGCCTTGAATGTTGGTCCCCATTCCAGCCAGTTTTGTTGTCCTTTACCTCTAAAACTGGCCGTGGGTCCCGGCAATTTCTTGCCCAGGATGGTTTTCATCTTGTTCTTCTTGCCAATGACCACTTCGTCCAGTTTCACGTTCTTGTCCTTGACGATGATAGACAACGGCTTGCCTACGCTATAGGACGAAAAGGGGATTGAGGCCCTGTCATAAGAAACATGAGTGATGACCAGGTTATTATTCTTGCCATTAGGAATTGTTAGATTGAAATGCCCTTGTGCATCGGCAAGAGTACCGATAGTATCACCTTCGAGCGATACCGTAGCATATTCAACTCCCTCGCCCCTCTCGTTGAAAATCCGACCAGTGATAGTGGTTTGAGCCAAGGCTGTGAACGATAGGACTGCGGCAAGAGCAGTCAACAAAAAAGTGGTTGTTTTTTTCATCTTGTAGCGTTTGTTGTTGATAATGATGCCCCAAATGTAGAACAAAAAACTGGCAGGGCTGGTGTAAAGTGCTGTGCCGTCAGTGATATTTAAGACTAAATAAGACTTATTGGATGTGGTTAACACCATTTAGTGCAATGTTACTCTATCAGGTAGCGATAACGTGAAATTGATAGTTAAAATGTTATGAAATATTATGGTTTCTATACTTGTGCTTGTCGAGGCCTATTTTGAACCGAATGGGTACTACTTTTAATGGATTACCGACCAATTGTCAATAAAAAAACCGAGGAATTAAAAATTTGGCTATCTTTGCAACAAGCAATTCATCATCATTGATATCGATAAAAACCCATTCTTATGAAACTATACAAGGCTAACATCATCTTTACTAGAGAGAAGGACCACTTTGAGGTTGTGGAACATGGCTATGTGGGCGTTGAGAACGGGCGCGTCGTGGACGTGGCCAGTAGCGCCGACGCTTTTGGCCACCAGCCTGAAGAAGTGATAGATTACGGCGACTGCCTGCTTATACCCGCCATGAACGACATGCACGTGCATGCGGGGCAGTACCGTAACCAGGGCATCTCCATGGACATGGAGCTGCTGGAGTGGCTCAACAGCTACACCTTCCCCGAGGAGGCGAAGTACAGTGACACACGCTACGCCAGGCGCATGTACAGCCGATTTGTGCATGACCTTTGGCGCTATGGCACGATGCGCTCCGCTACCTTCGCCACCACGCATCTGGAGAGCACGCGCCTGCTCATGGAACTGTTCCGCGAGGCCGGTATGGGTGCCTTGGTCGGCAAGGTAAATATGGACCGCAACTCCATCGATGCTCTGTTAGAGAGTGTCGATGAGGCTGTGGCCAGGAACGAGTCGCTCATCGCCGAGTGGAATGACCCCGACGGTCTCGTCAGACCCATCATCACACCACGTTTCATACCCTCATGCTCGTCAGCCATGCTGCGGGCCTGCGGCGAGCAGGCACAAAAGTACCAGGTTCCCGTGCAGTCTCACTTGTCTGAGAACCTGGGTGAAATCGCCCTGGTGCGTGAGTTGGAACCCGAGAGCCGCTTCTATGGCGACGCCTATGACCGCTACGGCCTGTTCGGGCAGACGCCAACGATTATGGCACACTGCGTCTTCAGCGAAGGCGAAGAGCTGGAACTGATGAGCCGTCGCAACGTGATGGTTGCGCATTGCCCCACGTCAAACATCAACCTGAAGACCGGCATCGCCCCCATCCGCTCCTTCCTCGACAAGGGCATCAAGGTGGGCTTTGGCAGTGACATCAGCGGAGGCCATGACATGAGCATCATGCGCGTGATGGTCTATGCCATTCAGGTAAGCAAACTTTATGACCAGAAGTACAAAGGCAAGCATTTCCTCACGCTCCCCGAGGCCTTCTGGATCGCTACCAAGTCGGCAGGCAGCTTCTTCGGACGTGTGGGCAGCTTTGAGCCGGGCTACGAGTTCGATGCCCTCGTTATTGACGACAGCGACTTGAACCACAGCAACTACACGCTGCCCCAACGCCTCGAGCGTTTCATCTACATAGGCGACGACCGCCACATCGCTGTCCGCTTCTGCCGCGGCCAGGAAATCCCCGAGCCCCGCATCCTGGACTGATACACAAATTGGTGATAAGCCATTTCTTTTTTCATTCAAGGGCAGCAATGGTGGAGTGGGACGGAAGTGTTAGTTTACCTTTAGGGGACTGAATTTTTGTTAAAACGGAGGGCTATTGAAGCATTTTGGACAAAATAATTGCAAAATGTCGTGGTTGGAGTCACAAAGTATGACTAAATTTGCAGGTCTTTTTGCAAAAAACGCAGATGATGGCTACGCTACTATTGACATTGGCGATTGTGGGACTGGCAGTTGTGCTGCTGGGCGTGAAGATTTTCTTCGTGAAAGGCGGCCGTTTCCCCAATACCCACATCCATGACAATGCCGAGATGCGCAAACGTGGCATCACCTGTGCCAAGGACAAGGAATTTTACAACTAAAACGATAAGAAAAAGTCAAAAAACACTGTTTGAAATGAACTTCATCAAGAACTACACCAAGCTTGCTGTGTTTGCCGCTGTCGTGCTGATGGCCGCAACGTCCTGTAACGATAAACAAACTGCCGAGGCTCCCAAGGCTGGCGGTCCTGCTCTTGAGAATCTCAAGATCCGTTACATCGACGAGGACTCCATCATGGCTAACTACAACCTGGCCAAGGACATCAACGAGGCCATGTTGCGCAGGCAGAACCAGTTTGATGCCGCCCAAAAGCAGCGCGGCAACGAAATCAACAAGTTTGGCAACGCCATGCAGCAGAAGTACCAGAACAACCAATACCTGACCGAGGAGGCCTTTAATGCCGACCAGGCTAAGTTGCAGAAGATGCAGGCCGATGCCGAGAATTACCTGGCCAGCTTGCAGCAGAGCATCCAGAACGAGCTCAACCAGAGCCAGATCCAGTTGCTCGATTCCATCGACAACTTCATGAAGGACTATGCCAAGAAGAAAGGCTTTGACATGGTGCTGCGCAAGAGCGCCACGTTGTTCATCGACGAGAAGTATGACGTGACCAAGGAAGTGGTTGAGGGTTTGAACAAGCGCTACAATAAGGTGGGCGGCAAGGTCGCTCCCGCTCCCGTCAAGCCTGCCGAGGCAGCTTCCGCCAAGGCCGATGTTCCCAAACTGAGCACCGAGAAGCCTGCCACTCCCGGCAAGGTGGACTTGAAGAAGAAAGATTAAGTTTCCAGAATAATCATTCTTTAGAGGTAATGCTGTCTGTCGTCAAGGTTTTGTTGCACGGCAGACAGTTTTTTTTGATGCGAATCACGTTTTTATCATTATAAATCAACATTATGAAGAAGATTTCAGTTTTATTTGCTGTGGCTTTTGCCCTGATGCTGGGCGCATGCCAGAACACGAACCAGAACACAGCTGCCAGCGGTGATGAGAATGCCGCTGCCGACAGCGCTGCCAAGACGACGCTCGTGGCCTATTTCTCGGCCAGCCCCGAGCACATTACCGCCCAGGTGGCCAAGACCCTTGCCGAGGCTGCTGATGCCGACTTGTTTGAGATCGTCCCCGAACAGATCTACACTGTCGAGGACCTCGACTGGAAAAATGAACAGAGCCGCTCGACCATCGAGATGAAGGACAGCACCGCTCGTCCCGCTGTGGCCAGCAAGGTCGAGAACATGGGCCAGTACACGACCATCTATGTGGGCTTCCCCATCTGGTGGTACACCGCTCCCCGCATCGTCAACACCTTCCTGGAGCAGTATGACCTCACCGGCAAGACCATCATCCCGTTTGCCACCAGTGGCGGCAGCGACATGGGCAAGAGCGGCGAGGACCTGAAGAAGGCCAGCGCCCCCAATGCCAACTGGATCCTCCCCGGCAAGGTGCTCAACGGCAATCCTCCCGTCGACAGCCTCAAGGTGTGGATCGAGACCTTGAAATAAAGTCTATCCGGGCCAAATTAGAGACTTGTTGACTGATGTAGGGTTTTTGAGTCCCTATTGACAGCAAGCAGAATCACATTAACGGCTATACCACGGGACCGTGTCTATCCCTCCAGGATGATACGGTCCCGATTGTTATATATTCTCACGGCTACAGCGGGAGCGACGGGGCAGAGTTCAGGGTGAGTTGAGGATTCAGCACATGGCTGTCGATTTTGGGGCCGGACAGCTGATGAATCGAGATGGAATAATCGCCACCATCGGGGCCGATGGGCCTGACTTGCGGCTTGCTGGAACGGTATTTGGGCATGCACCTGCCGATGGATGCCCCGATGTAGGTGGGGTCGCAGATGAGGTAGAATTTTCCTTCAAAGTAATAGCCATTGCCCTTGGTCAGGCAATCGGTGAAATGGACTGCTGTGCACATGTGGTCGGCAAACTGGACAAACTGCACGTCCAGCCCCAGCAGGCTGCGCACGAGGACGGCGAAGATGAGGGAACGGTCCTCGCAATCGTTCTTGTCGTAATAGAAATTCTCTTCGAGGAAATTGATTTTGTCATGGCTGAGGAACTCATCGTCGGCCTCATAGTCAAAGACCGATTGAACGAAGTGCAGCAGGGCATCGACGGCTTCGCATTGTGACATCTCCTTGAGCTGCGGCTTCAGTTGCTCGAAGATGCATTGATGGAATTGCGGCAGCACGACCGAATTAGCATAACTGCGCAGGTCCATGAGCGGGTAGTTGTTCAGCATCTGAATGACGGTAGAATTCAGTGTGCAATCCATGTGAATGAGTCCATCGTCCAGGTCGCACTCCTTATCCACGCCCGTGTCCATGTTGAGCATCCGGCCATCGAACGAAAGGCTCAACGCGTGGCCCTTGCCCACCTCCTTGACGGGGTCGCAGGGATAGATGACCGAAATCTCATTCTCGTTGGCCTCCAGATCGTCATAGAACAGGTAATAGTCCTTGTCACTGATGTGGATGAAGTTGCGCTCAAACACTTCCTGCTCGATAGGGACAAGGAGCAGCAACTGCTGCTCGGTGCGTGCCAGCCGCACGTCATAGCCCATCGAGACGAGCAGGAAATGCTCCATGAGCACCCGGTCCCGTGGCGTGGCGGCATTGAGCAGTGCATCGACATAGTTCCTGACGAGTTCGAAGGTAAACCAGTCGTTCAGTCCTAGCTCGTCGGTGAGTGACCGTAACGACGAGAGCACATCCTTGACATCACAGTTCTCATACTCGTGCCAGGCCTGCTTCACATCGTGGGCGTGAACCGACCGCACGACTGAAGATTTCAGTTTAGCGGCCCGCACAGGTTTGCCATAGAATGAAAACACGATTTCGTTCTCGGGGATTGTCTGTGCGTCCGTGATGGAAGGTAAGCCGTCTCCAGCCATCAGCGTCATTGACAGCAGGCAGCAGATGCATACCATCAGAGAATATCGATATTTGCCGATATGTGCCATAAATAGACGCACATTTTGATTGATGATGCAAAAATACCCATAATCTTGTAATAAAGCAAATAAATAAGGTATAAAAAGGACTCGGACAGCGATAACAACCGATGAATGTTGTTAAAGCTGTCCGAGTTTTAATATATCCTCTAGGAACGGGGGTAAGGATTACCCGAAGTTGTCGTAGTGGATGGATGAGGGATCGACGCCCAGGGAGTCGAGCACCTCGTTTACGGTCTGGCTCATCATGGCGGGACCGCACATGTAGTACTCGCAGTCCTCGGGAGCCTCGTGCTGACCCAGATAGGTGTCGCGCATCACGGGAGCGACAAAGCCCGCCGTGTACTTCACGCCAGCCTCGTCGGCAACGGGGTCGGGACGGTCCAATGCCAGGTGGAAGTGGAAGTTGGGGAAGTCCTTCTCCAGCTGCAGGAAGTCCTCTAGATAGAAGACCTCGCTCAGCGAGCGGGCGCCATAGAAGTAGTGCATCTCGCGGTCGCGCGTGTTGAGCGTGCGTGTCATGTGCAGGATCTGTGCGCGCAGGGGGGCCATACCGGCACCACCACCTACCCAAATCATCTCCTTCTTGCTGTCGAAGATGGGGTGGAAGTCACCGTAAGGACCGCTCATGATCACCTTGTCACCAGGCTTGAGCGTGAAGATGTAGCTTGACGCGATACCGGGCATGACATCCATGAATCCCGTGGCGGGTTTGGGTTTGAAGGGTGGGGTAGCGATGCGCACCGTCAGCATGAAGCGGTCGCCCTCGGCGGGATAGTTCGCCATCGAGTAGGCACGCACGGTGGCCTCATCGTTGCGGCACTTGAGTGAGAACAGTCCGAATTTCTCCCAAGTGGGCAGGTAGTCACCCAGCGACTCCTTGTCGATGTCCTTGTCATAGTCCATCTCATACTCGGGAATCCTGATCTGGGCATAGCTGCCGGGGATGAAGTCCATGTGCTCGCCCGGGGGCAGGGCAACGATAAACTCCTTGATGAACGACGACACGAGCTTGTTGCTCACAACGGTACACTCATATTCCTTAACCGAGAGCACGCTGTCGGGCACCTGGATGGACATGTTGTCCTTGACCTTGACCTGGCAGCCCAAGCGCCAATGGTCCATCTGCTCCTTGCGGGAGAAGTGGGGCACCTCGGTTGGCAGAATCTGGCCGCCGCCCTCGGTGACCTGTACCTTGCACTGGCCGCAGCTGCCCTTACCGCCACAGGCGCTCGAGAGCATCACGCCGTTCTCGTGCAACGTGTTGAGCAGGGTGTTGCCACTGGCCACATCCAGCTCCTTGGTGCCGTTATTGATGTTGATTTTCACATTGCCCGACGGCACGAGATAGTGCTTGGCGACGAGCAAAACAATGACAAGCAGGAGCGTGAGCACGAGGAACACGATAGCACTCGTCAAAACGGTTAATCCAGTTGAATTCAATAGTAGTATCATAGTGCTTGCCTCCTTATCCTAATTTAATGCCCAGGAAACTCATGAAGGCGATGCCCATGAGACCAGTAATGATGAATGCGATGCCCACGCCGCGCAGGGGCTTGGGAATGTCGCTGTAAGCCAGTTTCTCGCGGATGGCGGCGATGCCCACAATAGCGAGCAGCCAGCCGATACCAGACCCGGCGCCATAGACGGTTGCCGTCAAAGCCGAATCAAAGTCGCGCTGCTGCATGAACAGCGAGGCACCCAGGATGGCGCAGTTCACAGCGATCAACGGCAGGAAAATACCTAGCGAGGCATAAAGCGACGGTGAGAATTTCTCCACAGCCATCTCGACCAACTGGGTGGCCGAGGCGATTACAGCGATGAACAGGATCAGGCCCAAGAAACTCAGGTCGACACCTGCAAGGCTAGGACTAAGCCATTGCAAGGCACCCTCCTTGAGGACATACTCGTTGAGCATGTAGTTGATGGGTTGGGTAACCACCAGCATGAAGGTAACCGCGATGCCCAGGCCAAAGGCCGTCTTCACGTTCTTGGACACTGCCAGGAACGAGCACATGCCCAGGAAGTAGGCAAATATCATGTTGTCGATGAATATCGACTTGATAAACAGATTAAGTTCTTCCATTGTCTTTCTTGTCTTTTAATGGTTAAACATGCCCGTTAATCCTCTTGCAGCTCCTTGTTGTGGGCGCGGTGTACCCAAATGATGCAGCCCACGGTGATCAGCGCCATCGGGGCCAGAATCATCAGGCCGTTGTTCTCATAGCCGTGGTCGTAACACCACTGCGGCACCACCTGGTAGCCAAACAGCTTGCCCGAGCCTAGCAGCTCACGGAAGAAGGCCACAATCACCAGGACGATGGTGTAGCCTAGGCCATTGCCGATGCCGTCGAGGAACGACGGCCAAGGACGGTTGTGCATCGCGAAGGCCTCAAGGCGACCCATGAGGATGCAGTTGGTGATAATCAAGCCAATGAATACCGACAACTGCTTGCTCACGTCATAATTATAGGCGATGAGGACCTGTTGTACAATGATAACCAGCGCGGCAACCACTACCAACTGCACGATGATGCGGATGTTGGTGGGGATGGTCTTGCGCAGGAACGAAATAATCACGTTGCTGAAC
>JAEEGH010032047.1_pt1 | contig 10125 bp, 11 predicted proteins | sample 9134181 | NCBI WGS metagenome assembly JAEEGH01 (sample SAMN16246544, study PRJNA631951) | gut metagenome | biome: gut microbiome; feature: rumen; material: DP-attached | host: Bos | place: Iran: Karaj | collected 2018-10 | reverse complement strand
GCACCTTAAAAAGCGAAGGGCTGCGCGGCGGCATGTCGCTCATTATCTTGATCACATTCTCCCTCGCGTTCGTTAACCTATTGCCATTCCCAGTCTTAGATGGTGGCCACATCATGTTCGCCGCCATCGAGGCGATCATCCGTCGGCCGCTTCCTGTCAAGCTCGTCTCATGGTTGCAGAACATCTTCGCAGGACTGTTGATCTTCCTGATGGTCTATATCACGTTCAACGATTTCATCCGTCTGCCGAAATTCATCAAGGCCTTCCGGCATTCGGCCCCGTCCATGGAACAGTTGGAGACAACAGAAGAGAAAACACCTTAATTACCATATAATAAGAGGAGAAAGCCATGACACTTCAAATAGCCATAGACGGCCCGGCCGCGTCAGGCAAGAGTACAGATGCCAAACTGCTGGCGGAAAGAATCAATGGCCTCTACGTCAACACGGGCTTGATGTATCGCGCCGTCGCAGGAGCGGCCTACAACCTTGGTATCGATCCTGAAAAAAATCCGCAGCAACTAGTGAAGCTTCTTCCGCAATGGACCTTGGAATACCGCCTTGACACCACCGCGAACAAACTGGAACTGTTCTTCAACGACAAGCCAGTCGATAACGCCTTCCTCCGTTCGAAGGAAGTTTCCGACGTCGTCTCGCAGGTGGCCGCCATCCCCGAAGTCCGCGACTGGATGCTCCAAAAGCAACGGGACTGTGCCAAATTGCCAATTATCATCATGGAAGGGAGAGACATACAGACGGTCGTCCTCCCGAACGCAACCTACAAATTCTTCATCACGGCCAGCCCGGAAGAACGCGCAAGACGCCGTCTGAAGCAAGGCGATTTCAAAGATGGCACGACGCTGAAGGAAGTCGCCGAGCAGATCAAACTTCGCGACCATCTTGATTCAACCCGCGCAGTTGCCCCCCTGAAGCCAGCGGCGGATTCGCTCGTCATCAACACCGACAACATGACGCCTGACGAAGTCGTTGATAAAATGGTCGAACACATGCAGAAAAATCCGCACCAATGACTCCTGAATATACAACACAATACAGAGTCTGCTACGCCGACACGGATCAGATGGGTGTCGTTTACTACGCCAACTATTTCATGCTCTTCGAACGTGCACGGACGGAGCTTCTTCGTCAGAATGGCTTGTCCTACAAGCAGATAGAAGAGCAAGGCTTCATGCTGCCCGTGCTCGACGCGCATGCAAAATACCATCGTCCCGCCCGCTATGATGACCTGCTGGACGTCACCGCCCGCATCGTTGATTTCGACGGACTGAAGCTGAAAACCGTCTGCGAAGTCAAACGCGACGGCGTTCTGCTGGTCGATGGCGATGTCACGCTCGTCTTCTTAAACGCCAAAACAGGACGGCCCTCCCGTCCGCCGGAAAACATCCGCCAAATCTTCGAATAACCGCCATGTCATGGAACATCCTCTACATCGCAGCCTGGCTGGCGGCCGCCATTCTGGCGACCGTCACGACGGGTATCTGCCGCAAACTTGCCCCCCATTGGGGCTTTGTTGACAAGCCGAAACAAGAAGCCCACAAGTCTCACAAAACGCCCACGCCCGTGCTCGGGGGGCTGGGCATGACCTCCGCATGGCTCGTCGTCATCGTCGGCGGCCTCACCGTCGCCAAACTCGCGCCGTCCATCGCAGGCGGCCGAATCGCACCGTTTTTGGACGGCATCAACGCCGTCCTCCCCAAAATGATCGCTATCATCTTGGGGGCGAGCGCTTTCTGTATTCTGGGCATGTGCGACGACAAAAATGCATTCAGCGCCAAATTCAAATTCCTCTGGCAGTTTGTGATCGCGGGTTGCGTCGCCGCGTCGGGCATCCGCGTCTTCTTGTTCGTTGAAAATCCGATTTTCGGCTGGTGTGTCACCGTCCTGTGGATTGTCACCATCGTCAACGTACTTAATTTTCTTGACAACATGGACGGATTGTGCGGCGGCATCGCCGCCATCGCCGCCTTCTTTTTCTTTTTCATCGCCGCCGTTCGCGGACAGCATTTCGTCTCCATGCTGTCCGCCGTCACGGGCGGTGTAGCCATCGGTTTCTTGATGCACAACCGTCCGCCTGCGAAGATTTTCATGGGCGACGGCGGCAGTCATTTTCTAGGCTTCTGCCTTGCCGTTACGGGACTTCTGACGACGTTCTATCTTCCAAACGAAAGCCCCACGCCAGCCCCAGTGCTCATCCCGCTGCTCGTCCTCAGCCTCCCGCTGTTCGACGCCGTCGCCGTCGTCATCATTCGCATGCGGCTCCATCTTCCGATTTATGTCGGCGACAACCGCCATATTTCGCACCGTTTCGTTCAGCTTGGGCTGACACGGCCGCAAGCCGTCCTGCTTGTCTGCCTGCTCTGCCTGATACAAGGCGCTGGTGCGACGACACTTCTGTGGCTTCCCGCCTACGGATTCTTCCTCATCCTGCTTCAAACCATCGCCCTCTTCTCGCTTGTCAGCATCATCCAATTCTGCCACAAAACGGAATAAACGCTTTTACCATATACAAATAAACAACCGACGGAGACTCCCGCCATGACAGCTCCCGTACTCGAACCAGAAGTCCTTTCCAATATCTGCCGTCTCGCTCTCGCCGAAGACATCGGCTCGGGCGACGCGACGACGCTTGCCGTCGTGCCGGAAAAGCTTGAAACAGAGGCACGTTTCATCACACGTCAGCCCTGCGTCTGCGCGGGACTGCCTGTCGTGAAAGCCATTTTCCATGAGCTCGACCGCAGTCTGGATTTCCAACCGCTTGTGCAGGAAGGTGATTTCTGCAAGCCCGGAACGGAACTCGCCGTCGTCTGCGGCAAGGCGCAACCCATTCTCACAGGCGAACGTTGCGCGTTGAATTTCATGCAACGCCTCTCCGGCATCGCCACCATGACGCGCCAATACGTTCTCGCGCTCGGAGATTCCAAAACGAAACTGCTTGATACGCGCAAGACCACGCCCGGCCTCCGCATGCTTGAAAAATACGCCGTCAAAGTCGGCGGCGCGCAAAATCACCGCTTCGGACTGTTCGATCGTATCATGATCAAAGACAACCATCGCGAAATGGCCAAATCCGTCGGCGAAGGCTCCATCGCATGGGCCGTCCGCCAATGCCGCGAAAAATATCCCAAACTTGAAATCGAAATCGAAGCAGACAATCTTGACGAAGTCCGTCAAGCCGCCGACGCAGGCGTCGAATACATCCTTCTCGACAACATGTCCAACGAAATGATGGTGGAAGCCATCAAAATCATCGCCGGCCGCGCCAAAACGGAAGCTTCTGGCAACATCACGCTCGAACGCCTCCCATCCCTCCGCAATCTCGGTCTCGATTTCATCTCCAGCGGAGCCCTCACCCACAGCGTCCGTTCCATCGACATCGGCCTCGATATTCTCAACTAATTCATTTCCAGCGATGAACGTCACAATGGAAAAAACATTCAAAATCATCATCTGTCTGTTTGCGATGCTTCTTCTGCCGTCCTGCGAGACATCGAGCGTCGCTACGTTTGAAAGTGCGCGGGCATCGTTTGCAGATGCAAGAAGCACTTGGAAGGCAGGAATATCCACATACGCGGAAATGGTCGCAAAATATGGATATCCATCCAATAAAGTCGATATAGAAAACGGCTTCGCCGCCCGTTGGCTCGAAAGACGGACCATCACCAAAACGCCTCCCGTATATGGCAACTCCAATCCTGTCCGTTCTTTCGAAAATGAACTTAACAACCCAAAAAACGTCATGACCGTCACGACCGCTCTCGAAGCGTTCTACAACAAATACGGCGTGCTGACGAATTTCAGAATCCAAGTCCTTGAACATTGATTTTATACCTTTATAATAATATTTTTCAATCATAATAAAACCACAATCAGGAGCAACCTCATGCTAGATCCAACCAAACTCGCAGACTGGCAAATCGCAGAAGCCGCAGAAGAAACCATGCTCCCCGTGCAGGAAATCGCACGCAAGCTCGGCGTTCTGGACTCCGAACTCATCCCGTGGGGACGGCAACTGGCCCGTATTGACCAGAAGGCCGTTTTGGATCGTCTAAAAGACGCTCCCAAAGGAAAATACATCGATGTAACCGCCATCACGCCGACGCCACTTGGCGAAGGCAAAACCACCACCACACTCGGCCTCGTCCAAGGCCTTGGCAAGCTTGGCGCACGTGTTTCCGGCGGCATCCGCCAGCCTTCCGGCGGCCCGACGTTCAATATCAAAGGCTCTGCCGCAGGCGGCGGTCTCGCACAATGCATCCCGTTGACGCCGTTCTCTTTAGGCCTCACAGGCGATATCGACCGCATCACGAACGCACACAATCTCGCCATGGTCGCCCTCACCGCCCGCATGCAGCATGAACGCAACTACGACGACGCGCAGCTCGCCAAACGCAATCTCAAACGCCTCGATATCGATCCTAACCGCGTGCAAATGAAGTGGATCATGGACTTCTGCGCGCAGGCTCTCCGCAACATCACTATCGGCAAAGGCGGCAAGATGGACGGCTTCGAAATGGAATCCGGTTTCGCCATCTCCGTCTCCTCTGAAATCATGGCCATTCTCGCTGTCGCAGAAGATCTTGCGGATCTGCGCAAACGCATCGGTAAAATCGTTGTCGCTTATTCGAAATCCGGCGCTCCTGTCACGACACACGATTTGGAAGTCGATGGCGCGATGACCGCGTGGATGGTTGAAGCCCTCAATCCAACGCTCATGCAGTCCATCGAAGGCCAGCCGATTCTCGTCCATGCAGGACCATTCGCAAATATCGCAATTGGACAAAGTTCCATCATCGCGGACAAAATCGGAACCACCCTTTCCGAATACCATGTCACGGAATCCGGCTTCGGTGCGGACATCGGTTTTGAAAAGTTCTGGAATCTGAAATGCCGTTATTCCGGCCTGAAACCGGACTGCGTCGTCGTCGTCGCCACCATCCGCGCCCTCAAGATGCACGGCGGCGGCCCCGAAGTGAAGCCCGGCCTGAAACTGGACGAAGCCTACACGAAGGAAAATCTCGGTCTGCTCGAAAAAGGTTGCGACAACCTCCTCGCCCACATCGAAACCGTCAAGAAAGCGGGCGTCAAGCCTGTCGTCTGCATCAACAGTTTCTATACGGACACGCCAGCGGAAATCGCCCTTGTCCGTAAGATTTCCGAACAGGCAGGTGCCTACGCGGCCCTTTCGGAACATTGGCTCAAAGGCGGCGAAGGCGCCATCGAATTGGCCGAAGCCGTCAAAACCGCCGCAAACGAACCGAACAACTTCCACTTCCTCTACGATCTCGACACACCGCTCAAAGAACGTGTCGAACTCATTGCAAAGGAAGTATATGGAGCAGACGGTGTGGAATTCCTGCCCGCCGCGCAAGAGAAACTCGAACAGCTCTCAAAGGATCCGGAACTGGCCAAGATGGGCACATGCATGGTCAAGACGCACCTCAGCCTCTCCCACGATCCGACCGTCAAAGGCCGCCCGCGCGGCTTCACCCTGCCTGTCCGCGACATTCTTGTCTATAAGGGCGCGGGCTTCGTTGTTCCAGTCGCTGGCGACATCAAACTGATGCCCGGCACGGGTTCCGATCCAGGCTTCCGCCGCATCGACGTCGATGTCAACACCGGCAAAGTCCACGGCTTGTTCTAACCACTGACCACCGGCCGCGCAGGAGCGCAGCCCTCCCTAACCACTGATCACTAACCACTAACCACTAAATAAATGTCCACTCCATCCCCAGAAGAAATCGAACGCGCCAAGCATGAGAGCTGGCTCCAGATGTGTCTGGAGCAGTTCCATCGCAGCCGTGGGGAGGAGTGGGCCAACGGTATCTCCCATCTCATCGGTGTCATTTTCGGCATCGTCGGATTGACGCTTATGTGCGTCTTTTCCGCGCAGGTCGGAACTGCGAAAGACGTCACAGGATGCGCTATCTTCGGAACAGCGTTGATCCTGCTCTACACGTTCTCCATGCTCTACCACGTGTTCACGAACTTCCGCGCGAAACGCGTCTTCCAGATTCTGGATCACTGTGGCATATTTCTTTTAATCGCAGGAAGTTACACGCCATGTGTACTGATGCTTCTCCCACCGAAGATAGGCTGGACGATCTTCGGCCTGCAATGGGGCTTCGCCGTCGCGGGAATTCTCATTTCATGCCTTTGCAAGCCAAAATTGTCGGACATTCTGACGTTGCCTATCTATCTCATCATGGGGTGGATGATCGTCGTCGCCTTCCCGCAGCTCCGCCAGACGCTCAGCTCGACTGGCTTCGCGGTTCTACTGGCTGAAGGCATCACCTATACGGTCGGCGTCATCTTTTTTGTCATGGACAAAGTCCCCTATATGCATTTTATCTGGCATCTTTTCGTTCTCGGCGGCTCCGTCTGCCATTGGGTCTGCATTACGTTCTGCGTACTTCCGAAGGAATAACAACATGCCAATCACCAATCGGTTACGCAAAACATGCCAGGCGGCCGCCAGCCATCATAGCCGACGGAAGAACGACCAATTCATCGCCGAAGGCCTCCGTTGCTGCCGCGAAGCCGTCACACGCCGCCCTGAATGGATCGACGCCCTTTTCTTCTCCGATTCGTTCGCCAAATCAGACGACGCCCGTCAATTGACCGTCATCGCCGTGCAGCATGCTCTTTCACCAGAAGTCATTTCGGACAAAGAATTTGCGCAATTAGCGGACACATTGGCCCCGCAAGGCGTTCTGGCCATTGTCAATAGACCGGAACCTATTCCGCCCGAACAACTTGCGGAACCATTCACACTCGTTCTCGATCGTGTTTCGGAGCCTGGCAATCTTGGCACGATCCTCCGCACGGCATGGGCCATCGGCCTCACACAAGTATGGCTCGTGAAAGGCGGCGCGGATCCATTCGCGCCGAAAGTCGTGCGGGCGGGCATGGGTGCCCAATTCGCCCTTTCTCTCCCGTCGCTTGATTCACTGGCGGATGCGAAAGACCGCTTCAAATCATTGGGCGGCAATCAATTCTGGCTGACGCTTCCGCAGGCGGACATCTCCCTTTTTGACGAACAGAAGTTCTCTTTCGAAAAATCCGCCTTGGTCATCGGCAACGAAGCCAACGGTGTCAGCGACACATCGCTCGGCGAAGGTGTCACCATTCCCATGCCCGGCCATGCGGAATCGCTGAACGCCGCGCAAGCCGCCACCGTCTTTTTGTGCGAAGCCGTCCGCCGCAAGCTTTTCAAGGAGGGATGATCACGATGTCCAACCTCCTTGAAGTCAAGAATCTACGCGTATGGTTTCCAATCCGTCACGGCATCCTGAATCTTGTGTCGGGCCATGTCAAAGCCGTTGACGATGTCTCGTTGACCATTGCGGAAGGCGAAACGCTCGGTCTCGTCGGTGAATCCGGCTGCGGCAAAACCACGCTTGGGCGCGCCGTTCTCGGACTGGAAAAAGTCCATTCCGGACAAGTTCTTTTCGAAGGGCATGATTTCACGGCCATGCCGGAATCGCGCCGCCGCCAGTTCCGTCGCCACTGTCAAATGATTTTCCAAGATCCATATGCGTCTCTCAATCCGCGCATGACCGCCATGGAACTTGTGACGGAAGGTCTTAAGCATCATGGACTTCTGAAAGACGAAACGCCGCATGACGCTGCCGTCCGCCTCATGCGCGAAGTCGGTCTGGATGAAGAGAGCATGTATCGCTATCCGCACGAATTTTCTGGCGGCCAACGACAGCGCATCAGCATCGCACGGGCCATTTCCCTAAAGCCAAGCCTCGTCATCTGCGACGAACCAGTCAGTGCTTTAGACGTTTCCGTGCAAGCGCAGGTCATCAATCTTCTGATGGATCTACGCGAACGGCACAATCTTTCCTATATGTTCATTTCACACGACTTAAGCGTTGTCCGTCACATTTCACAGCGCGTCGCCGTCATGTATTTGGGGCACATTGTGGAAACGGGAACGGTCGAACAGGTCATGGAAGATCCTATCCATCCCTATACCAAGGCGTTGCTGTCCTCCGCCCCCATGCCTGGCCGTCCGCCGCGTGAACGCATCATTCTCACAGGCGAGATGCCATCGCCCGCGAATCCGCCTGCGGGCTGCCCTTTCCATCCACGCTGCCCGCATGCCACGGCGGAATGCGCCACGAAGATGCCGTCGCTTGAATCCCGCGACGGCCGCCTCGTGGCCTGCCTGAAGGCGTGAATCACACTTCGTTCTGAACAAGATGCCCTGCCGCAAGTTCGTCCTTCAGAATATCATAGACATATAGAGGACTTTCAAGATACAAGCCGGTTTCGACATCAAGCAACTTTTCAAACAATTCCGAATTGTAAACCAAAGTCATTGCTTCACGAATACTGCATTTACGGTCATCAACCAAGAATTTGACCAAATCTTGTATCGTGAATTCAATCATCATTTTCTGCTTTGGGCTACACATTCTCGCTCCCTTTTATAGTTTTTACCACCCTTTTGTCCGTTTGATTGTGTCAACGGTTTGCTGTACGACATTGACAATCGACGCTGCCCGCCGCGCAAGATCCGCAGGATCTGTGGCACACCACAACATCGAATTAATGGTGTCATTGTTTCCTCCCGCTTTTACCTCCTTACGGACAGCGTACATTCTCTCCCGAACTCCTCCATGATTACCAAAATCAGTTTCCTGCCATTTTATCATCTTTTCAAGTAGATAACGAGTCTGTTGGATCAAGACAATCATCAAATTGCAAAATGTCTCGGCAGGACATGATATGAAAACAGGCTTCCAATCATTCCAATCTGCATGACTTCTGGCGAAATCACGTGCATTGTTTTTTCTCATATCGTCAATGCCCCATTCCGTATCCCCATGTGCCTTCAGATAATCAAGATAATCTTCAAGAAGTTCAGCAAGCGAAGCACGAGCAACATTTGTGAGCTTTATCTGAGTTTCAAGGCTTGTCGCTGCCACTGAGCTGCCTTCCACGATATTCTGCTTGCAACTCCGTGCCGCTTGTGTCATCTGATCTACTGTACGATCACCAAACGGCGGAAGGAACCGTTGACAAAAGACAACTGTTCCTTGATAAATGACATCGCTTTTATTATATACAATGAGGTTTTTATATCCTGAATTCGGTAGGATGATTCCATCCGGCTTCCGTTGCATAACGACTCTCTCCTTTCATTTTCATCAAATGAATATATATTTTAATTTAGAAAAAATTATTTATTTTGTATTGAATATAACAATCAAACCAATGTTTTCAAGAAAAAAAGTTGTTTTCAAGGGATAAAAAGGGATTCAAGAGATAAAAAGCTCGAGAAATAGGCAAGAGATAAAAAGGGATTCAAGGGATAAAAGCAACTTTTTATCACTTTGATCCCTTGAATCCCTTTTTTCAGAAGCCTTTTTCTTGAATCTCTTGAATCCCTTGAATCCCTTTCTTTCAGATCCCTTTTCTTTTATCTCTTGAATCCCTTGAATCCCTTCTTTCAGATCCCTTTTCTTTTATCTCTTGAATCCCTTGAATCCCTTCTTTCAGAGTCTTTTACCCCTTCTTCCACACGCCTTTGGCGTCCTGTGACCAGCCAGTTTCGTTCAATGAAATGGCCTTTGTCTCCCAGCCGGCGTTGATGCGGGCCATCGTCTCGTCCCATGTCTTGATGCCGCTCAATGAATCAGCCGCCTCCACGTTGCAGGCTCCGACGGCCGCAGAGAACAATCCCGCGTCATACAACGGCAGGCTGCGCAACATCGCGCAGAGGAAGGCGCCAATGCTGGAATCGCCCGCGCCCGTCGCGCCTTTGAAGCAAGATTCTTTGAAGATCGGGAAGATATATTCACGGCTGGTCCACTGATCGATACAGTCAGGCTTGCCCGCTCCCATCTTCGCAAGACGATCCGCTCCCGCCGTGCGGATGTACATGCCGCGTGCGCCAAGCTTCACGGCCGCCACTGCCGCGCCCATGGCGATCATTTGGTCGCCCAGCGCCGACAATTCAGCGGCGGAAAGATTGTCGCCTTTACCGAACTTGCTGCGGTCCAACATGTAAAGCAATTCATCCGCGCTCGGCATGAAGACATCGACATACGGCAACGTCCGTTCCAAAACGCCCTTCCAATCGACCTGTCCGGCC
>JAEEGH010032046.1_pt1 | contig 10126 bp, 9 predicted proteins | sample 9134181 | NCBI WGS metagenome assembly JAEEGH01 (sample SAMN16246544, study PRJNA631951) | gut metagenome | biome: gut microbiome; feature: rumen; material: DP-attached | host: Bos | place: Iran: Karaj | collected 2018-10 | reverse complement strand
TGCTTACCGCTCCATTCAAGCATATATTCCTTCAGTCCGTTCTCCTGGGCCTGCCGCATGAACTCGGCGACGGGCTTCTGTCCGTTAATATCTGTGCCCTGAAGCTTGGATATCGAGTTCCACAATGACACCATGGGCTTGGAGTTATAATCCCCCTGCGAACACAGTGCGGTCAGCCCCCACTTTGCTATAGTAAAATTCGTAAATTTCGTGGCCACTCCGTTAAGCTGGAAAAATGCTCCCGAGAACACCAGCTGGAATATAAGCAGAAACGGCATTATGGTCATCGCCGTCGTCGTTGAATGTACCATTGCGGAGACCATGAGCGCCATCATATCGGCACAGTATGTGATAAGGAAGAGACTGATCCCGATATCCACCATCACGATACCGGTTATAAGGCTTTCCGTCGGGAAGGTGACCTTGGTGATATGGCATACAACGAGCGTGATCACGGTCTGCCCAAGACAAAGGAAGGCCTGATATACCATGTGTGCCGTAACGTATGACGAGATATGCATTCCCGAACGATGCTCCCTCTTTATTATAGAACGCTCACGGCAGATGACCTGTATGGAATTGAAGCAGCCGTTCCAGATGCAGACGCACGTAACGGCAAGTGCGCTCATCATCGTTCCTTCCATGGTATGGAAGAAGCGTCTTCTGATCACAAGGCCGACAAGCCCTGCAACCATTGCCGCCATTGGAAGAACTTTCCAGTCATTCTGGTAGAGAAACATCCTCAGCAGTTTTCCGAGATAGATGAAAATCTGATTGATTCTTCCGCGGTAGCGTATCCGGATCTTTCTTAAGGCTTTCGCGTTCTGTGTGTCAGGCATATTTCACCTCCTCATACTTTTTGATAAACTCGTCTGCACGTCCGTCGCCGCCTTCTTCCTCGCGGTTAAGGAGCTTCACAATCTCTTCCATTTTTTCACGGCCGAAGAATTCCCTTGCCTCCGGGACGCTCCCGTAAAAAGCAAGCCTTCCCGTGCGGGAAGAGTCCTTTGCCAGGACGATCACATCATCGAAATACTCAATCACGCGGTCAGGAGTATGCGTAATCACTATCACAATTTTTCCGGTGTCAGCCACACTGCGCAGCTGCTGCATGAGCTCCCGGGCCATAACACCGTCCAGTCCGGAGTCCGGTTCATCAAGGATAAACAGTGACGGGTTGGAGATAAGCTCCATGGCGATGGAAAGGCGTTTTTTCTGTCCGCCGGAAAGCTTCTGGACGAGGTGGGTTTTCGCATGGGTCAGGCCGAAGATCTCCATTACCTCTTCAACCCTGTCCTTGCGGACCTCATTCGGTATGTCCTTCGGCAGCCGCAGCTTTGCCGCATCAGCCAGCGTATAATACACGGTATCCTTACTCCGGACAAGTTCCTGCTGCGGAACAAATCCTGTCTCGTGCTGCATGCTCTTGTAATGGGTATACATGTTGTTCCCGTTCAGCAGTACTTCGGCTTTTGCCTTTTCATACCCGTTCAGGGCATTGACAAGTGTTGTTTTCCCGGCGCCTGACCCTGCGAGAAGCAGAACCATATGCCCCTGCGGGATATACATATGGATATCCCAGAGCAGGATCTTCTTATGGAAGAACTCCCATACGCTGCGTTCCTTCAGATTGACGGTCAGCCCTGTCTCCATGGCGGCTGTATTCCCGTGAGTGGCACGGCGTGTCATCTCTCTGCGGAAATCTTCAACCTTCCACGCCGGCTGATACTTATCGCTCCAGCCCCAGAGCATAGCCGTGATACTGTTGGCATAGGGCATAATCCAAAGCCACAGCCATCTCCGTCTCTTTCCGTAGACTTCAATCAGACCTCCGTAGATTTTCAGCGTGAAGAGGAATTCAACAATTCCCAGTGCAGCATAGGGTATCATGCAGAGATAATAAAAATCGCCGAGCTGTTCCTCTGCACCCAGTATCATGACTGCATTTAGGAGTTTTCTTGCAATTCCTGAAACAAGCACAACACGCCCTTCCGGCTCACGCCCGGCACAGCGTGCCAGCTGATAATCCCTGGCGCACGGAATCAGCGCCCACCACCCCTTCAGGCTGGACTTTGTCAGAATTCGCCATTCCCCCGCCATATAGAGAACCATCATGAAAATACCCAGCGTGGAACTGGTTTCAAAGACGGTTTCCAGCAGAATGTTGATCAGTTTTGATAATGTAATTTCCATAGCCGCCTCCCTGAAGATGGTTATGATTATAATCGATCTTATTTTTACCGTCAATACCGGTATTCCGGTAAATAAACGGATAACAAAAGCCGCATCTCCGGAGATCAGTCTCCAAGATACGGCTTTCGATTGATTATAAGGCCTTCTTCAGCCGGCCAGCAGATTTTTGACGGCTTCCAGAACGCTCACAATATGGTATTTCACCAGAAAAGCGAGATCACTGTAGGCAGGATATTCATTTTTCAGTACGCCCGCAAGCGGCAGGATATACTCCTCCGTTTCCGCTATGTATTCCAGCATTTTCTTTCTGCTGAAACACCCTGCCATGGTTGACACATTATTGCACCGGTCAATCAGCTTGACCACACACGCTTTTTCGTCTCTGCTGATGGCTTCAAAGTATTCTTTCTTGGCCTCCTGCTTTGTCTTGCCTTCCGGTACCGAGAAGCTGACCAGCCCTACGATTCTCTTTACTTCATCCGAGAACGGCAGCTCTTCCACGGTGACATCCGTATCTTCCACCACATCGTGCAGCAGGATAGCTGCCAGCAGCGCGTCATCACGGATGCCGTAGGCATGAGCCTGGCAGGCCATCAGCAGCGGATGATTGATATACTGCACCTGATCGGCTGTATACCTGCCCTGTTTGCGGAACTGTCCTTCATGCTGCTCCCTCATGTACTGTAAAGCCCGGTAGGTTTCTTCCAGATTGTCCGCCCGCGCCGTTGTGCGCATCCGCGTGAACATGTTCTCTTCCCGGAACAGCCTGTTCTTGATCAGCAGTTTTCCGATATCCGTTTTTTCATCTCCCAGCAAAGCCGAATACGGTGTGCTGGTCAGTTCCGCGATCTGCATCAGGTTCTCGATATCCGGCAGATTGTGGCCGTTCTCCCATTTGCTGACTGCCTGCGGAGATACTCCGATCTTCTCCGCAAGCTCCTCCTGTGTGAACCCGCTCTTTCTTCTGGCGTTGGCAATCTGTTTTCCGACTGTGCTCAGCTCCATGACGTTCCTCCTTATATCCCGTCCGTCACACACAACTGCCTTCCCGACTGATAAGCTGTATCATAGCAGATCGGCGGAAGGTAAAGAACAGCCCGTTGCTCAACCTGTCTTGAGCATTGGTTGATTTTATCTGCCTGCGGCAGCTGCGCTTCCCAGATAACCTTCCAGAATCAGGCTGGCGGCAACCGCATCCACAGTCTGGCGGTGTTTTTTCTCCTTTTTCCCGTTGGCGTGAAGGATGGCATGTGCTTCCACACTGCTTCTCCGTTCATCCCAGAGCACCACCGGCAGGCCGCTGTCCTTCTCCAGCAGTTCTTTGAAAGCCCTGCTCTTTTCCGCACGGGGGCCTTCCGTACCGTCCATATTTTTCGGCAGGCCGAGCACAAGCGTCCCCACATCGCGCAGTTTCGCTTCTTCCGCTATCCTCACGGAAGCACGCTCCATGTTCCATTCCTGCATGGTCCAAGCCTCTCCGCAGATCAGCCCTGTCAGATCTGAAACCGCCAGGCCGATGCGCGCATCGCCGTAATCAATTGCCATGATTCGCATTCTGAATTTCCTTTCTTATGCACCCCTGTCAGTTTTTTGCGGCATAAAGCTGTGCCAGGCCGCCGTGGGAAGTCTCACGATACTTTTCATCCATGTCTCTTCCTGTCCGGTACATGGTTGCCACAACTTCATCAAATGATATCTTTCTCGTCGCATAGAGGAAACGCGAGAGATTCACCGAGCTGATGGCACGCATGGCCGCAACCGCGTTGCGCTCTATGCACGGAATCTGAACAAGCCCGTTTACAGGGTCGCATGTCAGGCCAAGATTATGCTCCATGGCAATTTCCGCAGCATATTCAATCTGATCAATGTTCAGCCCGTACAGGGTTGCAAGCGCCGCAGCCGTCATGGAGCAGGCGCTTCCGATTTCTGCCTGGCAGCCGCATTCCGCCCCGGAGATACTGGCGTTGGTCCGGATCAGATTTCCGATGATGCCTCCCACAGCCAGGGCATCAAGTATCTCATTCTCCGGGAAGCCTCTGTCGTGCTGCATATAATACAGCACTGCCGGCAGAACACCGCTGCTTCCGCAGGTGGGGGCAGTAACGACAAGGTTCTCGTCTGCATTCTCCTCGCTGACGGCATACGCGTAGGCAGCGATCAGCCGGTTCATTGTCACATCTGCATTTTCATTGTAGCAGCGCATTTCAAACAGCAGCTTTGCCTTTCTGCTGACGCCCAGCCCTCCCGGCAGAATTCCTTCCGCTTTCAGCCCGCGCTGAATGGCCTCCTGCATAACACCCCAGACCATGCTGAGGTAGTTTCTGATGTCTTCGCCTTCACAGCGATAGATAAAATCTGTCAGGCTGATGCCTTCCTGTTTGCAGCAGCCCAGAATTTCCGAAAATGAATTCTGAGGGTAGACTTCTTTTTCCTCGTCAGAGCTCTCCCCTTCAATCCGGATGGATCCCCCTCCGACGCTGAAAATCCGTTTGGAGACTAATGTCTTTCCGTCTTTCAGCGCGGTAAAAATCATGGTATTGGGATGCGGAAGGTTTTCCTCCTCCCGGTTGAAAATGATTTCCGCTCCGGGCAGGGCAGCCAGTATGGCTTTTCCCGTTCCGTGTCCTTCTCCCGTAAAAGCGAGCGATCCGCAAAGCGTCACCTGCCAGGTGTCTGCCTCCGGGTACCGCTGGCCCATAATTCTTGCTGCACGGTACGGCCCGACGGTATGGGAGCTGGAAGGGCCGTGGCCTATTTTATATACGCTTCTGATGCTTTTCATAATTGTCTGATTATCTTCTCCGTCTGCCGTAAACGGAGAGCAGGCGCAGCAGCTGCAGCGCGGAAACTGCCAGAGCCGCCACATAGGTCATGGCTGCGGCACGCAGCACTCTCCCTGCATTGTCAACTTCCTCTCCCTGCAGGATCCCTGCAGACTGGATGCACTCCATAGCTCTCCTGCTGGCGTCAAACTCCGTCGGCAGCGTCACGAGCTGAAAGACCGTGCACAGCCCGAAGCAGATGATCCCCAGATAGATCAGCTGATACAGATACGGGATCGAGCGCGACAGAAGTACGCCGCCCAGTATCAGCGGAAATGCCAGCTTGGAACCTATATTCGTAACCGGGATAATCGCCGTCCTGACTTTTACAGGAAAGTAATCCGCCGCATACTGCATCGCATGCCCGGCTTCATGGCAGGCAACGCCCACCGCTACCGCGGACGTCCCGTTATAGACATCGGAAGACAGGTTGATGCTGTTGCTTTTCGGGTCATAGTAATCCGTCAGGGAAGCACCTGATATCTCCCGGATATCAACGCCTGTCAGCCCGTTCCTCCTGAGAATCTCCCTTGCAGCCTGCGCACCGGTAATTCTTCTCAGATTGCTTCCGTCCTGATATTTTCTGTAAACACTTTTTACTCTCCAGGATGCATACATGGAAAATGCAAATGCGACCAGAAGCGCGATATACAGAATATCCGCTCTTCCGTAACCGCCGTATCCACCGTAACCTCCGTAGGAATACATGAGCCTTCACCCTTTCCCGGCAGATTTCTGCCGTATCGTTTCTCTTCTTCTGTCGATAATTATATTTCTCTAATGATATTATACTCGCAATGCCCTGTCAAAACAATGAAAACCTCAGTGAAGGCAGAAAAAAACGGATAACGATCAGCAGAGGCTGCATCATCAAAAGCTAAGATGATGCAGCCTCTGCTTTTTCAGAAAGAGTTTTTACCGGCAGGATCAGTCATAGATCATTCCGCCGCTTATCGAATCCGTTATGGGGTCGTAGACCTCCCAGTACCCGTTGGAATACATATCCATCCGGTATCCGTCGTCGTTGAAGATGGCGACGCTGCCGTCACTGGTGTCATACCTGTAGGTGCCGTCCAGATAGTCGGTGAAGCTGGAACCGTCATAGTAGAAGGTGGTGTAGTGTCCGTCCGGATAGTAAACATCGTACTCCAGATGGCCGTTTTCGTCATAGGTATAACCGCCGTCTGTTGCACCGTAAGGGATATAGTAGGAAGGGCCGGCATATGTAGGATACGCATATGCAGGTGCCACATAGGCTGTGACATTCAGGGATGCGTGAATCGTATCGGCTGAGCCGTTTCCGTTAAAGAATGTGCAGTAGACGCTCCATCCGGTCATCCAGGTGTCAAGGTTGCGGATTGTGAGCTGTGTGGTGTTCTCCCCTTCCACCGTGGCATAGGGGAAAGCATTCCGGAAGTCCTGTACGGTGCAGTCCTCACCGACAGGGTTTGTAAATGTCCAGCGGAGGGCGGTATAGCCGGTTGCATCAGAGACAAACCAGGCTGTGGTACCGGCTGTACGGGTTTCATCAGTCGGGTTCTTTGTGACAATAATACCGGAATCGGCAAATGCGCCTGCTGTGAGGGTAAGCACCATAACCAGTGCAAGAATGATTGTTGTAAGTTTTTTCATTTGAAGTTTCCTCCTTGTTTTTTATTGTGGCTGCAGTATAGCATAACAAGTATCACACAACTGTCACATGGAGAAAATATTTTAAAAAAATAAGCTCCCGTTTATTCAGGGAGCTTTTGAATGCCGTATGGTTTGGTTTTCAGCTTTCCGTTACTGCTTCTTTTCTTTATCCATCATGTCCCAGGCGCCGAGCATATACATAATGCCCATCGCTCTGTCATACAGCCCGTAACCGGGGCGGCAGGATTCAGGGCCCTCATTCCAGAGCTGGCGGCCATGGTCCGGACGGATATATCCGTCAAACCCGCCGTCATGATAGGCGCGAAGAATATCCAGGATTCCTGTGTCGCCGTCACAATCTCTGTGGGATACCTCGCAGAAATCTCCGTTCGGATAATGTTTTACATTCCGGATATGGGCAAACGCAATGCGGCTGCAGTACCGGCGCGCAATGTCCGCCACATGGTTGTCCGGATTGGCATTGAGGCTGCCGGAGCAGAGCGTCAGGCAGTTGTAAGGGTCATCTACCATGGCAAGGAAACGGCTGATGGACTCTTCATCAACAAGCAGTCGCGGCAGGCCGAAGATATCCCAGGGTGGGTCATCCATATGGATGGCCATCCGGATATCGCATTCATGGCATACGGGCATAAGCCTTTCCAGGAAATACTGCAGATTTGCCCACAGTTTTTCCTTCGTAACATCTTTATAGGCCTCAAAAAGCTCATCAAGGTGTGCCATGCGCTCCGGTTCCCAGCCGGGAAAGCTCAGATGGTGCTCCTCTTCATAATTCAGGAGATAGTCTGCCATGGCCTTCGGATCATCCTTGATCATATCCGCCTGATAATACATGGCACTTGACCCGTCCGGAAGACGGTGAAACAGGTCTGTTCTCGTCCAGTCAAATACCGGCATAAAATTATAGCAGATAACTTTTACCCCGAAAGGTGCCAGATTGCGGATAGTCTGAATATAATTGTCTATATAGGTGTCTCTGGAAGGAAGTCCGATTTTGATATCATCATGGACGTTGACGGATTCCACGACTTCCATATCAAACCCATAGGGAACAATCTGATCTCTCACAGCGGCAATTTCTTCAGGCTGCCACACTTCCCCCGGCAGCTTATGATGGAGTGCCCATACTATGGTGCTCACACCGGGAATCTGGCGGATATCCGCCGGGGTGATTTTATCATTGCCTTCTCCGTACCATCGGAAACCCATTTTCATCGGCATGTGTCATGATCTCCTTCCGGTTTTTACCGGTTGATATTTTACTGTGTTTTTCAGCATATACAGATTCCGGACATAATTTTACCTGTACAGAAGGTTTTTTTCAAGTTTCAATTCCAGCAGATCCTTTTTTAATTATTTCCTGATCTCCCGGTATTGAATACGCCGGGCAGCAATTCGCGAAAGATGAATACAGTCATGAAAAAACAACGCAGATTCTGCGGTGTTTTTGTTGTCACAACTGTGTCAAAAAAGCAGCATTTCTTATTTTGACATGTTTCATTTTATTTTATTTAACCCTATTGACACACTTTTGCATCTTATGTTATAATTCTTTCAGAACGGCAAAAGAGGTGATCCTATGCAAACATTCACTCCCGGCAGCAGAAAAGAGCTCCTCGCGCAGATCGAACAGCTGCAGGAAGGTGACTGTATTCAGATCAGCTGCCTTGCCGACGTGGCAGGCAAAGCAAAAGAAATGCTCTCTCTCCTGCAGCGCATCACAGACCGCGGAGCTGACTTTATCTCCCTCCGGGAAGGCATTGATACACGCGGTGAACAGAAAGCAGGCGTCCTCGTACTCTGTCATGCTTTGGCTTCCCTGGAACATATGGAAAGACGGGAAAAGCAGCAGAAAGGCATTGACCGCGCAAAAGAAGAAGGAAAATACAAAGGCAGAAAGCCTATCACGGTAAATGATGAGCTGTTTGAAACCGTTGTTGAAAGCTGGCAGAACGGGCAGATTACCGCCCGGGAAGCCATGGCACAGCTTGAGCTGAAGCCGAACACCTTCTACCGCCGGATAAAAGCACGGGAGGCACAGAAGAAAAAGGATTACCGGAAAGCCGGGCAGGAACTCCGCTCTGAGGAAAAGAAAGCCGCCAGGCAGACCCGTCATGAGCTGGATGCACTGAAAAAACAGATCAGAGCAGAAGCCAGAGAAATGAAAAAGCTTACATCAGATCAATAGGAGGAAAATAATGGAAAATACACCTGTTATGCGAAAGCCTGTTATCCGCATTCCCTCCTACACTCTCGGCGAAGAACTGTTCAATGCTATCTCTCACGGCATCGGTGCCTTGCTCAGCTCAGCGGGGCTGGCTTTGATGGCCGTCTGGGCACACGGAGCCCTGAAAATCACTTCCGTCTCTCTGTTCGGCTCTGCATTGATAGTCCTTTATACTGTCTCCTGTATCTATCACGCACTCTCTCCCGGGCTGAAAGGAAAGAAGGTTCTCCGCGTTATTGATCATTGCAATGTCTTTCTGCTGGTTCTCGGCACTTACATTCCTGTTTCCCTGATCGGTGTCGGCGGAGTCCTTGGCTGGGTGCTTTTCGGCATTGTCTGCTTTTTTGCGGTCCTCGGCATCGTTCTGACTGCTGTGGATCTGGAACGCTTTCAGCTTCCCGCTGTTATCTGTCACCTGATCAGCGGCTGGTCGATCCTGATCGGGATTCCGGATCTGCTGCGCACAATGGGCAGTACAGGTCTGCTGTTTCTGGTTCTGGGTGGTGTGATGTACTCCATCGGTGCCGTGCTGTACCGCATCGGAGCAAAGAAAAGGTACGGCCACTGTATCTTTCATATCTTCTGTCTTGCAGGCAGCTTCCTTCATTTCTGGTGCATATTCCGGTATCTTCTGTGAACAATACATATTTCAAATAAACTGAATTAATTAAAGTTCACACGACTGGTCGTGTATAAATAAAAAAGGCAGGGATATCCCTGTCTTATCTTTTTATATTTTGCAAGGGAAAGTGGGAATGCGGGAAAGTATCGATGTAGTTTACTAAAGAATTGCTTTTCCGTCCGGATAACGGATACACAGCATCTTTTGTATGTCGGTCTCACGCGCATCAGGAAAACATTCCAGCATTCTGTCTCTGATTTCCTTCCAGGATTCCTCCGGTTTTTCAGAATAACGGCTTCCTATAAAATCATAGCCCCATTTTGTCTCCGGGGTCTCCAGCGCCGCCAGATGCCAGCCGTATCCCTCTCCCCGCTTATTCCGTTTCTGACGGAAGTCACTCATCAGGAGATAGGTCTGCATCTGCAGGGCAGTCAGCACACCTTCAAAATTTTTCTCGCCGTTTTTCCCGAATCCGGCTTTGTCTTTCAGTTCACAGCTCAGAATCTCCAGGCTCCTCAGGGTCTCGTCATATTCCAGCGCATCCATGAGCTTTTTGTGGCGGTAAGGCACAAGCCCGTCATCATTGAGTGCATCAAAGTCATAGCCGTTTCT
>JAEEGH010032045.1_pt1 | contig 10126 bp, 7 predicted proteins | sample 9134181 | NCBI WGS metagenome assembly JAEEGH01 (sample SAMN16246544, study PRJNA631951) | gut metagenome | biome: gut microbiome; feature: rumen; material: DP-attached | host: Bos | place: Iran: Karaj | collected 2018-10 | reverse complement strand
CCAAAACTGATCCCATCCTCTTCATGCATCATCACGCCGAGATTTCGCAGTTCCACATATCTGCAGGCACGTACCAGGACACCGAAGCCGTGAAAAGTAGCATCGGAACCGACGCCCTCAATAGTGAGGTTCATATTCTGTCCCTTGCCTTTCACCTGCAAACCGATACTGCTGCTACCCAGCGTAGGCATATCGTCCATCTTCAGCAAACCGATGATACGGATGGCCAACGGACGCGTCTCAACACCTTTTTCATAAGCCTGGATGATACTCTGGATACCGGTACGCGTCTCATATTTATTACTTCCGACCTGCATCTCGAGGGTTACCGTCTTGGCATTCGCCTTACTGACATAGAGCACACGTGCATCAGACTTCAGTGTACCATCATTATTGTAGGCACCGATACCTGCCGTTGCCTGATGATGCGCATAACCATCACGGTTGTAATTCCTGACCACAAGTCCGGAAACCACATTAGCACCAGCCTCTACCTCCGTATCATCAATAACAGGTACCACCTTCAAGGCATACTCACCAGCTTTCAGGCCCATGGCATCAGCACGGTTATAGGTGCCGTAACTACGGATGAGCTGGTCATCAATACGGGTAAAATCAGCATACTTTCCTCCCTTCACATAGACATGATAAGTAGTGGCGCCGGCATAATCGGCAAATTTCACGTAAGCCGATTCCAGCCATCCTTGTGCATCGATAATCTGAACACCTTGCGCATTCGAGAGTTTCTTGGTAAAGACGATACCCGACACGGAGCCATTGAAGACATCTGTCCCTGTCCCCAAATTCACGGTGATGCATCCTGTAGCCTGATCCAGGTCTATAGCCGACACATCCGTCGTATTATAGTATTTCTTGTCGCCCGATGTCTGTATAATCTGCGCCTGATTCACATTAAAATCCCGTGCCACGGCATGCGTGACAACATCCTGGGCCTGTGCTCCTACCATTGAGAGAAGAGCACATACAGAAAGAAGGAATTTTTTCATCTTGATACTTGTTAGGTTAGCGCTTGATGAATTTCACGACCTGCTTGCCTGCTTTCATCAGATAGACACCCTTCTTCAGGAATGTCATCTTGAGAATGGTCAAATCCTCGGAAGCATGCGTTGTGAGCACCTGTTTGCCGTCAGCATTATAGATGAGGATCTCTGTTCCAGGTTCAAGTCCCTCAATAGAGAATGTCTTGTTGACGGCATTCCTGATAGTGCCGATAGCAGTAAGGTCTTCAGGCGTGAACGACAGTTTGACATTTTCCATATCAGCCGTTTGTGCGGTCTGGTCGCTAAACGTCAGAACGACATTATCACCCTCGAAGGTGATACGGGCAACCACCTTCTCCACCTTCTCACCATTAATCACCAACGTCTGCACATTCCCGGCCTGTGCCGTGAAGGCAACAGACAGCAGACAAGCCATAGTAAATAGTTTTAGTTTTTTCATTTGTTTTTATTCAGTTAGTTATTGGAGTCTATTTATCGGGAGGCATGGAAACCTTCCATATTCTCATATTTCCGTTTCATCAAACGAATATAGATATGACGGAGCCATAACGGATGAGCCAGGGTCAGTATCAGTCCTACGGTTCCCAGCACCAAGTAGGCCGTGGTCTCATTGAACAGCAGCACCAGGACAGCCACCAGCACCAGGGGTGAGAACATGGCAAACATCTGGATAATCATCTGTACACCATTCTCTATATTATTCTTTCCCGTGATTTTCTGGTTCAGGGGAATCGTCTGCTTGTTGTATACAGCCAACTGAAACAACGTGAAATAAAGTAATCCGCTGGACAGCAACAGATAGGCCACCATCATCAGCATCGAGAATTTACCTGCGACGACTGCCGGTAACATCAGCAGCATTGGGACGATGAGGATAGCCACATGGAAATAATACTTTGCCTTGAGCAGGGAGAGGATATTCTCCTTGTGGGTCATCAGCAGGTCGATATAGTTGCCCTCCGGTCCCATGATTTTCACCAACGTGGTCATACCATAGAGGCCAAAGCAATAGAAGCACCAGAAGTTGAGCATCATCTTGCCATCATAGATAGATGTATAAGAGATGAGTAATGTCAGGACGATAATCAGCGCCAGACTCATGATGACACGCGAACGGATAGCCTTATTACGGAAGATAGACTTGAGTTCCAGTTTCAGATACTCACCGGTCTGTCCGAAGCGCTCCAGGAAGGTGTACTGATAGACCTTCTTCATGGCAGCCTCCTTCTTGTCCAACTTCATAATCTCTTCACGCACATAACGGAACTGCATCCAACGGTTGAGCATGAACAGACCCGAGAGCAGTACGGCACAGAAGAGGAAGAAATACCAGGTTGAAGTGAAATCGCAGAGGAAATCTATCTGTTTGTCCATCCACTTCTCATTGATAGCAACCGGCAACCAGAAACCGCCATATACCAGGATAGGCAGCACCCACCACAGGATAAAACGGGCTGTCAACGTGCGTACGATGAGATAGAACTGACTATTGGCAAGTGTCAATAAGATGCCACAAAGAATAATCAACAGAGCTGTAGCAAATGAGGCACCGCCACAAAGCACGATGAAAGCGTATGGCAGATAGAGCGCCAGCCACACCCAGTTGTAGCCAGCCAGAAGCGTGTTCACCAGGAATGTCTCAATCACAGAGTGAAACGGCATGGGTTGCAGCAGGTAGGGCTTCACCATCATGGCAGGCGTCTGCTGAACGGCAAAACGCGAACCGAAATCGATAGCCAGCCACAGGGGCGACATGGCCAGGACCATCGTGAACATACGGGCCTCGCTGGCCGGCATGGCCAACATAGTGCCCAGGAATATCAGGTAGATAGTCATCATACCTGCGCCAAGATACATCATGACCTTGGCAACCACATTCTGGTCGAAGGCCGGATTACGACGCAGGGCAAGACTATTCTGCTTACGCAGCAGCAGGAGAAGGCGTAGGCGATTCATATTATCTCAGGTCAATGACCTCGGCAGAGGGGAAATCCTTGGAATTGAAACGGAACTCGGAATCAGGCAGTTTTGAAGTCACCAGATTACTAATCATGAAAGTGGTCCATTTCTGTTTCTGTAACAGTTTCACCTCTGTGGGGTGATATGTTTTCTTATCCACAGTGATAAACATCTCCCTGACACGACGGCTCTGATCCGTAGCCGTGAGATGCACCTTGTACGACTTATCCGTCTGGGTCATGGTGTACTTGAATCCCTTCTTATACATATTCACGAAGTTATAGGGATTGAGCACCTGCAGCTGCGACTCTGAGGGATTGGCTACGTTGACCTCCTCTGTCTTTGACATATAGGTCCAGAGTGTCTTTCCGTCAAACCACATCGTTGCGACTGGTGTGGTGGCATGAAACATCTTTCCCTTAACGGCAATCTTTCCGCTGGCATCGCCATATTGGGCACTTGTCATGGAGAAATCAGCTTTCACGCCCTCGCGTGCACTCACCTTTGCCGCACATTTATCAAGCACCGCCTTGGCGCTCTGTGCCTGTACGCTACTAACTGTAAAAAGACTGAATACTATTGATAATGCTAATATATACTTTTTCATATCCTGAACAATTTTTAGTTATTTATCTTAAAGAACTCAATAGATTCTCGAGGCTCATATCATCCTGAATCAATACCTCACGCGGCTTGGAACCATGAGCAGCACCTACGATACCGGCTTTCTCCAACTGGTCCATCAATCGGCCGGCACGGTTATAGCCAATGGCGAACTTACGCTGAATCAGACTGGTAGAACCGCTCTGTTCGTGAACAATCAGACGGGCGGCATCATCAAACATCGGATCCAGATGACTCAGGTCGGCATCATTGCTGCCTGATGACATACCATCACTCTCGCTAACGGGAGGCTCTGGCAACTCATAAGGCTCCAGATAGCCCTGCTGCTGAGCAATAAACTGGTTGATATTATCTACCTCAGGGGTGTCAACAAACGCACATTGCACACGCACTGGATCGTTGCCCTGCAGATACAACATATCACCTCGGCCAATCAACTGCTGGGCACCCATACGGTCGAGGATGGTCTTAGAGTCGATACCCTGACTCACCTTAAAGGCAATACGTGCAGGGAAGTTGGCCTTGATAGTACCCGTAATGATATTCGTCGTAGGACGCTGGGTAGCAATAATCATGTGGATACCTACGGCACGTGCCTTCTGGGCGATACGGGCGATAGGCAACTCAATCTCCTTACCGGCAGTCATGATCAAGTCACCAAACTCATCGATGACCACGACGATATACGGCATATACTTATGTCCCTTCTCAGGATTCAGCTTACGGGCAATGAACTTCTTGTTGTAGTCCTTGATATTTCTCTCGCCTGCTGCCATCAGCAACTCGTAGCGGGCATCCATCTCTACACAGAGGCTCTGCAGCGTGCGGATTACCTTTGACGTATCCGTGATGATGGGAGATGCGTTTTCATCGGGAACCTTTGCCAGGAAGTGGTTGGCTATCTTTGCATAGATAGAGAACTCCACCATCTTGGGGTCCACCAGCACAATTTTCATCTCTGCTGGATGCTTCTTATATAATAAAGAGGTGAGGATGGCATTCAGACCGACTGACTTACCCTGACCAGTAGCACCTGCCACCAGGAGGTGAGGCGCCTTCGCCAGGTCGAACATAAACACCTCATTGGTGATGGTCTTACCCATGGCACAGGGCAACTCCATCGTGGTCTCCTGGAATTTCTTGGAGTTCAGGATGGATTCCATTGACACGATATTGGCTTTCGCATTGGGCACCTCAATACCGATAGTACCTTTGCCAGGGATAGGTGCGATAATACGGATACCCAGAGCCTTCAGACTCAAGGCGATATCATCCTCCAGGTTACGGATCTTAGCGATACGCACACCCTGGGCAGGGGTAATCTCGTACAACGTAATGGTAGGACCTACGGTAGCACGGATAGACGAAATCTCAATGCCGAAATTACGCAGCACCTCAATGATGCGGTTCTTGTTGGCATTCTGCTCATCCATATCGATATAGGGCTTTCCGTCGCTTTCATAAGTCTGCAGGAGGTCGAGCGTTGGATAATGATAATTCTCCAGGTCGCGCTTGGGGTCATAGGGCTCCATATTCTCAAATGCCGTCTCGTTCACGTTCTGTCCGTCGGCTTTCTCTACATCCTCAGCCACTACAATATCCATATCGGTATCATCCTGACCCTTGCTATTGCCGGCAGGCTCCTTGATGTCTGAATCATCGATGACCACAGGCTTCTCATTATAGGCAGGCTCCTGATGGTCAAACACAATCTCTTCTGCCGTGGGGTCGTCAAACACCTCGGGGTCTTCCTCTGTCTGAATCAGGTTCTCGTAAGAACTGGGCTGTTCCCCGTCTTCTTCCTTCGCGGTATTCGTCACAGTAAACTTCACCCTCTCCAGGAATTTCGTGGGATTCAGAATTTTGCGAATCCAGATAATGGTCTGATTGCTCACATAGCCCAGGAAACACAAAGCCACCAAGGCAAGGATGGCAACCAATCCAGGCAAACCAACATAGCGCGAAATGAAATCACCGATATACAAGCCGTGTTCGCCACCCAGACAGAAATGCGACTCGTTGACGATGGGATTTACAAACATGGCAAGAGCCACCGACGACCAAACCGTCAGCAGGGCAATGCAGAAAAACCATTTCAGCAAAGACACTCTGTAGGCGCGCATCAGAGCAAGTGAAAGCATCACCAGGAACAAGGGAATACCGAAGGCAGCCAGACCGAAACATCTGTTCATGAAGTAATACGACATCCATGCACCAAGGCTACCGATGGCATTCTTGAAGAGTTCGTTCTGGTTCTCCATATCACCAGAACGCAAGTTCTCTATGATACTCTGATCATAAGCTCCTGTAGTGAAAAAGGATACAAACGACCAAGCCATACAGATGGAGATGGCCAATAATATGATGCCGAGAAAGAAATGAACTTTCTCACTCCTTGTAAAATCCAAGATTTTTGAAAAGCCCGTAGCTTCACCCAAGGTTGTAGTATTAACTTTATTCTGACTTCTTTTAGTCTTCTTCTTGTCTGTATTCCGTGACATTTTCTTTATTATTCGTTAATTCTTTTGCAAAGGTAGAAAATAAATATGAATTAAAGTATAAGATTTATGAAATATTTTGTATTTTTGCACCTCGAAAAGGAAAGAAGATGCTTAAAACAATATACAACAAGTACGATAAGGCATTGATTTCATCGCTTCCCATAGCGCAATTCCAAGGGAAAATCATTGTCGTTCTAACGCCAGGAGAAACAGAAAAAGCTGTGCGTTTCCTATTGTCGCAACCTATTTTGGGCTTCGACACAGAGACGCGTCCGTCTTTCAGAAAAGGTCATCAGCATAAAGTTTCACTTCTGCAGGTGGCCACACCAGACATCTGTTTTCTGTTCAGACTCAACTATACGGGACTGACAGACTCACTCATCCAGCTCCTGGAAGACGAGAGTGTATTGAAGATTGGCCTCTCGTGGCACGATGACATCAACTCACTCCATAAGCTCAAGGAATTCAAAATGGGCAGATTCATCGACATCCAACATCATGCCAAAGAACTGGGTATCGAGGATTTGAGTCTGCAGAAAATCTATGCCAACCTGTTTGCCCAGAAAATCAGCAAACGCCAGCAATTGAGCAACTGGGAAGCCGACATCCTGACAGACAAGCAGAAGTCCTATGCTGCTACCGATGCATGGGCATGCATACAAATATACAACGAGATTATAAGACTCAAAGAGACAAGTGATTACAAACTAATTGTTAAAGCAGAAGATAAGAATGAAGCAAGTATATCTGAAAAGGGGTAAAGAAGAAAGTCTGTTACGTTTCCATCCATGGGTTTTCTCAGGTGCCATCCATCATCTTGACGATGGCATTGAGGAGGGCGACGTGGTACGTGTCGTATCAGAAAAGGGCGTTTTCATCGCTGTAGGTCACTATCAGCAAGGCTCTATTTCCGTACGCGTACTCACCTTTAATGATGTAGAAATAGATGACGCTTTCTGGCACTCTCGCATTCAGTCGGCCCTCAACATGCGTCAGGACATCGGGTTGGCCAACAGCAGCAATACCAATGCCTTCCGATTGGTGCATGGTGAAGGTGACTTGCTACCAGGACTGATTATCGACGTCTATGATAAGACCGCCGTGATGCAGGCTCATAGCATTGGCATGCACATGTCGCGCCACGCTATTGCAAAAGCCCTGGCTGAGGTCATGAAGGGTCGCATTGAGAATATCTACTACAAGAGTGAGACCACCCTACCCTTTATGGAGCCCGAGAATGGATTCCTGCTTGGTAATAGTGATGATAACATCGCCATTGAAAACGGCCTGCGTTTCTATGTGGACTGGCTCCGTGGCCAGAAGACCGGTTTCTTCGTGGACCAGCGCGAGAACCGTGCTTTGCTGGAAAAATATGCCAATGGTAAGCATGTTCTCAATATGTTCTGCTACACAGGTGGTTTCTCGTTCTACGCCATGCGCGGTGGTGCCCAGCTGGTACACTCTGTCGACAGTTCTGCCAAGGCTATCGAGCTGACCCGTCGCAATGTGGAACTCAACTTCCCTGGCGACCCACGTCATGAGGCTTTCTGTGAGGATGCCTTCAAGTATTTGGACAGCTCATCACACACTTACGATCTCATTATCCTTGACCCACCAGCTTTTGCCAAGCATCGTGGAGCGCTGCATAACGCTTTGAAGGGATACACCCGTCTGAATGAGAAGGCATTCGAGAAGATTGAGAAAGGTGGCATCCTGTTCACATTCTCCTGCTCTCAGGTGGTCTCCAAGGATCATTTCCGCAATGCCGTATTCACGGCTGCAGCACAGGCCAAGCGCAAGGTGCGCATCCTGCACCAGTTGCACCAGCCTGCTGATCACCCCATCAATATCTACCACCCAGAGGGTGAGTATCTGAAGGGCCTCGTACTCTATGTTGAATAAAGTTAGGCAGTATATCTCCGAACATCGTTTGCTGGATGCAGACAAACGCTATCTGGTGGCCCTCAGTGGTGGCGCCGATAGCGTCTGTCTGCTTCTTGTTTTAAAACAACTGGGTTATCAGGTGGAGGCCGTGCATTGTAATTTCCTGTTGCGTGGCGACGAGAGCCATCGTGACGAAGCCTTTGCCCAGACGCTCTGCAACGAGCACGATATCCCCTTCCATGTCATCCATTTCGACACACGCACTTACGCCCAATTGCATAAGGTCAGCATCGAGATGGCAGCCCGCGACCTGCGTTATCAGTATTTCGAGAATCTCAGACGTGATATTCAGGCAGAGGGTATCTGCGTGGCCCATCACCAGGACGATTCCGTAGAGACCATACTCATGAATCTGCTACGTGGAACAGGTATTCACGGACTCTCAGGCATCAAGCCTCGCAATGGTTTTATTCTCCGTCCCCTTCTCTGTGTCAGTCGCAAGGAGATTGAAGCATGGCTGGCCGGGCAACATCAGACTTACGTCACCGACTCCACCAATCTGGAGACCGATGTGGTACGCAACAAACTCCGTCTGAACGTCATTCCACAACTGCAAGCCATCACACCGAGTGCCGTCGGCAATATTCTCCAGACGGCCCAACACATCAGCGAGGCTACCACCATCTATGACCATTATATGCAGGAGGCCATTGGCCGCCTGGTAGATAATGATTCCATCACTATCGACACTCTGCTTCAGGAGCCATCTCCCGAAAGTATCCTGCACCAGTGGCTCAGTCCCCTCGGCTTCACTTCCGCCTTGATTGAGAACATCTGGCAGTCGGTAGCCACATCACAGTCGGGCGCAGAGTGGTATTCATCCACCCATCAGCTCACCATCTGTCGCGGCAAACTCATCGTGGAGCCCAAGCAGGCGGAGCGTCCTGTCCTGCGTATTCCAGAAACCGGAGTCTATGTCTACGATGAAGCCACCAAAATACGTTTATCAACGAAAGAAGGTGCCAATATCATCCCAACACCTACTATCGCCTGTCTAGATGCTGAGAAAGTAAAATTTCCTGTTATTTTACGACCTGTTGAAAAAGGTGATCGTTTCACGCCCTATGGCATGAAAGGTTCAAAACTTATCAGCGACTATCTCACCGACATACATCTCTCCGTCTTCGAGAAACGTCGCACTTTGGTATTATGCCAGTCTGATGGTACCATCCTCTGGCTCGCAGGCTACCGCCCAGATGCCCATTTCTGCGTCACTTCATCTACCCACTCCACCCTTATTATTACACTGGAGATACAAGAATAATTCAAATCAAAAAGTAAAACAACTTGTTTTACCATGCTAAACATGCTTTTTACAAGGGCAAAAGCAGCGGTTAATGAAAGTAAAACAAGTTGTTTTATTATTCTATCCTCCAAGAAGCACTAATGACTTCCAATATATAAGAATATCATTCCAAGGAGAACCAATGCCAGGTCAACAGCCTTAGCCTTAAGATTCTTCTCGCGGAAGAACATCGCCCCACAAAGGAACGACACGATGACCGAACCACGACGTACCATTGACACGATACTAATCATGGCCTCTGGCAAAGAGAGCGAATAGAAATACATGAAGTCGGCCGTGGACAAGAACACGCTGACGCCAATGATAGCCCAGTCCCAGTGGAAAGGCGTTGTCTGATTGTGTTTTGGCCACCACAAGAGCAGCAACATCACCAGCATCATGAAACACTGGTAGATATTATACCACGACTGTACCATCATACGATCCAGTCCTACACCACCCTGACCTACAGGTGCCATCAGATACTTGTCGTACAGGCCGCTGACAGCTCCCAGCGCAGCAGCGCCCACAATCATATATATCCAATGATCGTGCTTGAAGTCGATACCTTCCTTCTTTCCGCTACGACTGAGCAGCAGGAATGATATGACAGCAAGTGACACACCCACCCATTGCCACACATTCAGTCGCTCGCCAAAGAACAGTAACGCACCTACCAGCACCATCACCGGTCGCGTGGCGTTGATAGGTCCAACGATGGTAAGCGGCAGATGCTTCATACCGAAATAGCCCAGTATCCATGAAGAGAGTACGATAAGTGCTTTCAACAC
>JAEEGH010032043.1_pt1 | contig 10126 bp, 8 predicted proteins | sample 9134181 | NCBI WGS metagenome assembly JAEEGH01 (sample SAMN16246544, study PRJNA631951) | gut metagenome | biome: gut microbiome; feature: rumen; material: DP-attached | host: Bos | place: Iran: Karaj | collected 2018-10 | reverse complement strand
ATAATAATATCCTGCTGGCTGTCGCAGGTTTTTCAGCAGTAGTAGTAATCGTGGCACTCATCGGTTTCCTGGCCCTGGGTCGTGATCCCGAAGTGATACAGGGTCAAATGGAGGTAGAGGAGTATCGTGTGTCGGGCAAGGTGCCTGGCCGTATCCTTGAACTCCGCGTAAAGGAGGGCGATATCGTGAAGGCTGGTGATACATTGGCCATCATCGAGGCTCCCGAGGTAGAGGCTAAGATGGTGCAGGCTCAAAGTGCCGCCGATGCTGCCCAGGCCATGGAGCAGATGACTCAGAACGGTGCACGAAAGGAGATGATTCAGTCGGCTAAGCAACTGCTGGAGCAGGCAAAGGCTGGACTCGAGATCGCAGAGAAATCATACAACCGTATGAAGGTGCTCTTCGAAGAGGATGTTATCTCGGCCCAGAAGTTTGACGAGGCAGAGGCTATGTATAAGTCGGCACAAGCTCAGATGAAGGCTGCACAGAGCCAGTACGACATGGCCGTGAACGGTGCTCGCAACGAGGAGAAACGTGCTGCATCGGCTACCGCAGGTCAGGCTCGTGGTGCCGTACAGGAGGTGACCAGCTATATCCGCGAGACTGTTCAGATTGCCCAGATGGCTGGTGAGGTTACCGATGTCTATCCAAAGGTGGGCGAGCTTGTTGGCACAGGTACACCTATCATGAGCATCGCAGTGATGGACGACCAGTGGGCTACGTTCAATATCCGCGAGGACCAGCTGAAGGATATCAAGGTAGGCGCAGAACTGACCGTTCGCATTCCTGCTCTTGACAAGGAGACGACGATGAAAGTCACATCTATGAAGGACAAAGGTTCGTTTGCTGTATGGAAAGCCACAAAGGCCAGCGGCCAGTACGACCAGAAGACCTTCGAGGTAAAGGCTCGACCCACAGGAAAAATCGATGATGTGCGTCCTGGAATGTCCGTGATACTCAAGAAATAGTTTTTCAATGAAATATCTCACAAATATCGGTCATGTAGCCCTGCGCGAACTCGACATTCTCATACGGAAGAACCGCATCTACGGCTTCTGTATGATCGTGTTCCCGCTGCTGCTGGTGGTCTTCTTCACCACGATGCTCGATGACGGCGTGGCTCTAGACCTGCCCGTTGGGGTTGTAGACCAGGACAACAGCGCCACCTCGCGTGGTCTCATCCGCAATCTCGACGCCATGCAGAGCTCACGGGTCGTCTATCAGTTTGCTAACGTCACCGAGGCCCGCAACGCCATGCAGGAGGGTAAGGTATATGCTTACCTGCTTATCCCCGAAGGTACGTCGGCAAAGTTGCTCGCAGGTCGTCAGCCGAAGATTTCGTACTATTACACCATGACGTGTATGACGGCTGGTTCGATGGCCATGAAGGATATGAAGACCATCGGCACACTCGGCTCGGCTGCGGTCGGTCAGGCCACATTATCTGCCAAAGGTGCATCAAAGGAACAGATCAAGTCTGCGATGCAACCTGTATCGGTAGATGCTCACATGATAGCCAACCCCGAAGGCAGTTACAACTACTCGCTGACCACTGTCTTTGTGCCAGGCATCCTGATGCTCTTTATGGCGCTGCTCTCGGCTTACGCTCTTGGTATGGAGATGAAGTTTGACACGGGCAAGGAATGGCTCGCCCTCGCTGGCGGCAATATCGTCGTGGCCATTATCGGCAAGTATATTGTTCATGCACTGGTGTTCCTGCTCGTGATATTCCTCTATCAATGGTATATCTTCTACGTGCTCCACTTCCCTCATCTCGGTGGTGTGTGGAGTATTGTTCGCCTCACACTCATGCAGGTGTCTGCCGGTCTCGGCTTCGGTATCTTCGCCTTCGGTCTGATGCCGTCGTTGCGCATGTCGATGAGTATCTCGTCCTTGTGGTCGGTGCTCAGTATCTCGATGTGCGGTTCGGCCTTCCCCGTGGCAGGCATGGATGCACCGCTGCAGGCCATGTCGTGGCTCTTCCCTCTGCGTCATTACTGGATGATCTATCAGGCCACAGTGCTCAACGGGTTCCCCGTCATCGATGTCTGGTTCCATTTCGTGGCACTCGTGGCCTTCACGCTGCTGCCCTGGTTCGTGCTTAGTAAAGTAAAAAACGCAATGTTGAATTATGTCTACATTCCATAATATGCCTTTCCTTAACAGATTACGTGAGCACTTCACCGACGTGCTCTATATTTTCCGTCACGAACTGGTGAAGGTCGTCAAGGACGAGGGCGTGCTGATGTTCCTTGTTGTAGTGCCGCTGGGCTATCCCCTGCTCTACTCGTGGATATACAACAACGAGTCGTTGCATGAGACGCCGGTGGTGGTCGTCGACCAGTCGCACAGTGCTCTTTCGCGCCAGTTTATCAACGATTGCGACGCATCCCCCGACGTACACATCAAGTACTATGCCGAAGACCTCGACGAGGCACGTTCACTTGTCAGCCGACAGTTGGTACGTGGTATCTACCTGATTCCTTCCGACTTTGCCGAGTGCGTCAACCGTGGCGAACAGGCCCATGTGAGTGTCTATTGCGACATGTCGCTGATGCTTGCCTACAAGGCCGTCTATCAGACCGCCATGGTCGAGGCCGGACGCCTTAGTGCAGGCATGAACATCAAGAAAGCAGGTAATTACACCAAGCGTGAGGATGCCATCACTGCGCAGCCTCTGGCTGTCGACGATGTAGCGATGTTCAATCCGTCTGGAGGCTATGGCTCATGTGTGCTGCCTGCCGTGCTCATGCTTATTCTGCAGCAGGCACTGGCCCTCGGCATCGGTATGGCTGCGGGTACGGCCCGTGAGCGTCACCGCAATGGCCAGTTGATTCCCGACGACGACCCGCACTATCGTGGCGCCTATCGCATCGTCTGGGGCAAGGCGCTCTGTTACGGCATGATCGGCGCCGTCGCTGCTGCCTATCTCGCAATGGCCGTTCCCGCCATGTTCTCGTTCCCGCAGTTGGGCACCGGCTGGACGTTGTTCTGGATGCTCCTGCCATATACGATGGCCTGCGTCTTCTTCGGTCTGACGATTTCGTGTCTGGTGCGCTATCGTGAGAACGTCATGCTACTGATGGTCTTCGTATCAGTCCCCCTGTTGTTTATGACTGGTGTGTCGTGGCCGCAGTCCAGCATCCCCGGCTACTGGCAGGGCGTGTCGTGGCTGTTTCCCAGCACCTTTGGCGTGCGTGCCTTTATCCGTGTGAACAGTATGGGTGCCAGCGTCAGTCAGGTGCTGCCCGAGATTCGCATTCTCTGGATTCAGGCAGCCGTCTATCTCGGTATGGCCTGTCTCGTCTTCCGCCACCAATTCCGACTGATGAAGAAATATGCAAACAATTAAACAAATAATAACAATGAAAAGACTTAAATATCTTTCACTTCAGCTTCTTCTTCAACAACCTGAAGCAGAATATTGCCGACCGCATCAAGGCATATATGGAGAATCAATAAAAAGTCACTAACGACGTGAGAAAATTTGGCATAGCCATATTGATATTCGTTTCATCGGGAGCCTTTGCAGGGAACCCGATAAAACGGGCCGACAGCCTGCTGCTGAAAATGTATAATAAGGTGGACTACGACACCACCTACATCAGCCGGTCGCCTGGAAAGATCGGATTAAAGTTGTGGGGTAGTCTCTCCGGTTCCAGACTCAAGGCTCGTGGCGACAACCTCAATTCAACCTTGAGACCCGACATGAAAGGTTCTGTCAGTGTGGAGTTCGACTATTACGATCTGGCTATAGAGGTAGCAACAAACGTGACGGGGTTCAGTGGGAGCAAGCGCGACTTCTCCATCAACTGTAATTTCTATCCCAGGCGATTTGTCCTCGATGTCAGCTATCAGAAAACCTGGAGTGCATCCGGTTCAGTCACCTACAACGATCAGACGGTCGATGTGGAGGCCGACTGGCTGGTGACCAAGATGCTGAACATCGATGCCTATTATACGTTCAACTACCGCAAATTCTCCTACGACTCACCCTTCTACCAGTTCTATGTGCAGAAGAAGTCAGCGGGTTCGTGGCTGGCAGGCTTTTCGTATCAGGGCGGCAGTATCAATACCACAGACAAGGTTGCAGGCAACTTACCTGAATTGCGCCTCAAGGCCAATCACTTAGGTATCGGTGGCGGCTATGCCTATAATCTTGTGGCAGGCAAGAGATGGCTTTTACACCTCTCGGTCGTGCCCAATCTGATGGTATGGACTCACAACACCATCGAGAGAGATGGCGAGAAGATTTACACCAAAACCAAGTTCCCGACAGTGCTGATGAATGGCCGTGCCGGAGCCGTCTTCTTCATCAGTCAACGTCATTTTATCGGACTCTTTGGTGTCACCAGTTCCCTTTTCAAACGCAAAAGCGAGACGGAACTCATGGAAAGCGAATGGATGATCAGACTGTTTTACGGTATGAGAATATAGTTAAAAAAAATCATAAAGAAAGAATCGTTATGAAAAGAACCAACTTCAAACTAATGGTCGTTTGCTCGATGCTGACAATAACAGTAGCAGCATCGGGACAACATGGACATGGCATCGCCATCGATATTGGTAAGAACCATCCAGAAGATACGACCCATGTCACCAACTTCAGCATTGGTATAAACAATCACACCGACACGCTGAAAGGCGTGCAGATCAATGCGCTGTCAAACTATGCAAGGAGTGCAAACGGCGTCCAGCTGTCAGGCTTCTCCAACATTTCGTCATCACCGATGAAAGCGCTTCAGCTCAGTGCCATCACCAATATCTCGATGGGAGTCAAGGGTGGTCTGCAGTTGGCAGGCTTGCTTAACGTCTCGTCGGGCAAGATGAGCGGCATGCAGCTGGGTACTTATAACTATGCCGAAGAACTGAACGGCCTGCAGTTGGGTGTGTTCAATGTGGCTACATCCCATCCCAAGGGCTGGCAGGTGGGTATCATGAACTACACCAAGGATACAGGTGGTCGCAAAATCGGTCTGATCAATGTGAATCCCTCGACCACCGTCGACTTTATGGTCTACGGCGGCACGAGTACAAAGATCAACGGCGCTGTCCGCTTCCGCAACAAGAGTACCTATAGCATCCTTGGTATGGGAACCCACTTCATGGGATTCGACGATGATTTCTCCGGAGCTTTGTTCTATCGTCTGGGACAGTATTTCCAGCTCAGCCCGAAGTTCTCACTCAGTGGCGATATCGGCTATTACCACGTCAATGTCTTCAAGAAGAACAGCGACGAAGGTCCCGACCGCCTCTTCTCCATACAAGCTCGTCTGAATGCCGACTATCAGCTGTCGCGCAGCGTGGGCGTGTTTGCATCGGTGGGCTACGGTGACACCCGTTATTACTCTCATGCGGAGAAATACCGTAACCGCTTCCTCGCTGAGGCAGGTCTCACGTTCCGTTATCCACATAACGAAAACCGCAAGACGGCTGTTGTACACAGAAGTGAGGAAGAATCTCCTGCCGACTCCCTGATGTACCCGGGACTGGGCAAGAAACATCCGTGGTGGGCACTGGGTCAAGTGACAGCCGTCAATGCCTTCGTGCACTTCTTCGACCGTTGCATCACCAATCAGGACTTTGCCCAGACCACGCTCAACACCTGGAGCGAGAACTTCAAGAACGGCTTTGTGTGGGATAACGACGTCTTCTCCACCAACTTGTTCATGCACCCCTATCATGGTAACCTCTACTTCAACTCCGCCCGTGCACAGGGACTGACCTTCTGGGAGTCAGCACCTTTCGCCATGATCGGATCGCTGGAGTGGGAATTCCTCGGCGAGATTGAGCCGCCCGCACTCAACGACCTCATCGCCACCACCTTCGGCGGTATCTGTATCGGTGAAATCACCAACCGCATCAGTAAGATATTCCTCAATGACTCCAAACGGGGCTGGCCGCGCTTCTGGCGCGAGCTTGGAGCCACCATCTTCAACCCCATGGGCGAGCTCAAGCGCTTTGCCACTGGCGATGCCTGGAAAGTCAAGAAGGACCACTACCGCTATCACGACTATCATCGCAACCCCGTCGAGATCAGCATCTCAGCCGGCGACCGCTATCTGGCCGACGATGGGCATCTCTTCAAGGGAGAGCATAACCCCTATATCAATTTTGCGATGCAGTACGGCGATCCTGTGAACGAGAATGAGAACAATGCCCCATACGACTTCTTCGAGACGGAGCTGACTTTCGGACTCTCCAGCAATCAGCCTATGCTCAACCAGATTCATCTCTTAGGCCGACTCTGGAGCACACCGATGATCGAGCGCAAGAACATCCGTGCTGAGTTCGGAATCTACCAGCACTTCGACTACTTCGATTCCAAGCCGGTAAAGAATGGTTCCGAGTACACACCTTACCGCATCAGCGAGGCAGCTGCCTTTGGTCCTGGCGCCATCATTCAGATGCCGGAGGTGGGCATGATCTCACATCTCGAGCAACGCATCTTCCTGAACGGTATCCTGCTCGGCGGTACGAAGAGCGACTACTACAGCGTTATCGACCGCGACTACAACATGGGAAGCGGTTTCAGCATTAAGGCCAAGACCCACATGGAGCTGCGCCACTTCGGTCGCTTCATCCTCAACGCCCACTACTACCGCATCTTCACATGGAAGGGCTATGATCCCGACGTTGACCTGTCGACGCTCACTGAGGAGGAGATGCTCCACCTGAATTCACAGGGTGACAAGGGTAATGCTGCGCTGCTCGTCATCAACCCAACGACCGAGTTTGACATTTCCCGCAACTGGAGTATTGCGCTGTCGGGTTCATACTATGCCCGTCGTACGCACTATGCCTATTATGACGATGTGAAGTGTAACACCTTTGAACTGAAACTGGGAGTGACTGTGCATCTGTAATGATGGCAAAGAGACTCCTTTCATTCTCAAAGATCTTATCACGAGGCTGCTGATCATCATGATATTGATGATCAGCAGCCTCGCTTTGATAAGGCAATGATAGGTTGCATCTCAGAATCAGCATGCTGAAAGGCGTTACGCTAGTGAAGAAACAAAAGCAAAAGGAGTTCGACATCACGAAAACCAAGGGCTTTCAGGAAGCCTTAGACGACGTGAAGCACGGACGAGTTACTCACTATGACTCTGTGGACGATATGTTCAAGAGCGTGTTGGATGAAGAGGCATTCAGCAAAATACGCAGCAAGCATGTATAGTGTTGATACTACTAAGCGCTTCGACAAAGACTTGTAGCGCTGCCTGAAGCGCGGACTCGACATGCAACAACTCTATGACACACAAGGATCAGGCATCATAGGGTATTAAGTTATTATACTATTTTGTGCCGATAAGTTCTTGATATAGTTTAAACAATTCAGCTACGCACTGGCTTTCGGTCATGGTTTTGACGGGGATATAAATGTGAGTTGGAGTGTTTAAATATATTATAATCACAAGAAAAAATCTATGATTGTTTGGTTATTTCCTAAAAAGTAATTACTTTTGCGCCAATCTCTGCCAATAACCAGAAACAAAGCTCTCTATGCTAGTGCGCTTCATCCGCGAAAACTTCCGTCTGCATGAGAAATTAAACGAGAACGGTATTTATTAATAATGTATAACAAATAAACACTAAGAGTATGAAAAAGATTATGATGACGCTCGCAGCCGTCCTTTGCTGCACAATGTCAACAACCGTAGTGAACGCACAAGAGGTGGAATCGCCCATCAAGGAAGGTGAGCGTCTGGCAAAGGCCGCCGATGATGCCCCACAAGATTGGAAGAAGCAATACGATGCGGCAGAGTTCTATCTGAACGAGTCTAAAGGCACCCCCAATCCGAAAGAGGCAGAAAAGTATGCCAATCGTGCCCTTGAGATTGCAAAGAGCCAGACAATCAAGCGCGACACCATCCTCGGCAAGTCGCTTGAACTCATGGCTACCTTAGGGATGTATAATAAAAATGTAGAGCAGATGATTGGCTACTACGATCAGGCCATCCGTGCATATGTCGACGAACTGGGCTATCAAAATGCAGCCATACCACCACGTATTGCCTTCCTCGCTTCTTTGAAATGGATGCTTCATTCGTCGGGGGCTTACGCCTATGGTGATGCTGATGCAGTCAAAACCTTACGTGAGGCATTTCTTCTCAACAATCAATTGCCAGAGGGACAACGAGCTGAAGGAATGGAGGATGCTGAGACCATATATGCCCTGTCGCATGAGATACTGATGGCAGAACATAGGCAGCAGATGAAGGACAAGGTGTGGCTGTGGACCGATCAGGCCGATGGCAAGACTTACACCATCCTGGCTTTCGATGACTGGACAGTGGAACAACCTGCCGGATTCTTGGCCACTATGTTTGTTGATAATCAAAACGGGAAAAAGGCACCAGACTTAAAGTGCGGTCTTGTGCTGATGGATGAACAAGGAAACATTACAGAGCGCAAACCAACCGAATTCCTCTGGAATGTAAACTTCAACCAGAAAGGTAACGCCTATCGTCTGACTGATCAGACAAACCTCCGTGTGGTCAGAATCCCCAGCGAAAAGCGCCAGCAAATCATCGATGCCTTCCATAAGTTTGAGAAAAAATAAAACATAAAATAATCTTGAGAAAGATTCTAACGACGCTCGCAGCCGTCCTTTTCTGCGCAACGACAATGGCGATGATGATCGCATGTATATCTCCTCCACTTGTTGACTGTCGCGACAGTGCTGTCTTTAGCACTGTCGTGAGGGAGCAGACGACATGACGCTCAGCGAATATCTCGACGACTGGCGCATCCGCTATGCAGCCCAGATGCTGACCAATTATTGTCGGGCACATCTGAGAGTCAGAGTAAAGATTAAACTTTAAAATATATTGAGCAATGAAAACTCCTCGTCAGTTTTGGCGAGGAGATTTCTTATTTCGGCTGTAGGTCAGCATTAGGTTTGGCACCATTGCGATTTTTATAACTTCGCTTTCCACTGGCTCCAGGTCACCTGATAGTTGGTGGCGTGGTTCTTCTGAATATATTCATAGAAAAGAGGAATCATCTGGGCTTTCTCTGCACAGAGTTCTGCCTTCACGGGATCCTCACCTGGTGCAGAGCCGTCGTAGAGCAGATAGTTGCCACCGAGCAGACACTGGCGATAAGCGATATCCTTCAGGGGCAGGCCGGGATTGCGCATGATGTCGTAGAAGATCATGTATTGCGTGGTACGTCCAGCACCGGCCTGACAATGGAAATGAAGCCAGGCGTTGGCGGGCAACGTCTTCACAAAGGCCACGAAGGCATCCAACTCAGAGTCGGGTGGGAAAGCACGGTCAGGTACAGTGAAGCGGGCATAGCCCAGTCCGCGATCCGTACAAGCCTCCTCCTCAGTCTGGGCGCTGGTGACCTCAACGGTGGTGCGGTCTTCGTCCACGGGCTGGTAGTTGTTGGTCTTGCCGAGCGAGTAGATGTCAATGGTCTGCCCCAGGGTGGCGTGGATCTCGGATGCTTCCTCAGAAATAATCTGGGCGTGTGTCTTGCCCACGTTAGCCCAGTTGTTGGCACCGTAGCGCGATACGTGGATGCCGTTGAGGAGTCCATGACTCTCACCACGACAATCAATGATATAGATAGGCCCGTTGGTCAGTTTCTGGATCTCGGTCTTGATCCAGTCCAGCTCTTTGGCCGAGAAATCGCTGCTGCCCGATATGTTCAGTTCGCTCAGGCCTTGTGTGGAGGGCTGATAGTTGGGGTCTGGGAAGAGTTCAGACTCTTCATTGGGGGAAAACTTGCTCTGACAGGTGCGCCAGTTCTTCGGCTCCTGCAGCTTGTCCTTGCGCTCCAGCCGCCAGCAGTAGGCAGTATACTGCGCACGTTCCTCTGCACTCATGTTATCACGAGCCTCGTTGTAGTGCAGGTACTTGTAAACGGGCTTGGTTTCAGTCTGCGAAGACACTGGATTGTCTTCAACGCCTAAAATGGCATCAATGAATCCGCTACATGATGTGAATGTCAACATCACTGATGCAGTAAGGATGAATAAATGTTTCTTTTTCATTGCTCAATATATTTTAAAGTTTAATCTTTACTCTGACTCTCAGATGTGCCCGACAATAATTGGTCAGCATCTGGGCTGCATAGCGGATGCGCCAGTCGTCGAGATATTCGCTGAGCGTCA
>JAEEGH010032035.1_pt1 | contig 10127 bp, 8 predicted proteins | sample 9134181 | NCBI WGS metagenome assembly JAEEGH01 (sample SAMN16246544, study PRJNA631951) | gut metagenome | biome: gut microbiome; feature: rumen; material: DP-attached | host: Bos | place: Iran: Karaj | collected 2018-10 | reverse complement strand
CATCCATCTGCCTGTGCTTATTATCTCTGTCATAAAAGGCGCCTTTTTCTTCGTTCCACAGTATTTCCCTTATCCTGTTCTTTAAGTCATCGGCGTCTTTTCTGTGCCTTTCATAAAGCTCTTTATCTCCTTTTATGAGCGCTATTTCTGCCATAATCTCTTTTGCCGCATAGGAATAGCTCATAAAATCCATAGAAGCTATGGGTACAGTATCGTATCCCCTGGGCGGCTCATCGCTCTCCCAATAGTCGGGAGCATCTCCATACCTGAGCGCATTGTCTTCGCCGGTATCGAACCTGCACCAGCTCTCAAGACAGCCGTCATTGTCTGAGTCCCTGACCTTCCAAAGATATTCATCATACTTTCTCAGCACTTCATAAAGCTGCTCAAGGTACTGCGGATCCTTACCTGTCATGTAATAAACATCGAGGGCAGGTGCAGGAAAACAAAAACCCTGAAACTTGTCATACTGAGGAATAAGCTTACCATCCGCATACTCTATGCTGCCGGGCAGTCTTCCGTCCTGCCTCTGATGATCCATAAATATTTTCTGGTTATTGTAGGCAACTTCGAGATTTCTTTTACCATACATAGCTCCGCCCATGGGCTGCGTCTCGATCCAGACCTTGTTGTAGCCTCCGCCTTCAATGAGGACCTTCCTGCCTGCAAAGTCCTTAATATTTAAAAGACATTTCTCCTCTGCGGAGTCAAAGAGCTTTTGCACTAATCCGTTAGATATCTTAAAAACTACTTTCGTCTCATCCATAGGCTCATCCCTTCAATCCGCTGGTTCCTATGCCTTCAACCAGATACTTGTTAAAGAACAGGAATATCAAGAACACCGGAACAAGAGAGAGTGTGGACATCGCAAACATTGCTCCGTAGTCAGTTACAGATGCAGAATCAGCAAAGAGCTTGATCGCTATAGATGCTGTGTAGGACTGAGGCCTTGAAAGGTAAAGCAGTGGTCCCATATAGTCATCCCACTTCCAGTAGAACTGGATGATAACCGTTGTAACTATTGCCGGTTTTAAAAGAGGCAGAATGATCCTGGAATATATTCCGTACTTGCTGCAGCCGTCGATCTTGGCAGCCTCATCCAGTTCCCTCGGTATTCCCTGCATGAACTGCATCATCTGGTAGATAAAGAATGCCTGTCCGCAGAAATAAGGAAGGATCAGGGGAACATAGCCCGGAACGAGACCCAGTCTGTAGTAGATCAGGTACTGAGGAATCATGATTACCTGCCCCGGAAGCATCATTGTTGCCAGCATAAAGGTAAACCAAAGCTTTCTGCCTTTAAATCTGATTCTGGAAAAAGAGTACGCTACCAATGATGAAGACAGTACCGTTCCAAAGGTAGCTATAGTGGTAACAAGCAGCGAGTTTTTGAAGAATGTAAAAAAGGTTGTTCCCCCAAAGCCCTTCCAGCCCGTGTGGTAGTTGGTGCTCTTAAAGGTTTCCGGAATAAGGCTCAGCGTTCCCCTTAGTATTTCAGAGTTATCCTTGAAGGATCCGCTGATCATCCACAAAACCGGATATATCATGATAAAGCCAAAGAGCATGACCAGCAGGTGATACAGTGTTTTTCTTATTAATCTCTTTTCTCTCATGTTCTGCTGCCCCCTTAGCTCTCTGACTCGCTAAATACCCAGAACTTCGATGTTCTGAAAATCACAAGTGTTATAAGGCTCATAACGATCAGCATCACCCAGCTCATGGCGCAGGCGTAGCCCATCTTGTTATATTTGAACGCCTGATTATATACGTTGAGCGCATACAGCATTGTTGAGTTATTGGGGCCTCCTCCCGTTATTACAAAGGCCTGTGTGAAGGTCATGAATGATGAAATAGTCTGCATTACAAGGTTGTAAAGAATGATGGGAGAAAGACACGGAAGTGTGATCCTGAAAAAGCTCTGAAAGCCATTGGCACCATCGATCTGAGCAGCCTCATAATAGGTTGACGGTATCTCTTTTAACCCTGCAGCAAAAATGATCATGGATGAACCAAACTGCCACACTGCCATAAGGATAAGAGGATATATGGCCAGAGCTTCGCTTCCAAACCAGTTTATCTTCTCAAATCCCATGTTAACCAGGACGGAGTTAAAAAGACCTTTCCTGGCAAAGAGCTGCTTCCACACCAAAGCTACAGCAACTGATCCGCCAACAAGCGATGGCACATAGTACAACGACCTGTAGAAGGTTACCATCCTGCTCTTTCTTGTCAGGACAAAAGCAACCAGCAGTGCAAACGAAAGCTTAAGCGGAACTGCCAGAAAGACATATTGAAGTGTCTTATTTATTGACTTTAAAAAGACCTCGTCCTTAAACAGCATCAGGAAATTCTTAAATCCCACAAATACTGCCACTTTGCTACCCAGTGAATAGTCCGTAAATGCATAGTATAGGGACATACAGATCGGAATAAATGAAAAACAGACAAAGCCAAAGATAAACGGCGCTGCAAATACATGCCCTACAACATTGTCGTTATTGATAAACATACCAAGGCGCGTAGTTAAGGCCTTCTTACTATCTCCCATGAAAAAACTCCCCTTTCATTTCCTTAGAAAAAAGAAATCCTGCCCGCTTTAGGCGAGCAGGATCTTAAGATCAAAATTTAATTAAAGATTGCTTGCGCATCGGCATAGGTTTTCTCAGCTGCCTCCGATGCTGTGATCTCGCCACTTACAACCTGCTGGATATAGTTCAGGTAATTATCCTGTACCTGATCCTGTCCATCAGGAGATAAAACATTGTACTCCTTAGGAGTTGGATTCTTGCTGACGCTGTCAACATAGTCATACATGATCTGCTGTCCCTTTGTTGCAGATGCAGCAAGAGCAGCTCTTACATCTTCATTGGCAGGAATGCCTCTTTCAGCCTGAAGGATGTTGTTGCAGTCAACGTCGTTCTCAAACCAGCTTATGAATGCTGCAGCGGCCTCTTTGTGCTCTGAATCCTGAGAGACGCAAAGCATCTGGGAGGACTGGATCAAAGCGCCTGAGTTACCGCTGGCAGCAACTTTTGGGAGTGGGGCAAGTGCTAATTCTCTTCCCTGATCTGCGCAGACATTATAGATGGTCGGGAACTGGTTTACAGCTACCCAGGTCATTGCAGCCTCGCCCGTTACCAGGAAATCATTTTCAATATTGGTAACCTCTGCTGAGGCACCGGCATCGGGATATGATCCCTTCTTTATCATGTCAGCTCTCATCTGAATGTAAGGAGTAAGCATCTGAGGATCATCAAATCCCATTCCTGTAAGATCCAGATTAAAGAAGCTGTACTGACCAAGAGAACCCTGCTGTCCTATGTATGTTGAACAGCCGGCAATAAAGTCAGAAGTAAGGAATGTGGATGAACCGAATATTCCAAGCTTCTCTGTAATGGTATCTGCTGCCTTCTGATAATCTTCCCAGGTCCAGTTTTCTGTGGGAAGCTCAGCTCCTGCCTCTTCAAACATTGCAGGATCATAGGCAATTCCATAGGTGTTGATACCGTTTGTAAGTCCAAGCTGTGTTCCGTCAGTCTCTCTTGTGGTCTTAAGGTTTGCCTCTGAGATCTTGGAAACATCCACAACTCCTGAATCAATAAACTCATCAAGAGGATATATCTTATCCAGATACATCGGGAAGTTGCCTCCAAGCTGGAATACATCCCACACTTCATCAGAAGCAACCAGGGTTTTCAGTTTTGTAAAATAATCATCGAATGAATAATACTCGTATTCAAAAGTTACATTGGGATGCAGGCTCTCGTATAACTCGATTGCTGCTATAGTCTTGTCATGCCTGTCCTGTGATCCCCACCAGGCCATTCTAAGAGTAATAGGCTCATCACTTGCAGTAGCTTCTGTAGCTTCGGTAGTTGCAGCCTCTGCAGGTGCTTCTGTAGTTGCAGGAGCCTCTGTCTGCTGTGCTGTATTTGTATCTGATGGCTGTGTGCTCTCTGCCTGACTGCCACAGCCTGCAAGTACCCCTGTAATCATTGTTGCAGCCAATAATACACTTACTAACTTTTTCTTCATTTTTCCCTCCAGTGTCCCTGTTGCAATAATCGAACATATTTGCAACAATTCCTTCTCACTCATGTTATAAGGTTCACATCAAGACGTCTTTCGTTGTTAAAATCTTATAACTGCAGTGCCGGATTTTCAATATTTTTGGGCACTTCTGACAACAAAGTGAAAACAAAACCAATTTTCAAACTATATTTACTGCACCTTCAAAATGGACTTGCGATATTGAAGAGGAGAAACTGTCATCTGCTTTTTAAAGACACGCTCAAAATAGGTCAGACTGTCGTATCCAAGGCGGTTTGCAATCTCTCCCATGCTCATGCTCTCATCCATAAGATACTGCTTACTGGCAACTATCCTGTACAGGTTGATATATTCAGAGATCGTAAAATTGGTCACCTCCTTGAATATCCTGCACAGGTAAGGCTTACTCATATAAAACTGATCGGCCAGCATGGTTACTGAACCTATCTTGTCATAGTTTTCAGCGATATAATCCGCCACCTGATGGACTCTCTTTTGCTTCTCGATGTGAGGCTGTACGCCAACTTCGGTAAATTTACCCAGCTTTCTCTTTTCCCAGCTGCTTTGCTCAAAAATAAGCTTTAGTATTTCAAGTTTGATCTTCCCTGCCGTGAGCTTATCCTTTTTGCCTGTGACCAGTTCCTCTATGGTCCTTAGAGCGCTCTGCACGAACTCATCATCTCCCACCTGATAAACACCGTGGTGGTCGGAAAAGAATTTTTTCACATCAATTCCAAGAAGGCTGCAAAGAGGCGCGATAGCCCCTTCTTTCAGCTCAATAAGAAGTCTGTCGTGGCTGCTTCCGCCAATGATATTGGTCTTTGCAATCTTTGCTTTGTCTATGATGGTGATGGTTCCCGGCATCATTCGATAACAGACGCCTTCGTAAAAGAAATATCTCTCCCCCTCATATATATACTGGATCTGATATTCATTGTGATAAAACCCAAGTGCTGTGGTAAAGTTCTGATTTCTTGACACTCTTCCCACTGCAACGCCATCAAATTCGCCCTTGTAGATTTCCTTAAACATCATATCTCGCTTTCGTCAAACTCTATGAACACAGGGTGCTCCAAAGGAGTCTCGTTTGGCTGATGAAGAACCAGATACTGCTCTCCTTCAAAGGTCTCAAACACCATTCCGTGTCCGCCGTCCTTATCAAATAAAGGCTTTTCGTCAACAGACCATGTTCCGTCAATATCTCCATTGTCAGACCTGGCGATTCCTTCCGCATATCCTCCTTCTGCCATGGTTGCCCAGAGCATAATGAGTTCGCCGTCTTTTTTCCTGTGCATAAACGGACCATCCGTAACATAAACCGGTCCGTTCCACAGTCTGTGGGTAATGCTCTTTACCCACGGCTTTGCCATTGAAGCAGTAAAAAGAGTTCTCGGCTCAGACACAGGGCGTCTTAGGTCATCCGAGAGCAGAACTGCGCATATCTGTCCGTCTCCGACATCCATCCACTCATGAGAGAATACCATGTAGGGCTGTCCTTTCGGTGAAAGGTAAAATGTTCCGTCGAGACAGTTCCATTCATCAGGTGTTATCTTGCCTTCACTGTGAATCTTAAACGGTCCAAGGGGACTTTCTGAAGACAGGATCATCGTGCCCTTCTTATCAAGAGCCTCGCTGTTGAAAGTCGCAAACATGTAAAACGCTCCCTTATAGATGTGCACTTCCGGAGCCCAGTAGTTCTTATCTGCCCAGAAATCAGCGGGCTTATGGAACACTTCAAAGGGTCCGTCCCAGGTCTTAAGGTCTGTGCTTGTATAACAGTCAAACCCATCAGCCAGTCCCCAGCATGTCTTAGCCCTGGTTCCGTACATGTAATATGTACCGTCATATGGCAAAACAAATGGATCTCTTATATTTATCTCTTCAAGTGTCATCACTATTCCCTCCCTTTTCCATCAAACTATTATACAAAAAATCGGGCAGAGAATACTCTCTGCCCGATAGCAAATTATTAGCATTTATTATGTTAATTTTGTGCTTACAGTTCATAAACATAAATGGTATATGGACTGCTCTCATCCGTGTAACTGCCAACAAGTTTAAGGCCGATCTCTGCAGCATTACTGATTTCAAACCTTGCAAAGATATATTTGCAGTCAAGGCTCCTCAGCTCATCCATATTGGCGATAAGGCGCTTGTCCTCAGGGTCCATCACGCGAAGCGGCGCGTAGGTGTTTTCATCGTTAGCAGAGATAAGGTTGACTCTTGCTCCCCATCCGACGAAGTATGAAGCAAGCGAAGGTGAGCCTTCAAAAGCAGGCTCAATAACCCTGGTCCACTTATCCTTGTACTCCTGAGCATACATGCCAAGATATCCGTCAACGGAAGCAATACCGTTGTAGTTTAGGATTGCAGGATGGAAGCCGTAGGTAGCAGACCATTCGCCGTTATAACCAATCTCGTCCTTGATCTTCTCAAAAAGCTCAGCCGAATAGAACTCGTTGTAATTAACTGTGCTGGTCTCTTTGTGCTTTATAACCTTGTACGCCTGGTTGTAGCAGGTGTAGTAGAAATCGTTGTAAACCTGTGGAACAAACATTACAACAACAACTGCCAGGGTGACGATAACGTTTGCCAGCAGCTTAAAGTTCTTTTTCCCATAATCGTACATGCGGATGCAGACAAGAAGAAGTTCTGCGTACCACAGGAAGGTGTTAAAGTAAGCTGTTCTTGCAAACTCAAATCCTGTAAGAGGCGGAAGCAGCATCTCAAAGAGATGTCTGAAAGGTGCAAACTGATACAGACCAAAGATCAACACGTTGAAGATGATCCAGAGCATCACCAGATTAATTGGATCTGTCAGTATCTCTTTTGCCTTACCTGCTCTTATGTGGCCGATGTTGATAAGAACCATTGCAATCAGCACCACTCCCAGCACAATGTAGGTATGTGAATCCTCCGAGTGGAAGGATGCATTTACAAATTCACTAAAGGCTGTTGCCATGGCCTGTCCGAAGGACAGATCGCCGTGGTCCATGGTGGTCCTGATGGTGACAGTATCCGTTCCGAGCATCTGCCCGAAAAGCCTGTACTCGAGAAGGATATATCCCAATGAGAGAACAACAATTGATGCGAAGGTGCTCTTTGGGAATTTCCTGTCCCTGATCCACAGGATGATAACCGCACAGACCATGTAGCTCAGGATAAAGAAGCCATGGTATGAGAAGTAGGAAATCAGCGGATAGAAGAACACTGCAACATACCACGGAAGTCTCTCTTTAAAGTTCTGCGCGAAGTAGAGCTTTCTCAGAAAAAGAACTATGAAAGGCACCGAGGTAAATGCAATGCCGTAGGTCGGGAAAACCGGTATCATTCCGAAGGCTGCGGCAATGACGATAACAAGGGGCTTATAGTTTTCGTAGCGCTCCTTATAAATGTCTTTTGCCAGAAGAATGAAGGATATCATTCCGATAGCTATCTTGGCAGCGTAGCCTGCAATGTATGCCCAGTAGGTGGGCAGAATTATGTAAAAGAAATTGTAGAGATTAAATTCAGAACCGAAGAGGTCCCTTGGCACTCCGTGAAGAATGGGAGCGTCAACTCCGTGAGCAAACCAGAGATGCGCCTTCTTTAGCATCTCATAGTGGCCCATAAACAAATCTAAATTATCGTGGATCTGAAAATAGCTCTCCCCACGAAATACAAGGAACACTGCCGCTTGTATAAGAAGCAGTGTTCCTGTTAAGTACATATACCAATACTTTTTTATCTTATGATTCATAGTCCTCACCAACTGTGAACTTAGGAGTCCATTTTCCGTTTACTTTCTCAAAGAGATCTCTGTTGACGTACTTATCAACAACTTCCCAGAACTCTGCCTCGGTGATAGACAGATACTTGCAGGCCTTGGCGATGTACTGCTGACCGCAGAGTCCATCGTACTCGTTTACATACCACTTTCCGTCTTCTCTGGTAAATCTGCCCTCTCTGATGTCGTAGCAGATCTCATCGGTAGCATATCCGAAACCGAACTTAAGGTACTTAATCATCTGGTTGGGGATCTGAAGGTCGCAGTCAAGCGCTGTGTATCTTCTGTAGCGGCCAAGATCATGAAGGTCTCCCGATCTGCCGGTAAGTCCTCTTGCAACAGCAAAATCAGCATTGCCAACCTGTGACCACTCCCTGGTGTAATACTGAAGGAAGATAGCTCTGATGCCCTTTTCCTGCATCTCCTCAACGGTAGGTATCTTGTAGAGGAAAAGATCTTTTTCAGTAATGTTGTTTGAAAGATCAACGAAGCTGTCTACGCTTGCTCCACGGATTGTCTCAAGCTGCATTACCGAGAAAGCATTACCTGTTGCTTCCTGATTCTTGGCAGCGCCAAGAGTAAGAGCTGCGTTCTCGCCCTGGATGATAAGAGGGATGTTGAACTTAACAGCCATGATGTATGAAGAAGCCCAGAGGCAGTACTCTGAAGCAGCGATGATATTTCCGCGCTCAAAGAATGACTTTCTTGCGAGCTTCTTGGCAACGATAGGATTTGGACGGATTGAGATGATGTCAAAACCAAGGTTGTTTAAGTTGTTGATGTTCTTGCGACCGATCTCTGTGATCTCGTCAGGCATGCAGTTGATAAGAAGGGGATTAAGTCCAAGCTTTTCCTTGGCATATACTGCCTGGAAGGTTGAATCCTTACCTCCGGAAACACCGATGATACAGTCATAGATATTTCCTCTCTTCTTGGCTTCTGCCTTAGCTTCCTCAGCAAAGCCCTTAAGCTCTGCCTCTCTTGCAGCCCAGTCTATTGTAGCCTTGGATTCCTCGTATCTGCAGGCAAAACAGATCTGCTCATCATCGAATACGATGCCGGGTCTTGTGTCCGGCTGAAGGCATCTCTTGCAATATCTCATCTTCATGTCTAAATCCTCCGAAAATCTTATAAATAAATTATCCCGTTAAGTATACAATTATTGTTTTCTTCTGTCTATTCCCGCAGCTTTGTAGTATTCAGCCTTATCGCTGTACATCATTCGGTCTGCCACTTTCTCAAGGTCTTCTACAGAAAGTTCAGGATGGTCTTTATGGGCAGCATAGCCTACGGCTATTGAAAGTCTGTTATTAAATCTGCTGCCTGTCCAGATTCCGGCCTCTTTCTTCATATCATTCAAAAGAGTATTTGAATCATCGGTATGTACAATAGCAATAAACTCATCTCCGCCGGTACGATAAACTTTTCCTCTTGAACCAACTGCCTTCAGCAGGCACTCAGAACAAGTCCTTATGAGCTCATCACCTGCCGCATGACCCTTGGTATCATTGGCGGCTTTCAGTCCGTTTACATCAATTGAGAAAACAGAGAAATCGTCCTCGATCTCTTTTTCATGATACACAAGTATATCTTCCTCGTAGCATCGTCTGTTATAGAGTCTTGTGAGCTCATCCGTCATGGCTATACGGATAAGGTGCTCTTCTCGCCTCTTCTCAGCTTCTATACTCTGGATAGTAAAGACAACGACTTTTGGTCTGCCGTCATCATATCTTTCAGCCACGATGTACTGAGCTCTGAACCATCCATTGTACTTGTTGATGAACTCACCGGATATGATCTTTTTGTCTCCAAGCCTGTCCTGAACAGTGGTTATATTCGTAAAATTGATGAACGCTTGTGCCTGGTCCTCAACTATATTTCTCATAATCTGACGGGTCATATAAGTGTGGTCATACACCGAAAAATCAAGGTTCTTTTCATGGAGCTTGTCATCGGCGTCTGCACCTCTTAAAGGACGCTCGGTCATCTTGTAGAAGTCAATGAGATTAACCTTGTCATAAATCTCCGCCATGGAGTCAAGAATGTCCAGCTGCTCTGTCATCTGAGATTCATGCTGCACCAGATCTTCCTGCTGGACCATTGTGTCCCTGAAATAGGTTGTTGCCAGTCTTCCGAGGGCAAGTCCGGCGAATGTCATGATAAACGTCTCTATGGTGTATCCGCCAATGGCATTCAGATAATATGAAAGCACAGTGTCATAGTCTATTCTCATGCCGGAAAAATAGGGTGACACCATCCATGTAGAAATTAACATCAGGCAGTAGTTTGATATTACCGAGAAAATGTATAT
>JAEEGH010032033.1_pt1 | contig 10128 bp, 10 predicted proteins | sample 9134181 | NCBI WGS metagenome assembly JAEEGH01 (sample SAMN16246544, study PRJNA631951) | gut metagenome | biome: gut microbiome; feature: rumen; material: DP-attached | host: Bos | place: Iran: Karaj | collected 2018-10 | reverse complement strand
CACCGCACAGCATTCCCACACATTCACCCTTCACTGCCGTCAGCGTTCTACATTGCCATAGTTACATCGGCACCAGATTGTGGCGGTAAAATTAAGACTAAACCGTCTCCACCAATACCAAAATGGCGGTTGCTGAGTTGTTTCGCTAATTGCTGTGGACGACTGATAGTTTGTTTACGGGCATCAATGTAAATATAGTCATTGCCCACACCCTGCATTTTGGTAAATTCAAGTAACATACTGCTATTTATGTTATGCACATAAAAAAAGTGTCTTAATTAAAAACAATTTCTACCGGGTTATGACGCAATAAATCAGTGCTGGTTAGATAGTATTTAATGCCGTTTTTGGTATAGACTAAATCGCCACGTCCACCTTTGCCGTGCAGGTGTCCATACACTACCGCATCAACATGATACTTTTCGCAAAGTTTAGTAAACGGCGAATCATCACGCAGACAATTAAACGGTGGGTAATGTAAGATTGCAATCAGTTTTTTATCGCCCTTCTCTTTTACACTTTGTAAAGACAATTCAAAACGCATAACTTCGCGGTCATAGATTTTTTTATCTTCCTCAGTTTGCGTACGGTTACGTTCTGGCGTTTGCCAACCACGTGTCCCCACAAAAATCGTATCACCAATCGTTACACTGTCGTTCTGTAAAACTTTAATGTTATCTCCCACAAAAGCACGAATCTTAGAAATACTTTTCCACCAGTAATCATGATTACCGCGAATAATAATTTTCGTACCATTTAACTTACGAATAAATTCAAAATCAGCTTGGGTTTCTTCCATGCGCATTGCCCAAGAAATATCGCCCGCAATAATTCCAACATCATTAGGTCCAACCTTAGCATTCCAATTTTTTTCAATTTCGGCTTCGTAATTTTGCCAATGGTCACCAAAAATATTCATCGGCTTATCCACACCAAATGATAAATGAAAATCCGACAATGCAAAAATTTTCACCGATGTTTTCTCCTAAAATCAAATTTTGCCCAGGCACCATCTTCCGATGGATTAACAATAAACTTCATTCGGTCATGTGTCGTTGGATGATTGAATTCTAATTGATAAGCCCACAATGCAATATCCTTAATTCCTGGGCGACTACCACCATAACGCACATCACCAACAATGGGATTACCAATGTGTTTCATTTGCACACGAATCTGGTGTGAACGTCCCGTCGCTAATTGCACGGCAACCAGTGTATCTCCGTCTACCGTGTTAATGGTTTGATAAGTTAATTCAGCACGTTTTGCGCCATTCGTTGTTTGCGGAACAACAGCAACAGTATTGTGGATTTCATCTTTGGCCAACCAATTCACCAAAGTTGCCGTCCTTTGTTTTGGTACACCCTTAACCACCGCATAATAAGTTTTTTGAAAACTGCCGTCTTTAATTTGTTCACTTAAACGCGCCGCCGCTTTACTGGTTTTTGCGAATACCATCACACCACCTGTTACCCGGTCTAAACGGTGTACAATTCCCACAAAGCCACCCGTGTAGGCTTTCAATGATTCGTGTAAACTTTGGTCATGTGAACTATCGGCAACAGTCGGCACATTTTGTGGTTTAATGACCACTAATAAATGATTATCTTCAAAAATAACGGCAGGTGTCTCCATCATAAGAACATTATACATGGCAAAAAAAAGTTAGTAAACAATTTGCAACTATTTTTGAATACTGTTAATATATATGTACAGGAGGTACGAATCAATGGGATGTGAAGGATGTCCAGGCTGTGGCAGACCAGCGAAATAATTAACGGATGAAATTGGAGAAAGAAGCATTATTAGCCATAATTGAAAGTGCCCTATTCTTATTAGGAGCAATCTTTTTCTTATTAGTGTTTATAATCCCTTCTAATCCAATTTGGGCGTTAGTCGCTGGCATTATTTTCGGACTAGCGGGTGCGCTAACTTGGTCGTACCCGTACTTCGTCCGATTATTCCGCAAAATGAAAGGCACCACTCTCAGTGCCGAAGAAGTTGCTAAAAAGATTAACGAAGACACTGATGCCGACAGTTATGAATTACATCGTACCGAATCATACGCCACGTTAACTGATGAATTTGTTGCGACTCCATCAACCTCAGCCACACCACAACCACCAGAACAACCAAACACTTAATTTTATCATTAAATTTACATTAAAAATGACCCGTATTACGCGGGCCATTTTTTTACTACAAAATACTTAATCATCAACTCGATAATAACCAATATTACTACTATTGGATGGTTCAAAAACCAAGTTACAAATTGATGCAATAAAACCGTAAATTCCTAGAGTAATGATACTTAAAAAGAAGTACCCTGCCGTTCGTGATTTCCAACCACTAGGTCTTAAACCACTGTGATTAATCACAAAACTTCCAATAAACCCCAAGAATAATGTTAATAAGCATCGCACCAGTTTCTGCATAAAATCCATATATTTTTCCTCCTCTGTAAATACTTTTGTACTTACTGTAAATAATATATTAGGTCTTTTGACCTATGTCAAGTCTTTTGACCTAAAAATTTCTATATTCGTAATATGGAATTCCAAGCAATTATTAAAGACATCATGCAAGAAAAAAATTTATCGCAACAGGCTTTTGCCAAGATTTTAGGCGTCAACCAAACCACCATCAGCCAATGGCTGTTAGGCAAGAAAAAACCTGGTTACGATAGTATTATGCAGATTTATAAAAAATTCGGCATCGAGCCAAATTTATTGTTTGGGATTGACTAATTAAATCAGAATGGACTGTCATCGGTTGGATTCACAATCGGTGTTACTTTTAACATTGCTTCGGAAACATCTTGTTTAACTTTGGTTGGTGGCACAGGTACCGAAGCAATCCCATTGGTTTTATTCACATCTTCTGGATTTAAGAAAGTCGTCAACTCGCCAATAAATTGCAGTTTGAAATAAGGTGTCGGACCACTACGGTTTTTGGCAATAATAATTTTGGCTTCATAATCACGACTGTGTTCGTTTTGTTCACTTTGCGTTTCAGTTTTGGGCTTATGAATAAATAAAACAATATCTGCATCTTGCTCAATCGCACCCGATTCACGTAAATCCGACAACATTGGTTCGTCGTTTTCATTTTTACCTGTACGCGCTTCAATACCACGGTTCAATTGCGACAATAACAAAACCGGAATTTCCAACTCTTTGGCCATCATTTTCATCATGCGACTGTTAGCTGCCACTTGCTCTTGACGACTTTCCCGTCCGTTCGTATTTGGCGAACCCATCAAGCCTAAATAGTCAATCATCACCAAATCCAAGCCACGTTCCCGTTTCAAACGCATACATTTACGCATAATTTCTGCCGCGGTAATTGAACCACTAGCATCTAAATAAATATTGGCTTTTTGTAATTTTGCATTCGCATCCCACAAACGCGTCCATTCTTCTGGTGTCAATTCACCATGTAAAGCATGCGACAAAGAAACACGTGCCACCGAACAAATTGCACGATTAGTTAACTCAGTTTTATTCATCTCCAACGAGAAGACCGCCACTTTAGCTTTTTCTTTTAAAGCCGCGTTCAATGCAATGTTCATTGCAAAACTAGTTTTACCCACACTAGGTCGAGCACCAATAATAATTAAATTACCTTTTTGTAAACCGTTAGTAACACTATCCAAAACGGTATACCCGGTACGAATACCGCGCAACGCTTCGGGATTATGTTGCACCAAATCAAAGTTATTCATGACCGTCGGCAGTTCATTTGACAACTTAGTTAATTCTTGGCGTGCATCTTCTTTACTGATATCAAAAATTAATTTTTCCGCGTATTGTAGCGCAGCGTGTCCGTCTTCAAATTGTTTTTGCTTATCATCTGGTTGATTCAAAGATTTTGAAATTTCCGCTGCTGCACGGTCCAAACGACGCATGGTTTCGTCTTTGCGTAAAATTGCTACGTAATGACGGAAATTGGCAGTTGATGGAATGGCATCCATCAAATTAGTCAAGTATTCATTGCCACCTACTGCTTCCAATTTGCCGATTGCTTTCAAACGCTCGGACAAAGTTACCAAATCCACAGCAACATTCTTGCTGGTTAAATAACAAATTGCTTCGTAAATAATGCGGTGTGCCGGTGCATAAAAATGCGACGGTTTTAACCGCGTAAAAACTTCCAAGCAGTCATTATCCAACAGCACGGCTGCAATTACAGATTGTTCGGCTTCTAAGTTGTGAATCATCATTTGATTATAGCATGAACGTTGAATGCTTGCAATATCTTTTGATTTATGGTATATTGAATAGTTGGATAAATGGGCAATTAGCGACTGCCTGTAACCCGTGCGCTAACCGGGATTGACCACACGGTTGAGAACGCGTACCGAATGATGTTAGACAGATTCTAGCGGTGTTGACGTTTGACGGCTTAGTAGTCGATGAGATTGTGAATCGTGTCAGATGGGGAACCAAGCAGCACTAAACAGTTTTCGCCGAGCTAATTAAGTGACGCCAGACCGAGCCATTAGACTGGTTATCGTTTTTCGGGAAACGGCCGATCCGTGTTCCAACACCATTAGCACCGCATCAAAGCGGTGTTTTTTATTTTTCCAAACTGTCTTTGAATTTTTTACTAGCCTTAAACACTGGTTTGGTTTTGGCTTTAATTTTAATTGATTCTCCTGTTAAAGGATTACGACCTTGTCGTGCAGCAGTCTTTTTCATTTGGAATTTACCAATATCCAAAACTACTTCGTCCCCGCTTTTAACACCATCAACAATTTGATTTTCAAGCCAAGTTACCATGTCTTTGGCCGATTTCTTACTCGTGCCAAATTCTGCACTAAATTCCATGATTAAATCACTTTTTCGCATACTTAGTTTATTTCCTTTGCATCAACAATTTAATCAGTACACTACCACTTACCGTTAGTGCTACCCCAAAACACAATAAATTTGCAATGCTCACTGCCATAATCCCCAGTGGTTTTACGGCAACGATTTCAAAAATAATTTTGACGCCACCACCACAAATTAAAGCCCACATTGGCACGCGCTCATAATCAACCCCTTGCAAAATACTACCAATAACTTGCGTTAATCCAATTAAAATAACCGCCCAACTTTCAATTCGTAACAAAAGAATAGCAATTGATAATTCTTCGGGACGATTAGCAAAAGCGCGGCGGTACAACACCGTTAAAATCAGTTTGGGTAAAAGACATAACCCCACAGCCACTACCGTTCCATAAACTGCCGTAAACCCCAAAGTCAGCCATATTTTTTTGTGTAACGCTTGTTTGTCGCCCTGCTGAAAAGACCGTGCGACCATCGGTAGCATCACCGTAGCAATTGCAATTCCGACCACACTGGGTAAATTAATTAAAGTATGTACTGCCCCTGTGGCAATGCCGTATAACTCAGTCGCCTGCGCAACACCGTTACGTGTTAAAGCATTAACTAAATAAAAACTATCAAACAGTTGTACCATGGGAAAAGCTAATGACATGACCATAATTGGCGCTGAAATCCGAAAAATTTGACGAATAACGTGCCACGACAATAACTTTTTTGGTTTTGGTTGAACTGGATTGTTTTCACTGTGTCTTTGACGAGTTTGAACCCAATACATAATCAGCAACACAACCAGTGCAACCAACTCTGATACTGCCACTGCCAAAATAGCGCCACATACCGCCCACAAAATACTGTACCGGATTAACCAAAAAGCCAATCCCAAACCAACAACAACTTTGACGGCTTGTTCCACAATTTGCGAAACTGCCGTTGGTGCCATCTGATTTAGTCCTTGAAAATAGCCACGCAAAGCCGAAATGACACAAACAAACCACACCGCCGGTGCAATGGCTAAATACAAAGGCCATATTTCCGGTTTACCCTGCCACAAAGCAATCGGGCGTGCCAACACCAAAAACATAAAAGTAATAACCGCTCCTAAAATCATGAGGGTAACCAAAGCATTCACAAAAATTTGTTTTGTTTGCTGTCGGTCATCACGCACACGCGCAATCATTTTAGATATGGCAACTGGAATTCCCGCCGAAGAAATAATTAACAACAAAGAATAAAGTGGAAAAATTAATTGGTATAATCCAATCCCGTAATTACCAACAATATTCGAAAGTGGTATCCGAAATAAAACCCCCAGTAAACGACAGATGATACCTGCTACACTGAGGATTAAAGCACCTTTCACTAAACTTTTTTTTGCCACACGTTAATATGTGTGAAATAACAATTTTTTAATGCAAAGCTTTGCCACGTTGACGTAAACGTTTACCGTGGTCTAATTCAATTTTACGAATACGTAAATTCTTTGGGGTAACTTCCAATAACTCGTCTTCGTTGATAAATTCCAAACATTCTTCTAAGGTAAATTGTAACGGTGGAGTTAAACGCAATGCTTCATCACTACTCTTTGAACGCATGTTGGTCAATTCTTTTTTCTTACAAACGTTAACCGTAATATCATCACCAGCAGGATTTGAGCCAACAACCATACCGGCATAAACAGTCACACCCGCACCAATGAACATTGTGCCACGGTTCTGTGCATTATACAAACCATAAGCATTACTTTCGCCATCTTCAAAGGCAATTAAACTACCAGATTGACGTGTTGCAATATCACCTTTGTAATAATCGTAACCATTACTCATGGTATTCAAAATTCCTTCACCTTTTGTATCCGTTAATAATTCACTTTTGTAACCAAATAAGCCACGCGCAGGAATCACAAATTCCAATTTCAAACGACTACCGTGTGGAGTCATGCTAACCAATTCAGCCCGGCGTGCACCCATTTTTTCCATCACCGCCCCCATACTGATTTCAGGTACGTCAATAAAAGCTTTATCCATGGGTTCCATCAACTTGCCGTTTTCGTCGCGTTTGTACAATACTTTTGGCATACTAACCGCGAATTCATAACCTTCGCGACGCATGTTTTCAATTAAAATTGACAAATGCATTTCACCACGACCACAAACTTTGAATGCTTCCGTCGAATCAGTATCACTAACTTTCAAACTTAAATCTTTGTCGGCTTCTTTGTACAGACGATCACGCAAATGACGACTGGTTACAAATTTACCTTCCTTGCCAGCCAACGGACTATCATTAACCAAGAAAGTCATTTCCACGCTTGGTTCACTGATTTTGGTAAAAGGTAAAGCTTTGGGGTTAGCCGCATCACAAATTGTATCGCCAATCCCAACATCAGCACAGCCAGAAATACAAACGATATCCCCACCCTGCGTTTTTTCAATAGGCAATTTATTCATCGCCATGAATTCACAAATCTGCGTAACTTTGAAATTATTTTTTACCGCTGGGTCGTAATAGTTAACACGTACTGCCCCCGCATTAACAGACATCTGTCCGCTGGTAACTTTACCAACAGCCATCTTGCCGACATATTCACTGTATTGCGTTGCTGATACTAACATTTGGAAACTACCCGCATCGTCATATTCTGGCGCTGGTAAATATTCAATAATTTTATCTAATAATGGTTGCATGTCTTTGTTAGCACTTTCGACCGTTAATCCCGACACACCATTGCGCGCACTCGCATACACAAAAGGACTATCCAATTGTTCTGAACTCGCATCCAAATCCATTAACAAGCCCAAAACTTCGTCTTCAACTTCTTTAATGCGTGCATCAGGACGGTCAATTTTATTAATCACAATAATCACTTTGTGTCCTAACTCCAAGGCTTTTTCCAACACAAAACGGGTTTGTGGCATCGGCCCCTCATAGGCATCAACCACCAACAAAACACCATCAACCATTTTTAACGAACGTTCAACTTCTCCACCAAAATCAGCATGCCCGGGTGTGTCAACAATATTAATCTTAACTCCTTTATAACGTACTGCACAATTTTTGGCTAGAATCGTAATTCCGCGTTCACGTTCCAAAGCATTGCTATCCATCACACGGTCAGCAACAACTTGGTGTTCGTTAAACGCTCCACCTTGTTTTAATAATTCATTAACCAAACTGGTCTTACCATGGTCAACGTGCGCAATAATTGCAACATTACGAATCTTATCATTCTTTTGTATCATGGGGATAATCATAGCACAAAAATATTATTCCCGCAACACTTCATTGTTAGAAAGTTAATTATTGTAATTTGACGTTTTCTTCGCCGAGAATTTGATTTAATTCATAAAGAATTGCCTTACATTCGCGTACTTTAATTTCCGGCGCAAATGCATTACCCGTTGCTGTGTCTTTAATCACTACGGGGATATCGCCCGAATACGATGAGAGTGCATTGAAACAATCTGCTTTTACAATGGGGTCTTGCAGGTTAAAGCGTAAATACAATTTACGTTGGTGGCTGGCAGGGATTTCCATTGCCGGTGCCTTATGGTTAAGTAATTCTAAACTATCCGCAATAACAATTGGACTTTGTCCATCACGCACCGAGATACTACCATTAATTTTAACCACACTTTCTTCATTAACTAGGTTTTTTACCCGCGCCCAATTTTTGGGGAACATCATGACTTCGCAAGTACCATACAAATCTTCGACCGTTAAAATTGCCATTTCTTCATGATTCTTTTTGGTATAAACTTTTTTAATTTCGGTAATCAAAGCGCCCATGACAACACTGGTTCCATCATTATATTCAGGTGCACCATCATCCGCAGAATTATCCGCATCTTCCATGTTTACCTCATCAGCATCTTCATCTTCGCGTGGTAATTTGGAAGTATCAAAAGTGAACTGACTAAAACGGTCTAGGTACTCTTCTAAGGGATGACCACTCAAATACATACCAACGTATTCTTTTTCAAAACGTAATTTAGTAAAATTATCGTATTCTTTAATTTGTGGCAAAGACACCTCAACATCCTCAGTAGTTGCTTCCGTAAACAAAGTCATTTGCCCCGAATCAGCCGCTTTCTTATCATTCATGACAGCCTTAACAACGATTGGATAAACACTCATCAACTGACTACGGTAAGCCCCCAATTCATCGAAACAGCCCGACAGAATTAAACTTTCCAAACAGCGTTTATTCAATGCTTCTGCTGGCACCCGTTTGCAAAAATCAAAGAACGAAGTAAATTTTCCATGCTCTTCTCTTTCGGCAATAATTTGTGCAACCACACCTTCCCCCACATTTTTAATTGCCGACAAACCGAAGCGAATTGATTCATTATCATCCGCAACAGTAAACAAAGCAGCACTGCGGTTAATATCTGGCGGTAAAACCGCTTTGCCTTTGATACGTACTTCGGCAATATAGTGTGTCATATCATCCCATTTGTTGATGCGGTTGTTAATCATGGACGCCATAAAGAACGAGTAGTAATAATATCGTAAATAAGCAGTCTGATAAGCCAAGAAGGCGTAACATGCTGCGTGTGATTTGTTAAACGCATAACCGGCGAACTTTTCCATTTTAGCAAAGATACTAGACGCGACGTCCGGCGCAACTCCATTATTAACCGCACCTTTAATGTTCATATCCTTGTCGCCATAAAGGAAAATTTTCTTCTGCCTTTCCATTTCAGCAACTTTCTTTTTACCCATGGCACGACGCACAATATCCGCTTGTCCCAACGAATAACCGGCTAAGTTTTGGAAAATCTGCATAACTTGTTCTTGGTAGACAATTTGTCCATAAGTTTCTTTCAGAATGTCTTTCAACAAAGGATGTTCATAAACCGTCATTTCTGGGTGGTGTTTATTACGACAATAAGCCGGAATCATATCCATTGGTCCCGGACGATACAACGATACACCCGCAATCAAATCTTCAATACAATCTGGTTTCAGTTCCTTCATGAACTTTTTCATACCACCACTTTCTAACTGGAACACTGCGTCGGTATCTCCCGCACCAATCATTTTGTAAATGTTCGGATCATCATATTCCATATGATAAAAATCAACTGTTTTACCTAGTTGTTGTTTTACCGACCGAATAGCACCATCGATATCGGTTGTCGTAATCAACCCCAAGAAGTCCATTTTTAAGAAACCCAATTCTTCTACTTCGTTTTTATCGTACTGTGTTGTTACGACACCACCATTTTTCGCTAACGGACAAGCATCACCCACCACACGTTTACGAATCACAACACCCGCCGCGTGCACACTG
>JAEEGH010032028.1_pt1 | contig 10129 bp, 5 predicted proteins | sample 9134181 | NCBI WGS metagenome assembly JAEEGH01 (sample SAMN16246544, study PRJNA631951) | gut metagenome | biome: gut microbiome; feature: rumen; material: DP-attached | host: Bos | place: Iran: Karaj | collected 2018-10 | reverse complement strand
GCGCCGAGGTCACCGTGCGCGAGGCGGTCAGCACGCTGTACCGGCTGCTGGACATCGGCCTCGTGGGCAGCGGGGAATTCCTGGACGTGGCGGAGGACGACAGCTGCCGCAAGGCGGCCGCCACGCTGAAGGATCTGGGCGTACTGCAGGGAGACTTCCTCTATACGGACGATGCCGTGACGCGCTATGAGCTGCTGCGCATGCTCGGCTGCTTTTATCCAGAATCCGATGCCGAGGTCTCCTTTCGCGACCTGAAGGCGGAGGATGAGTTCTATCCCGTATTCCGTACGGCCGCCGACCGCGGCTGGATCGAATCCGGTCCCGAGCAGGATGCCGATCCCTCCGGGACGGTCTGCCGCGGCGAGCTGGCGAGGATCCTGAACCGCGTCCTCGGCCGCACGCCCGTAAACGCGCCGGGCAGGAAGGCCGTGGGGATGATCCTGGACGTCCCGCCGCAGAACCCCTGGTATGCCGATGTTGCCGAGGCGCTCATCCCGCATGACTATGTCCTCGAGGACGGCATCGAGACCTGGACGGACAGCGAACCCCTTCCGGCGCACGAGCCGGGGCAGTTCTTTGCCGGGGTCCGGATGCATCTGATCCTGCCGGGGGGCACCCCCGCCGTCAACACCGTTGTCGACGGGCGGCAGTATAATCAGAGCGGTGAGATGACCAGCGGCGACGACGAGCTGGACCGCCTGCTCTGGGCTTTTCTTGAGGAGGCCGTCGACCCGGAGACCATGTCGCAGGAGCAGATGCTGGAGGCCGTGTACGACCGGCTCTGGCAGACCTGTCGCTGGCGCGAGGGCTATGTCTATCCGCTCGGCGCCGAGGGCTGGGCCGTACCGGAGGCGAAGCAGCTGCTGACGGACGGTGCGGGCAATTCCTACGGTTTTGCCGCGGCCTTCTATGAGCTGGCCGCCTTCCTCGGCTATGACCCCAGCCTGATCAGCGGCATCATCTACGGCAATCAGGAGGAGTTCGACGCGCGCGACGGCAGCCGCGTCGAGGCGATCCGCGGCTTCCAGCCCCATGCCTGGGTGGAAATCACCGACACGGGCATCCCCTTTATCTACGATGCCGAGCGCGATGCGCGCTCGGACGGCAAGAACATGATGTTCCGCCGCTCGGGCGATATCCGGTGGCAGACCGGCTACCGCACCTGGTAAGCGGACCTGTATCATTCCAAGGAAGTGTTTGAAACATGAAAGAAAAATGGATTTCGATCGTTCTCTGTCTGCTCTGCGCCCTGCTGCTGATCGGCTGCGGGAGCGGCGCATCCCCGGTCCCCGCGCCTTCGGCCGAACCGGCGCCCTCGGCCGAACCCTCGGCCGCCCCAACGGCGGTCCTGCCGGACGAGACGCTGAAGCCGGATGTGCCTGAGGCCCCCACGGCGAAGGAGGAGGCCCTGCAGATCGCGAAGAGCTTCGAGGGCAAGGACCTCTCCGAGCTGATCGCGGTTCTCGGTGAACCCCTCTCATCGGAATACGGCCCCAGCTGTCTGGGCGACGGAAAAGACGGTGAGCTGAAGTACGACGGCTTTATCGTCTATACCACCCAGAAGGGCAGCGCGGAAACCATCACCCTCGTCAATGCAGCCGACTGACCCCAGAGCCCATCACGAACGGCAGGGGCGTGCGCTCCGCAATCGCCTGACCCCGGCAAAGGAGCCGAAAAACCCGGCCCGACCGCAGGAGCGCGGGAATGCACAGCCTCAGCCCGAAGCCGCCGGGACAGCCCCGGCCGGGGAGAGCGCAGCCCTTTCCGACGCAGCTTCCGTGACGGAGGCAGCCGTTCATCCGCCTGCACCGAAAAAGGGAAGGTGGGCAATGATCTGTCTGCTCGTCCTCGCGCTGCTGGCGGTGCTGGCGGCGCTGGCGCTGACGAAAAAGCTGACGCAGGCGCTGGATGAAGCAAACACCGTCCTGCAGGAGAAGGAAGACGCCGCCGTGATGCACGTCCGGTACGTGGTTCCCGGGCAGGACGACATTGTGGACGAGGTCTCTTACGGCGACACCGCCGTGCTGCACCGGCCGGTCTCGCCGAAAGGGCTGACCTTCCTCTGCTGGGAAAACGAGAACGGCCTGCCGGAGACGCAGAGCAGCTTTCCCGTCTACGGCGACCGGGTCTTCCGCGGCCGCTATGCCCTGCACTTTGAAACGAACGCGCATCTGCCCTATCTGCACACCGACGGAGACTGCATTGTCCGCGCGGAAAGCCCCGTCACCCGGCGGGAATTCGTCTGTGTTCTGCACACCCTGCTGAACACGGACCTGGAGGGAAAAGGCACGTTTCTGGATGTCCCGGAGGAGGACGAATGCCACGACGCTGCGGCCGTACTCAAGGACCTGGGGGTGCTTTCGGGTTCCCAGCTGCACCCCGATGCCGCGCTGACCCGCGGCGAGATGATCCGGATGCTCTGCTCCTTCTTCCCCGCATCGGGGGACAGCGCCGTCTTTCAGGATCTGACGGAGGAGGATGCGCTCTACCCCTGCTACTGCACCGCAGTATCGAACGGCTGGATATCCGACGGCATTCTGGTCCGGGCCAATCCCTCGGCGGTCGTCTGCCGCGGCGAGCTGGCCCGCGTCATGAACCGGGTCCTCGGCCGCGGAACGGATCTGCATCCGGACCGCCGCGAGGTGGGCACGCTTCTCGATGTCCCCCCGGCCAGCCAGTGGTATGACGACCTTGCCGAGGCGATCATCCCCCACCGGTATCGGAAAGACAAAAAGACCGGTGTCGAGCATTGGGTCTCGAGCGAGCCCCTGCCGCTGCGGGAGCCCGGCTTCTTCTTTTCGGGGGTGCGCCTGCACTGCATCAACGACGACTATACCCCCGCGGTCAACGGACGCTTCCACGGCCTGGACTTCAACCGCAGCGGCGAAATCACCTGCGGCGACGAGGAACTGGACCGGGCGCTCCTCGCCATTCTGGAGGAGACCATCGACCCCGCCACGATGACGCAGGAAGAGATGCTCAGGGCCGTGTACGACTATGTGGTGCACAACTTCAACTATGCCTACGGCAACATGTACGACCGCGGCGCCCAGGGCTGGGAGATCCGGGAGGCCAAGCGGATGCTGAGAAACGGCGCGGGCAACTGCTACTGCTTTGCCTCTCTGTTCTACGAGCTGGCCCGCTTCGTCGGCTATGACGCTCAGATCTACGCCGGCTTTGCCTACGGCGAACAGTACGACTATTACGATGACGACCAGGTCCGCGTCGTCGCCCCGCAGGGCTATACGCCGCACGGCTGGGTCGAGATCGAAATCGACGGCAAAAACGAGCTGTTCGACCCCGAGTACGAGTACCGCAGCTACGGCCTGATGCAGATGTTCAAGGCCGAGCCCTGGATCTATCTGGCCTACGGATATACAAAATGAGGCTGCCTTTCGGCAGCCTCATTCTTTTGTGCGCGTTTGCTTATTCGGTTTCTTCTGTCGGACGGGTGCGGCGGAAGGTCTCGGTATAGAGCAGCAGCTTCTCCGCCAGCTTTTTATCGGCGGCGCCCTTCTTCATGCGCCAGCGCCAGTTGCCGCAGTCGGTGCCGGGCTTGTTCATGCGGGCGACGCCTTCCAGCTCGAGCAGGTCCTGCATCTGCGCCACGAACAGTACGGAGGATGTTGCCATGCCGCTGCGGATCATGCCCCAGCACCAGCCCTCGCCGGGGGTGATGTGCATGTAGCGCCTGGCAAAGTCGCGGTCTTCCTTCCCGGTGGTCGCGAGCCAGCCGAGCACCGTGTCGTTGTCGTGGGTGCCGAGATAGCAGACGCTGTTTTCGTTGCAGCGGTGCGGCAGATAGTCCGACTCGCCGTGGGCGTCAAAGGCAAACTCCATCACCCGCATGCCGGGCAGGCCGGAGTCCTTCAGCAGCTGTCGGACCGACGGGGTCAGATAGCCGAGGTCCTCGGCGATAAACTCGGTATCGTGGAACCAGCTCGTCAGCACGCCCACCAGGGACATGCCCGGGCCCGGACGCCAGCGGCCGTTCTTCGCGGTGGTGTCGCCGTAGGGCACGGCCCAGTAGCTGTCCAGCCCGCGGAAGTGGTCGATGCGCAGCACATCATAGAGGAGGGTGGCACCCTCGATGCGGCGGATCCACCAGCCGTAGCCGTCCGCCTTCATCCGGTCCCAGTCATAGAGCGGGTTGCCCCAGAGCTGTCCGTCCTCGGTAAAGGCATCGGGCGGAACCCCGGCGACCTCCTTCGGCATATGCCGGTCGTCCAGCTGGAAGAACTGCGGCTCGCTCCAGACATCCGCCGAGTCCATCGCGACATAGATGGGGATGTCGCCGATCAGGCCGATGCCCTTCTCGCCGGCATAGGCCTTGAGGGCCTTCCACTGGCGGTAGAACAGGAACTGGACAAAGCAGTAAAAGTCGATCTCGTCCTTCAGCTTTTCCGTATAGGCCCGCACGGCAAAGTCCCGGTGCATGCGGATGTCCTCGTCCGGCCACTCGGTCCAGCTGACCATGCCGAAGTACACCTTCACGGCCATATAGAGGGCATAGTTTGAAAGCCAGCGCTCATTCTCGCGGCGGAAAGCCTGCAGCTCACCGGCCAGCTTTTCGCGGCCGCGTATATAGGCCTTCATCAGCAGGGTCAGGCGGCCTTCAAAAAGCTTTCCGTAATCCGCCTCGAGGGGGTTGTCTCCCCAGTCGAACTCTTCCGGCTCGCCCTCCTTCAGCAGGCCTTCGCGGACCAGCAGCGTCAGGTCGATCAGATAGGGGTTGCCCGCAAAGCTCGAGAACGAGGAGTAGGGGCTGTCGCCGTAACTGGTGGGGCCCAGGGGCAGCAGCTGCCAGTACTTCTGACCGGACGCCGCCAGGAAATCAATGAATTTCAGGGCTTCATCGCCCATGGTGCCGATCCCGTAGGGGGACGGCAGGGAGGACATCGCCATCAGCACACCGCTTGAACGTTCCAACATGTTTTTTAACTCTCTTTCTGTAATTTATACTGCTTTCAGCATGATTTCATGCCCTGTAAGGGACTTGTTTCCGACAGGCGCCCGACTGCAGATTCCTGCAGCTGTGCGGAAGGGAAGCAGATCCCTCGCACGAAATCTCTGCCGCCGCGCATGGTTTGTTTTGAAAGTCTGTCTTTATCTTTCGAACATGCTCAGCTGCTGCATGTCCGGGGGCTCGATCCCCAGCTCCTGGGGGCGGAAGCAGGGGCAGACGCTTTCGGGTACGGTGATCGTCGCCGCGGCGAGACGCGTGCCGATCTCACAGGCCTCCTGCAGGCTCCTGCCGCAGCTCAGCCCGACGCTGACCCCGGCGCAGAAGGCGTCCCCCGCGCCCGAGGTGTCGCAGACCGATACCGACGCTGCGGGGCAGATGCCGCATTTCCCGGTTCTGTCGGCCCAGACGGCCCCCTGCGAGCCCATCGTGACCACCATCGACTGCAGCTCGGCCGCCTGCACCCGGCGGGAGAGCTCGGGCGCCATCTCTTCCGGGCTGAGGGATGAGAAGTCGTCAGCAAAGTAGATGCCGGCCTCCTGCTGGTTGCAGATGAAGCAGCGGGTTTTCTGGATCAGCTCGCGCCGCTGCAGAGCGATGCTCATGTTGGCCACCAGCGCGATCACCGGTACCCCATGGCGCTCGGCACAGCGGCAGGCAGCCCGCGCGACCTCGTCATCGATATCGATCTCGACAACGGCGCTGACCGCATCGGCAAAGATATCGTCCCCCTGCTCTTCCAGCAGCCTGAGCATCGCGTCCATCTTCGGCCGTTTGGAGATGGAGCCCACCACATCACCGGTGTGGTCCATCACGGCAAGCCAGATGCCCATGCCGTCCGGGACCACCGACACATACTTGGTGTCGACCCGGCGGTTCTGCAGGTTCCGCAGCACCTCGGCGCCCTGGGCGGTGTTGTCCACCATGCTCACAAAGCGTGTCGGCAGGCCGACGTTGGCGATATCCTCGGCCACGTTTCTTCCCACACCGCCGTGGACGATCTCGACCCGCCCGGCATTCCGCCCGGCCGGCAGATAGGTCCCTTCGGGGAAGCCCTTGAAATCGACAAAAACGTTTCCGACTACTACGATCGGCATGTTCAGCCTCCTCCCCTGTCAGCCGGGACGGTCCTCGCCGGCATTTTCGCCCTTTATGCCGAGAAACCGCCGTTCAAACTCCTCCGCCGGCAGCGGGCGCGAGAAGTAGTATCCCTGCACCAGGTCGCAGCCCGCGTCCTTCAGCAGCTTCAGCTGGCTGCCGGTTTCGACGCCCTCGGCCACAACCGGCACCTTGAGGTAGCGGGCAATGTCGAGGATCAGCTCGACCAGGTGGAAGTCGCGCTCGCTGTGCTCGATGTTCTGGATAAAGCCGATGTCCATCTTCAGCACGTCGATGGGCAGCGACGAGAGCATGTTCAGCGAGGAATAGCCCGAGCCGAAGTCGTCCATCTCGATCTCATAGCCCTTTTCGCGCAGCTCGCTGATGACGCGGATCAGCTGTTCGGCGTTCTCGGTGTAGGCCGACTCGGTCACCTCGAGCTGAAGATCCTTCCGGCGCAGTCCGTTCTGCTCGATGATTCTCTCCAGCGTCTTGATCAGTTCGGGTTCAAACACGTCCATGCGCGAGAGGTTGACCGAAACCGGAAGCTCGATGCCGACCTGATCGCGCCAGGCGGCGATCTGCCGTCCGACCTCGGTCCAGACATACTTGTCGACGGCGACGATCTGGCCGCTCTGCTCGAAAAGCGGGATAAACTTGTCCGGCGAAATCGTGCCCAGCGTCGGATGCTTCCAGCGCACCAGGGCCTCGGCGCTCGCCAGTCTCGGCGGCTCCTCCTGGATCGCGAACTTGGGCTGGTAGTACACATCCAGCTCGTGCTGTTCCAGAGCGCGGTTCAGGTCGTTGCGCAGGTGCAGGCCAAGCTCGTCATGCAGACGCACTTCCTCGTCGTAGACCACCAGGTGGTTCTTGAAATTCCCGCGCGCCATGCCGCAGGCCGACCGCGCCCGGTCAAACATCTGTTCGGGCCGAAGGCCCTCCTGCCAAGGCATGACGCCCATGCGCACGCGGATATCCGCGCTCGGGAAGCGCTCATCCAGGCGCGACTGGAAACGGTTCAGCACGACCCGGTAATCCGCCTGCGAGGGACAGTAGATCTCAAAGGTATCGCCCTCCAGGCGGGCGGCTATGCCGTCCGTACCGGTAAGGAAGTCCTCGATCGCGGCGCCCAGCGTACGCAGCACCTCGTCGCCGAAGTCCCGTCCGTTCAGCGTGTTCAGGCTGTGGAAGCGCTCGATGTTCATCACGACGGCGTCCCGGTGTATCTCCGGATGCTCGCGGCAGAGGCGGTTGGCATACAGGACAAAGAAGTCCCGGTTGTACAGGCCGGTCAGCTTGTCATGCTCAGCCTCCGAGATGATCTGACGTCCCTCGCTGGCCTTGTTCTCGGCCCGCACGCTGCGCAGCAGCAGGAACAGAATCAGCGCGACGGTGACCGCGGTGACCGCGATGACCATGGTCAGGTTTTCCTTCAGATATTCCAGGAAGGAGATCGGTTTGCTCTCCATGGCATGTTTTGACAGCGCGGTGCTGACAGCCGTATTCGGAATCAGATGATTGATCTTGTTGAGGATCGAATACAGACAGTCGTCCTCATGCCGTACGGCAAAGGGCATTTCCATGGCCTCGCCGGTGGTGAGCGGCGTCAGCTTGTATTTGACCAGCATGTCCCCTACCCGGCTGATGCGGTAGTTGCTGACCAGACCGCAGTCCGCCTCCTCCGCCGCAACCGCGCGCAGGGCGGCTTCCGCGTCGTCATAAAGCGCGGCCTTCCAGGAGGGGAAGTGGTCCATCAGAAAGCTTTCGTAGTTGGGGTTCCCCCTGATCACGGCGACGGTTATCGCGTCCTCGGGCGAAAACCCGCGCGCATCCGTCGTCCGGATGGTTGCGTACATTTCGGTGCTGACAAAGGGATCGGTAATGACGACCCCTCTCTGTTCGCCGTCAAAGGCACTGATCCCCAGAGGGAACACGCAGTCGACCTCATTGGCGGCCAGCGCCTGCAGGGCATCGTCCATGGTCGTGAAGGCCCTGGTCTCAAAGCGGAGGCTGGCGTTCTTTTCACAGGTCTCGGCAAACTTCAGATAGTCTGCCAGCGCACCGGTGAGCATGCCCGTTTCCGGGTCCCGGGCACAGAAGGGCATGAAGTCGTCCCGATAACCCACGCGGATCGTGCCGTGCTCTGTGACCCAGCCGATCTCTTCCGCCGTGAGGAAGCTGTTGACCGCGCTGGCGCGGTTGAACTTCTCGGTCATCTCCTGGTTGAAGTCGCGGTTGTCCTCGAAAATGCGGTTCATCGCGACATCCAGGTCTTCCTTCAGGTCCGGGCGGTTTTTGCTGATGCCGAAGTAGGACTCCGCAAAGCCCACCTTGCATACCGGGACGATGTCCGCCGTGTTGCCGTAGGTGTCCAGCGTGACAAGCATGTCCAGCTCGCCTTTTTTCAGCATGTCGAGCATCTCCGGCGTCTTGACGGACAGCTCGATCACGTCCGCATGGACATTATGCTTTTCGGACCAGTCCAGAAAGAGCTGTTCCTGAATGCTGTTCTTGTTGACGCCGCAGCGCTTGCCGTTCATGGTGGAAAAATCGTCCGGCCGGATCTCGGTGTTGTCCGGGGCGATGAAGACATGGTAGCCCTCCGCACCCATCGCCTCGGCGGAATAGAGGATCTTTTCCGCCCGCTCTTCGGTGTACGACACATCGCTCAGCAGGTCGATCTCGCCGGCCACCAGCTTTTCAAACAGTTCGGACCAGCTGCCTTCGACATACTCATAGTTCCAGCCGGTATAGATGGCAACGCGCTGCTGATACTCATAGCCGTAGCCGGACTTCCGCCCGAAAGAATCGGTACGGTGAAAGGCCGACTCATACCAGCCGACGCGCACCGTCTTCGCCTCCTTTTCATGGGCCGAGGCGGCAACCGGCAGGACCGCCGACAGGACCAGCAGGAAGCAGAGCAGCAACATGGGAATTCTTCTGCGACATTTCATAGGCATACCCTCTCTGTCATTTGAAGCGCATAAAAGAATAAAATATTATAACATATCCCCCGGGAATAATCCACACAAAAAAGGGGCATCAGCGCTCTGCACCGGCACCCATGGGAAAAACAGACCAGTAGAGCGCGCCGACAGCCTGGCCGAACTGGGCGACCGCAGCATCATCCCGCTCGGACAGCGCCCGCCTCAGGGGACTTTGGGCAAGGTTTTCGTCCGCCGCCACCGGGCGCAGCGACGGCATGGCTTCGCGGCAGCCTTCGCTGAGAAGCCGGAAGCAGGTCTCGGATTTGACGAAGCGGCCGTAGAGGTAGCGCTCGTCCGTCCCGGGATCGATCAGGAAATCCATTTCACGGCTGAGCATGCCGAGGTGATAGCCGATACGGCGGAAGACCTCCCGGGCATCTTCCCTGCCGCCGTCTGCCAGCTGCATCAGGTGCTCAAGGCAGGGCTTGCGCAGGTCCTCGGGTTCGGTACGGACGGTCAGGCAGCCGTCCCGCTCGGCGGTAAAGCCCTCAAGCATCTCGGGTGCCAGTTCCTGCGCCAGGCGGAAGGCAGCGGCCTGGCCGAGATAGCGCCGCGCCCCCGGCAGGCCGGAATTCGGGTTCCGGACGGCACGGAGATCCTCCGGGGGAAGGGCCCGGGCAGGGCGGCTGCCGAGGTCGAGGATCAGGTCGTAGAACTCCAGCGGAAGCGGCGGCACGCTGCCGTCCGGCAGCAGCCATCCCGTCCCGAGATCCGTGCCCAGGCTGTGGGCGATGAGGCCGTCCCGGAGCGAGGGGGCGCCCTCCCCTGCCGCCAGCTCCATCGCGGCAGTAAAGGCGGCCATGCTGCCGTCATTTAGAACGCGGATGTCGGCCCCGGGGCGGCAGAGCGGCTGCAGCACTTCGCCCAGGCGGCCGAGCTTTGCAAACTCGCGGTCATAGCCGGGGCCGAAGCGGCGGCGGAGGCCGTCGGTCTTCGGGGTCTCGCCGCCGAGAATGCGGTTTTGAATCACGATATCGGGAAAGCTGATGCCGACGGCGTCGAACAGCAGTTCCCCGCCCGGGCAGCACAGCTTTTCCGCCGAGCGCCGGAGCCGGTCGACCTGTTCATAGACAGGCCGCAG
>JAEEGH010032027.1_pt1 | contig 10129 bp, 11 predicted proteins | sample 9134181 | NCBI WGS metagenome assembly JAEEGH01 (sample SAMN16246544, study PRJNA631951) | gut metagenome | biome: gut microbiome; feature: rumen; material: DP-attached | host: Bos | place: Iran: Karaj | collected 2018-10 | reverse complement strand
CTACAGGCCCCAAGATGGAAATCTATTACAGCAGAGCCGATCATACGAAACGCGTACTTGCATGGGTGCTCCGGTTATATAACATGGCGGAGGACAAGGAGAAGATCCGATTTGAAGACCTGGTGATCGCTACCATCTTCCACGATGTAGGAAGAGAAAATGCACTTGCAGGGGCGGTCCCTCATGCGTTGGCAGGGGTTCCCATCACGGAGGCGTACCTGAAAGAAAAAGGCTATCCGGAAGAGCGGATCAAGTATATTTGTTCCCTGGTTGCGGGACATTCGGATAAACACCGAATGGGAGAACCTGACCTGGATCGGGGTTTACTTATGCTGATGGAAGCGGATCTCATGGATGATATGGGGGCAGCAGGGATCGTCATGGACTGTATGATCACGGAGAGCAGAAACCCCAAGGCAAGTTTCGAGGATTGCCTGGATCATATGACCAGGTATACCCTGCGGATCCAGGAGGAAGATAATCCGATGAGCACCCCGGCTGCCAGGAAGATCTGGGATGAAAAAACAAGACTTGTTCGGGATTTTGTGACAGCCTACAGAAGAGATCTGGAACTGGCGTATCTGTAAAAGGATGACGAAACAAGAGGGAATGGCGAACATGGAGTTTAAAACGGGGATCGGCTGGAAAGCCTGCTATGACGAGGAAAGAGATCTGTATACTGCGGAACGCAGTTGTACAGGCGCCTATCATCTGTATGAGATCACAAAGGAAATCTATGATCAGCTGGAAGAAGGCGTATCCGATGATGTGGTCTATAAAGTGATCACGGAAGGCCGCCATCTGTACATGGATGTAGACGATCGGTGCGGTCCGCCGTATACGGTTGTCCTGGATCATGATTACGAAAAGCTTTGCCCCTGGGCGAAGGTGGTTTCAAGCGGCAGAGAATGGCCGGATGAACTTGTGGATGCGGCAGTAGAACTGTTTGATTCCGAGAAAAACAACCGGGAGCAGCGTCGCAAAAAACGGGAAGATCGGGAAGCCGGGGAAAAGGAGTCTTGATCTGTAGGGCGAGCAGAAAAAATCTTGCAGGATCGCGAACTTGGAATAAAATATTGATAAATGAAAAAGTTTGAGTACAAATTGCTGGGAGGGAGCACGGTATGGAAACTTTGTTAAATGTCATTTCCGCGATCTGCGGGAAAATACAGGTCGTATCTGATCTGTTTTGGGATTTCCCCACGAATTTTGAATGGTATGCGAATATCCCGATCCTGGGGAATTTTACACTGGCGATCATTCTCCTCATCGGTTCCGGGATCTATTTTACGATCCGCTTACGTTTCATTCAGGTAAGAAAGTTCAAACGAGGCATTGAGGTATTAAAAAACAGTAAGGCACAGACCGGTATTTCACCGCTGGCGTCCTTCTTCCTGTCTACGGCAATGAGAGTCGGCCCCGGTAACATCCTTGGCGTGACCGGTGCGGTATCCGTAGGTGGCCCCGGCGCACTTCTCTGGATGTGGATCTCCGCCTTTTTCGGAATGGCAACAGCCTTTGTGGAATCCACTCTGTCCCAGATCTTTAAAGAAAGAAAAGACGATGAATACATCGGCGGTATGGCATTCTACGGCAGACGCCTGATCAAAAACTCCGCGATCGTGGGCGTTTTACTTTCCCTGATGTACATCATCTACGCATTTTTATGTTTCCCTGCACAGGGCTTTAACTCCGTATCTGCCATCGGCCAGATCGCATCCATTATTTCCGGACAAGACCTTCCGACAACTCATGCAGTCTACTGGATCGGATTTGTGGTTATCCTTGTGGCAGTGATCGCAGTTTCCTTTGGCGGAACCAAGAAGATCTCCAAGGTGACGGACGTGCTTGTGCCCATCATGGCCATCGTGTACGTACTGACAGTTCTTGTGCTGATCGTTCTCAATGTGACAAGGATCCCCTGGTTCTTCTACGCAGTATTTACCGAGGCTTTCAAGCCCGAAGCTGTTTTTGGCGGCGCTTTTGGTGTTGCGCTGATGCAGGGTGTTAAGAGAGGTCTGATGTCCAATGAAGCCGGACAAGGTACCATTACCATGCCCGCAGCTGCTTCCGATGCAAAGCATCCCTGCGACCAGGGTTGCGTTCAGTCTATCGGCGTATTCCTGGACACCATCGTGATCTGTACCCTGACCGGTTTCGTTGTCATCATGGGTAAAGTATGGCTGACCGACAACGGTGCAGCCTGGTTTGAACTTGGAAAACTTCCCAAGTACCTTGCATCCGCTGCAGAGCTTACCCCGGGAACGGCATTCAATACCGTTGTAACCCTGCTGGTTTCTCTTTGCTTTGGCCTGTTTGCATTCACCTGCCTGCTGGGCTTCATGTCCTTCTCGGAGATCTGTGCAAACCGGATCAGCAAGAAGGAAGCCTTCATCAACGTGATCCGCGTGCTGGATCTTATCGTGATCAGCTTTGGCGTACTGACTTCCATCGTTGGAATGGACCTGGGTGCGCTGTGGGATCTGTCGGATTTTGCCAATATCCTGATCGCATACTGCAACATTCCGCTTTTATATATCGGCTTTAAGTATGTGAATAAGGCCCGGATCCACTATGAAAAAGAGGACGGAACGCCCTTTGATTCAAGTGTTGTGGGCGTTGATGTGCCTGTATGGGATGAAAAAGCAGGGAAACACTGATCAGGTCTCGCCAAACTCTCTTGCTTTCGCTCCGAAGGATGAATACCCCCTGTTTTTTTATAAGATGTTGACAAATCAACGAGTTGGTATTACCATTCGAAATGTTGACATATCAACATTAAAACGAGGTATGAATTCTGACATGGAGAGGAAACAGTATGAGTGATACGAGGAAAACGCAGATCATCATTGATTCAACAACGGATCTGCCGGAAGGATTAAAGGCCGCGGTCAAGGTGGTACCCCTGATCGTTTCCTTCGGAGAAAAGCAGTATGAGGACGGAGTGGAACTGAGCCGTGATGAGTTTTACAGGGAACTTGAGAGCGGCAAGGTACTTCCCAAAACGAGCCAGGCATCGCCGGCTGCCTTCGAAAAGGTTTATCGGGAAGTCCGGGAAAAGGGAATGGAGGGCGTTGTCATTGCATTAGCCTCCGACTTATCGGGAACATATCAGAGCGCATGCATCGCGGCAGCTGACTACCCGGAGATCCGCGTTGTGGATTCAAAAACCGTAGCCATAGGGGCGGGGATCCTTGCGGAACATGCCATTGCCTGCGCCGAAGCAGGAATGTCGGCTGAGCGGATCGCGGAAGAGATCGAGGAGAAAAAGAAGGATGTATGTCTCGTTGCAATGCTCGATACTCTGGAGTATCTCTGGAAAGGCGGCAGACTCTCAAGAACGGCAGCCATCGCTGGAGGCATTTTGAACATCAAACCGGTGATCACCATCAAAGACGGCACCGTTGTCGTCCTTGGAAAAGCACGCGGCGCCAAGAAAGCAAATAACCTGCTGGTTGAGCAGGTTACGTCAAATGGAGTACAATATGATATGCCTGTTTTGCTTGGATACACCGGAGTATCCGATGAGCTTTTACAAAATTACATCGCTGACAGCAAGGCACTTTGGGAAGGGCACCTGGAAAAACTGGAGTGTTCGCAGATCTGCAGCGTGATCGGAACCCATGCGGGTCCGGGTGCGGTTGCGGTGGCTTTTTTCAAGAAGCGATAACAGGATTAGAACCGGACGGGAAGGGGAATTGCATGTCACGCTTTGAGGAGTTTACGGTATCGGTCTTTTGTATCACGCATTACTGGAACAAAATAGCGACCGAAGAAATGCGGGAGCACGGTCTGAAAGGAACGTATGCCCTCTACCTGCTTTCCCTGGATGCGGCCAAAGACGGCATTACGGCGGCCAGGCTTTGCGAGATGACGCAGCGGGACAAGGCGGATGTTTCAAGAGCCGTGTCGCTGTTTCAGGAAAAGGGTTTCGTGGAAGCCTACGGCGAGAACCGTTACCGCGCGCCGATCAGACTGACGTCCAAAGGAAGGCAGGTCGCTGCCGGTATCCGGAAAAAGGCGGACAGCGCATTAAAGACGGCGGGTGAAGGCCTGTCGGATGAAATGCGAAGAAACATGTACCAGGCCCTGGAGATCATTTCGACAAACTTAAAGGAAATGTGCGATGAGAAATGAGTTATTTCCGGTCCAGAGCGTTGATGATCTCTTTCCGGTAAGGCTCCGGAATCTCTTTTAAATGTTCGAACATAGGTGCAAAGTGGTGGCGCAAGATCAGCCCGGAGTACGTCCGGTAAAGCTTGCGCCCCTTTTCGTTTACGGTAACATTGATGTTTTTACGGCTCCCCGGGGCGTATTTTTTGTCAACAAGCCCTTTTTCTTCAAGCCGGTTCACGATCTTTGTAAAATTACTGCGAGTGATCCCAAGCCGAGTGGCGATCTGGGTCATGGTCTCGCATTTTTCTTCGTTTTCCAGAAGATACTCCAGTACCTGAATCTGGGAGTAGGAATAGGTCACTCCCTCGTGGTGCAGTTTCTCCCGGTTGTACACATGGGCGTACACATTACAATACCGGATCAGCGCTTCAACGACGTCGCGGTACTCACCCATCCATTCCAGTTTCATGTAACAAATCCCCCTTCAAAAAGGACAATAGAAATCACTACCAAAACAGTATCACATTTTTCGTGCATTGTTTACATTTGATTCCGCCCGTTAATGGGGTACACTAAATTTGTTTCCAGTGGAAACAAATTGGGGAAATAAAAAAAGGAGGGTTACAAGATGAAACTGAAAAAAAGCACTTCCTTGACACTGTGCATCGCACTGGTCCTGATGTTGTGCGGAAGCTGCCTGGCCATGCTGTTCAACACGGGGCTGGGGAGTGTGAAGGTGAAACGCATCACTTTCGAGGCGGCAAACGGGGTATTGTCCGGTCTTCTGTACATGCCGAAGGATGCATCGGAAAGCAATCCAAAGCCCACGGTCATCGTGACGCATGGATATTTAAACTCCGCGGAAATGCAGGATGCCAATGCCATCGAATTGTCCCGCCGAGGCTTCGTGGTACTGGCGCTGGATCAGTATGATCACGGTCATTCCAAGATCAATGAAAGTGCATACTCCAGCAAGGACTTCTTTGGCATGTGGCTTCCGTTCTGGGTTCATTCCATGAACGATGCGGTCCAGTACATGTATGAGCAGCCTTACGTATTAAAGGATGCGAACGGAAACGGGATCATCGGCGTGGAAGGCCACTCCATGGGCGGATTTTCGTCCACAATGGCGCTGGCCATGGATGAAATGCAGGCTGCTGAAAGCGGTGTTAGGAAAGTATATGCCGGATTGACGGAAGGCTCCGATTTCTCTTACTCCGCATTTGCAGGCGTGGATGTGACGACAGCCGATGCGCTTGGCGGCGGACGCTTTATGGGAAAAGTGGCGGCGCAGTATGATGAGTTCTTTTTTAATGACCCTGCAGTGACCGGCGGGACGGTGCGTCAGAAGAACTATGTGGCCACCGACGAGGCAAAGACCTGGCTGGAACAGAGCGAACCTGCCGCAAATACCTGGTACACCACCGCAGACGGCGGACAGCGCATCATTTATCAACCCGCACAGACCCATCCCTGGAACCATTTTTCCGGGACGACGACAGGCTATGCGATCTCATTCTTTACAACTGCGTTTGCTTCTTACAGTTCCTATTTAAAGGACCTGGCACCCGCGAAGCAGATCTGGCAGTTCAAGGAATTCTTTGAACTGGTGGCATTGATCGGATTTGTACTGCTGATCGTACCGCTGGTACAGGTGCTGATCTCCCTGCCTTTCTTCAAAGGAGCGAAGACGGCAGACCTTACTCCCGCAGTGGTGAACAAAGCACCCGGTGCGACAGCCGGACGTTTTGCACTTTTGTTCTCTTTGCTGCTTTTGCCGGCCATGTTCTTTACACCGTTGATCGATGGCGGTGCAGGCAGTCCCGTGGTGAACTTCCTGTTCTACCTTGGCCTGGTAATGGTTCTGGCGGGTGTCATTGGATTTTTCCTGTCCGGACGTGATCCGGAACATGCGGCAGCTTATAAAGTCGGCAGCTGCCTGACGGTGATCTCCGGTATTTTCCTTGCGGTGATCGCAAAAGTGCCCATGTACGAAAACCTGGCATTCTGGACAGCACCGGCGGTGAACGATATTGCCTACTGGACCATTGCCAGCGCCTTTATCTCACTGCTTGCCATGAGCGTGATCTATCTGGTGTCCAAGGCCAAAGACGGTGCAACGTTCAAAGAGTACGGCGTGGTGTTTGACGTGAAAGCGATCCTTGCAGGACTTTGCACCGCAGTTGTGACGGTAGTGATCCTGTATCTGCTGCTGGGACTGATGGATCTTCTGTTCAAGACGGATTTCCGAATCTGGACCTTTGCATTTAAGACCTTTGACCTGAATGTGCTGCCTGCATTCTTCAGATATCTGCCCACGTTCCTGTGTTTCTACCTGGTGTCTACAGCGGCGATCACCGTGAACACCAACACGGAGACTCTGCAGGGAGTAAAGGGATATCTGGTAGCTATCGCACTGAACGCTGGCGGTATTTTCCTGTGGCTTGTGAATCAGTACGGAACACTGTTCAGGACCGGTGTGGCAGCTCATCCCGAGTCTGCGCTTTCCGGTATTATCCTGGTTGCCATGGTGCCCACGCTGGCTATTGCTGCTGTGATCTCCAGAGCGCTGTATAAACGCACCGGAAACATCTGGACCCCCGCATTCTTAAATGCGATCCTGATGACGCTGATGACCGTGGCCAACACAACTGTATTCCTTAAGTAGTACTGCGTTAACACGAAAAGCAATAAATATAAGGGAAGCCTGTAGCAGTCTGGGAGGAGGTGCAAATTTTGCACCTCCTCTTGATGTTAAAGTGCAACACTTGCGTAAATAACTGTCTTTTTCGCAGGTGTTATATGGTATTATGATTATTGTAGGGATAAAGGACGATACAAGGGAGACAGAGCGTATGAACAATCTGAATAAACTGAGCAAAGAAGATCGGATCCTTATGGGAGCGTATGAAGCGACGATAAAGATATCCTTCCTCTGCCCGATCATTATCGGCATACTTGAGATTTTTATGCTGGTGTATACCATTGGCAACGAACCGTTTTATGGTGAGTATTTATGGCGGTATCGCTGCTTCTACATCACATTCCTGTGTGCGGCAGTGATATTTATCGCCTTGAATCTGTATATTAAGCGGAATATCAGGGAACGGTTTAGGATCATGAATATATCCAACCCTCTGTTTGCCGCTTTTTCTTTCGGATGGGCTCTGGCCGTAACGTATTCTGATGCCGGTATCATGGGAGTGGTGGATCCGGTTCTGTTTATGACGTTTTCTCTGACGGTACCGCTCAGTATTTTTCTTCTTCCCTATGTGTACGCGATCATTGTTGCCATTGCCGACAGCTTGATGCTCTATATCATTATTTCGCAGACTCAGGTCAGCGCAGCGATCATCAATGTGATCGTTTTCTTCATTTTCCAGATTGTTCTGGGTATCAGCTTTTTTAAACTCAGGATCAAACTCAGCGAAAGCGTTGTGGAAGAGCATGAAAATGCAGGCGTAGACAGTATGACGGGCCTCTTGAACCGCCATAGCTATTCGCAGGAATTGGAGGATCTGGATGGAACGGTTCTTTCCGACAACTTCACCTATATTTCCATCGATCTGAATGGATTAAAGGAGATCAATGATGAACTGGGGCATGATGCCGGTGATATTTTGATCAAGGGGGCTGGCCAGTGTATCAGTGAGTGTTTTGGCGATATCGGTTCGATCTACAGAATAGGCGGAGACGAGTTCGTGGTTCTTCTTACCGCAGAAAAAGCAGACGTTGATACAAGGTTATCTGTTTTTGAAGGCGCAATGAAGAAGTGGTCCGGCGAAAAGGAAATCCCGCTGGAAGCATCTTATGGCTATGCCCGACATGAAGAGGACAGTGAGAGCAGGATCAGGGATCTTGGCAAGCTGGCAGACAAGAAGATGTATGAGGCAAAGCGTGAATTCTACAGAACGACCGGCAGGGATAGGAGAAGATAGAATGCGAAGCATTCTATGAATGCCCTTGGCGTTTATTTGAAGATAAGTAGGTATAAAAATGCTGATTCAAGATTTAGAAGATGTAATTAAAGAAGAAAATTTGGATGGTGCAAAGATTTGTGATACTACGGCATTAGAACCGGATCAGGTTGTAATAACCAGGGAGGAAGGCGTATGGAAGGTCTATAGTACGGATGAACGTGCTTCTGTGTTCGGCATGGTAAGCTGCTTTGATTCCGAGGCTGAGGCATGCGAAGACTTTATTATAAAATTGCGTCTTCGAAAAAGAATGCTGGAACTGAAAAAAGAAATCCGGGAGAAAAAAAGGGATTCTAATTGCGAAGAAAAGGTAGATATTAAGAATAATAAGTCGATCAGGCAGTTGAAAACCGTTCGGAATCTGATCTGCGTTGCCGGAATCCTGGGCGGTTTTATCATATGGATTCTTTTGCCTGATACTTTTCAAAACTCAAGACTTTTTCATGTTGGAAATGGTGAAACGGGCTCCAAATATGGAGCACTGATTCTTTTGCTGATTCAATTATTTGCATTTCTCCCCGATATTGACAAACCGGAGCTTCATACAGAGGACCCTGTTAAACGTGTTAAATTTGAGGAACAGCAAGCAAGGAGAGAGGCTCTTCGCCAAGTTTATACCGCACTTGGCCTTGCGCTTACGATTTGGGTTATTTTTGGTCTTGCAGCATTTATGCTGTGAGTTTCACTTTTGAAATGATTGAGTTAAATAGGATTTAGAGGTCTAGGGAAAAGTATGGATCATTTTTACTTTATCAGACATGGGGAAACCGTTTGGAACGTAGAAAACAAGATTTGCGGAGCGACGGATATTGAGCTGACGCAAAGAGGTCATGAGCAGGCCATAGAGACGGGGAAAAAGATTTTGGAGCAGGGTATTACTGCAGATGTTATTTTGACATCACCCCTGATTAGAGCGAAGGAAACTGCAAGACATATTTCGGAGATTACCGGAATTCCTATGGAAGTGGAGCCTCGGCTGATTGAGCAAAATTTTGGCAGATATGAGTCTACTCCCAGAGACGGAGCTGAGTTCCATGAAGCCAAAAAGGATATGGCCAGCAGATTTGGCACCGGGGAATCCATGCTGCATCTAGCCCAGAGAATCTACAATCTGATTGACGATATCAAAGCCGGAGACAGAGAAGTGATTTTGGTGGCTCACAACGGAATTACACGAATGGTGGAATCCTATTTTAGGGAAATGACCAACGAAGAGTTTTCATCATGTGGAATCAAAAATTGCGAGATCAAGAAGTATGAGTTTTAGGAAACGTATAAATCATAAATCGTATAACCCAGCAGAAAAGAAACCCGCCATCAAGGCTAGTATATGTAATGGGGAACAAGTGGCGGGGTTTATTGAGATCAAAACCGGTCATTTTGAAGATGTGATGTTGATCCGGAACACAAAGGAACTAGACGAATTTAAAAAGATGTATGGTATTGATGGAGAAATTGAAAAGATTTATTAGGATTATTCGAAGCGAAAGTGATAGAATACTTTTTAGAAATTTATTAAAAACAATGCGAGGTACACAATGGTTAAACACGTAATTTTATGGACACTTCGAGATGTATATTCCGGAGCTCAGGAAGACGAGATTAAACAGGGAATCAAAGAACACTTAGAAGGCTTAAAGGGAAAGATTCCCGGTCTTTACGATATCAAGGTAATTACAAAGGGATTGGAATCTTCCAATGCAGATGTGATGTTGGATTCTATGTTTGAAACAGAGGAAGCGTTAAAGGCGTATGCAATTCATCCGGAACACGTTGCGGTAGCAAATGAATACGTTCGTCCTTTTACAGCATCACGTACTTGTATGGATTTTGAAATATAGGGACGGTTCTTTTGTCTTCAAAAAAAATGATGCAGTATTTTTGATCTAGGTGGAAAGAGAAACAGATTAATCAAATGGACGAGTTTTTGAAAGAGTGTAAAGAAACATACGGGGAAGCAAAGGGCTTTCGTATTTATACAACCATTTTGCCAGGCATCTTGGGAGATTTTAAAAAGATGCTTTCCTTGGCAAAAG
>JAEEGH010032024.1_pt1 | contig 10129 bp, 7 predicted proteins | sample 9134181 | NCBI WGS metagenome assembly JAEEGH01 (sample SAMN16246544, study PRJNA631951) | gut metagenome | biome: gut microbiome; feature: rumen; material: DP-attached | host: Bos | place: Iran: Karaj | collected 2018-10 | reverse complement strand
TGATTTCGCCATGATGGCATTTCCTTCTTCTAAGATGGTTTCGTTGGCGACTCCAAATGAGTCCAACTACATAATATAAGGAATAATTGCCATTTTACAATGAATATGCGCAGATTTACACAATGGGAGGGTCCCGCTCCCGCGGGAACAAAGCATGTTTTTCTATCTCCGCAGTTGCGATTTTCCGTTCAGCATGTATATTAATAGAAATATTGCCAGCATAGCTCAGTTGGTAGAGCACTTGACTTGTAATCATGAGGTCACGGGTTCGACTCCCGTCGCTGGCTCCAGTTTTCAAAAGTCCTGCAATTCAATGAGTTGCAGGACTTATTCTTTTTCAGTCCTTCCAAAGAAAATTGCGTTGAATGACGGGGAAGGTCATTTCCGGATTCGCCTTTTTGACACTACGCTGTTCGCCACGCCGCCACTCCCAACCGAAATTGCGGAAGAAAATGCCCGCTGGCGACTCTTCGCAATAGATGATGCAATTGCGGCAATCAGGAAAACCGAAACAGGCAAAACTGCCTTCGATGGCGATCGTTCCGCCCTTCGCATAGTTGAAGACTGGAACATAACCATAGTATTCGCCACCGAAACGTGTTTGCCGAACGGAAAGCCGAGCATAATTGTCAAACCATCGCAAGTCATTGGCGAACGGCCAGTTCGGAACAATCGGAAGATGGTTGCGCCCATGATCCTTCATCGGCATGGGCACGCCAAGCAACCCCCAGCAGTGCATGTTGCCACGATTCACAATGAACGCCTTCCGATCCTGACGGCCATTCGTGCTCGCCCAATTGTTCTCCAGCCAAGTCGTCGCGGCATCGCTGTCCACGCCTTGCACAGGGGAGACGAATGTACAGCATGAAATGGTTAACGCAGCATCATTCTGCTTTCCACCTGTAAATTTTACCGCGCATTGCCGTTGCTGATAGAAGAAGCATTTGTCAATATGGATCAACGCCTTAGGCGAATCAGCCAGATCGAAGGCCATGCTGCCCCATGCCAGACGCAGATGCTCGATGGCTAGCGATTTCACACCCGTTCCACGGAAAATCGGCATGTCTCGATTACTCTGCAATAGGCAACCGATGCCTCGAACGGTAATGCGACAATCAGCCGGAATATCCAATGGTTGTGAGATTCGCATCAAGATGGGCGGCAACAGGATACGAACTGGAGAAACCTCCTTTTGAGCCGCCGCGAAAAGCGACTGGAGCGCAGCGGTGACGTCAAACCGAAATCGCGGGCATCCAGCAATTTTGCCGTAGTTGTGACTTGCGGCAACGCAGGACGTTCCACAGTAAACTTCGATTCCTGTTCGGGCGTGACATCACCATTCTGATTGAGAGAAAAGACGGCGGGAATATTCGCCGTGGATAGTCCCTTGCAACGGGTTATGCTCCACAGATAGGGAGGCTCGCGAGTCATCATCGCACCATCAAAAACCGCCAACGCAGGCTTGAAATTGTAATGGAATTTTTGTGCAAGTTCCAGATTGAAAGGGACTTCCCAAACAACGGCGGGAATTGGACCAACTGTTCCATCAACCACCACATCATCGAAATCCAACAATAACGGCGAATTTTCAGCCACGCTGTTTTCTATGCGCAACAGTGCCTGCTCCGTTCCAATGAATTGCGCACGACGTATCGAAATGGCCGCTGGGACTTCGCTAATGCGTTTTCCGCTCGACCAGCGGATGGCGGGATTTTCGGACGACGGTGTCTCCAGACGAAAACGTCCGCCGGAAATCGTACCACCATGACCTGCAATCCAACATGCATTGGCACCGATGGCACCAGCCGCACGGCAATCCAAATCCACGTAGCGATTGAACATGCCGCCAATGAAAACGGGGCGAGTCAGCGGTTTTGAAGAGACAAAAGCGCAACGTTCGATTTGGCAGCCATCCGTCGCCATGTCGATGGCTGTGACGCATTCTTCAAAACGACAGTCGGAGACGATGGCCAATGTGGAATGCGCGAAATATGGCTGTGTCTCGTCGTTCGGCGTCAGTTTGGGGCCATCCGGTGTATTTTCAACCGAATACGGTCCCATGGTCATCGTGCTGAAATCATGACCATCTGGCCGACGGTAGTTGTGGCTCCAAATGGCTGCCGCGGAAGAATTTCGGAAAACACAATTCTCCACGCAGAAATTCGCCACGTCGTTGTTGCCCGTATAGAGCAACAACTGACGGCGACCGCCTTCGAACGTCACATTGCTGACGCGCACACGATAGCCCCAATGGCTGTAGAGGATGTCCTGCGACGGATTCTCCATCCGGACGACCGCACCGTTTTCGCCACGCAGTACCAACGAGCCAGCCACCAATGTCTTGCTCACGCGATAGATTCCCTCTGGCAAAAATACTTCCGGTTGGATGGTGTTTTCCGTCGTGGTGCTCAATGCGGGAAGATGTGATAATTCAGGCAAATCATCCACCATCGGCTGCCGCGCCAACAGGATGTCCGCCTTCCGTTCAGTCGAAGCGGCAATCGCCTTCTGGATCGCAGCCGTGTCATCGGCCACTCCGTCGCCGACAGCGCCGAAGTCTTTGACATTGATGGAGTTAATTGGAGCGGCAAATAGTCTGAAGGCTGTCATACAAGCAAGAAGAAATAGAGAGAAAATTGGATTGGGCTTATTCATTGTATTATGATCGACAAAAACCTTTCATTTTATCCATTTAACCACACCAATAATATGCCATTAATTCGATTTTCTGCATTTATTTTGCAAATTTTCAAATTAATAGTCACTTAAAATTCAATTAACTCAATGGCCATCATCTATCATCAGACAAAATAAATCCTTTCATTGGTCGTTTCTTGAATAACAAACGTCAATTGCGCAATGACGAGACACAACCGAAGAGAGTCGAAAGAAAACCATGGAGAGTCTGACATCATTAGGAGGCATATGAAGTTACACATTTGTATAACGTTACTTGCAACTCTGATCACTTGCGCGTTCGCCGCTGATGCAACGGATGCGGAATGCGTTGATGGTTCTTGTACATTGCCGGGCATCGTAAAAGACGGCCAGAATGGCAGTTACGCTGTTCTCTCGCCTATCGGGCCGGGCACGATCAAGAAAATCACGCAGGCGCCGCGGCTCGACACATTGGACGGCAAGAAAATCGCCATCGTCGGCGGTAGTTTCATGGCTTCCGTCACCCATCCTGAACTCAGGCGGCTCATTTTGTCCAAATATCCGACGGCGAAAATCTATCTTCTTAGTGAAATTGGTTCCGCCGGCCCATGGCCCGCGCCAGGCGTCATCCGCCATGAAAAAGACGAATTCCAGCGGAAGTTGAAGGAATATGGCATTCAAGCGATCATTTCTGGCAACGGCGGCTGCGGCCTTTGCACGCCGAAGGAGACAGGCTCCTGCATCGCGGCGGAGCATCTCGGCATTCCGTCCGTCATGATTGCGGCTCCGGGCTTCGTCGATCAGGCCCGCTCCGCAGCATCAGCGGCAGGCGTTCCAATCCAACGGGTTGCGGAATATCCAGGAGCCTTCGCATCCCATTCACGCGACGAACTGCGCGACAACACGCGGAATGTCCTCTGGCCGCAGATTCTGAAGGCCTTGATGATGCCATTCACAGAGGAGGAAATCAAAGCATCGCAATCTGTTACGGATACCAGCAACGGCGGCATCATCTTCAAGGGAAGCTATGATGAAGTCAACCGTTATTTCGCCCAAATGGGATGGACGGACGGCCTGCCTATCGTGCCGCCGACAGAGGAACGCGTCGCACAATTCCTTAAATTTACAGACAAACGACCCGACGACATCGTCGCCGAACTGCCCGTCGCCTTCCGCAAGACAACCGTCCGCCATGTTGCCGTCAACGGCGTCATGTCTGGCTGTCCCGCCGAATTCATGCCGATACTCATAGCCTTCACGCAGGCAATGGCTTACGGCGACTTCCGCAGGACGCTCGCCAGCACTCATGCATGGACACCGTTCTGCTGGCTCAACGGCCCACTGGCCCGCCAGCTTGGCATCGACAGCGCACAAGGCGAAATCTCCTCCCAGAAGAACGCCGCCATTGGGCGGTTCATCAATCTCGCCATGCTGAATCTCGGCGGCTATTATGTAAAGGAAAACAGGATGGGCACGTTCGGTTATCTGATGCCATGGTGCCTCGTCGAAGACGAAAAGGCCGCCATCAACATCGGCTGGATGCCGTGGAATATGCAGAACGGCTATGGCCTGAATGTGAACACGTTGACGGCGGCGTCCGCCCTTTCTTGGGGAAATAACTTGGCGCCAGCGACTTCCGACGGCAAAAAGATCATGGAAATGATGGCGTGGGACGCCGTCGAGAAGGAGCAGTTCGCCGTCGGTAGCGGCACGCCGTTCGTTTATCGCACAATGCTCGTCACAGAATACGTAGCACGCGATTTGGCGACAAAATACAAGAGCAAAGAATCATTAGAGAAAGCTCTTGTGGAGACAGCGCGCCGTCCATTGGAGGAACGCGCCTACGCGAACTACTGGGGCAATCCCGGAAGTGCTTTCAATCCAGCGACTTATTCAGTAAAGAATCATGCAAAGAGACTCGGTGAGTCCGAAGGCTCGGCTGTCACGAAGACGCCTCCATGGCTTGCATGGTCAGGGAAGGAAACGGTCGAAACAGTTCCTGTCATGCAGGACGGTAAGACGGCGATTCTCGTCACAGGCGACGCCAATCGCAACAAATCTCTCTGCGTGCCGGGCGGCGGCTTCGCGACGGTGAAAATCGAACTTCCCAAGGCGTGGGATAAACTCGCAGAAGAACTTGGTTACGAGCCACTTAAATCGTTCTATCTCCAAACTGATATGAAGCCGTTGGAACGTAAGACGCAGTATCGTCGGGATCCCAACCGCCCACAGCAACGCCGACCGTGAAATATTTTCTCAAGACTCCCCCCTCTGGGGGAGGTGCCGTGAAATATTTTCTCAAGCCTCCCCCCTCTGGGGGAGGTGCCGCGAAGCGGCGGAGAGGGCATTAAAGAAACTCATCTAGCGGCTCTAGAAATTCTAGGATTCTAGCCTTCTAGCCACTAACCACTGATCCCGCAGGAGCGGGCCCCTCCCTTTTTCTGGTCCCGCAGGAGCGGGACCCTCCCTTTTTCTGGTCCCGCAGGAGCGGGACCCTCCCTTTTTCTGGTCCCGCGGACGCGGGACCTTATTGGATCCCCACTTCTTTCATGTCCAGCATCGGGAAGCCTAAACGCCCCAAAAGCGAATCCTTTCCAAAGCGGAAGTCACGCATTGACAAGTCGTTGAAGCCTGGATCCGCAATGATCGCGTCACGGTCGAAACCGCGCTTCTGCCATTCGTCCAAATCGCATTTCCATTCGCCTGAAACCGCAATCGACGGGAATTTGCCTTCCGTATTGAAGAAGATGCTATTCTCCGCAAGGAACGTCGGCCGTTGCAGATGCTTTTCATTGCCAGAACGGATGAACGGCCTGCCGTTCGTCACGAACACATTGTTGTAGCTTGACAGCGCATTGGAGAAATTCAGGCCGGGGAAGACGCCCGCGAATTCCTGCCCGCGGGCAATCGCTAAAACAGCATCGTTGCCAAAGGCGAAGATGTTGTAGCGCAACGTGTTCTCACGTCCAAAATGCTGATGGTACGCCTCACTGGAGCAATCCGTGCAGATGTTGTTCTCCACGACGACATGCGACGAGCCTTCGTCCGTATAGATGCCCCATCCGCCATAATAGCGGCGTTTCACGTTGGCGATGTAATTGCTATAAACGCGCGTACCTGGCTGGATTCCAAGGAGATAGACGCCGCCCATGTCTGAGAGGACTCCCTTTCCAAGATCATGGATGAGATTCCAGCCGATACGGTTTTCTTTTGCGACTGTTTCGCCGAAGCCCCAATTCCAGCCAGCCGACACGCCCGAATAGAACAAATCATGGATGTGGTTGTGTTCCACCAAGTTGCCAAATGCATGCGTAATGAGGACACCCACGCCGCTGGCGAACACCAGTCCGCCATCGTGGATGTGGTTGTTCGTCACCGTCACGCGAGATGTCCGCAATTCAACAGGATCGTTCACCGCCGCACCGCCGATGCGGATGCCGCCCGCGCCTAGTTCGAACAATTCGTTGCGGTCGATGAGAATATTGGAGCATCCCGCACTCGCCTCAATGCCATACCAACTGGTCTCTGAGATCGTACAACCCGTTATCTCGCAATCGCTTGAGTGATACATGAAAATCGTTCCAGGCACTTGAACGGCGGCCTGCGGGGCCGCAGCAAATGGATGCTCTGAATGTTCGTCCAACCATGTTTCCTGCATGGCGTAGTTCATGAACTCCCTGCCCGAAATGTCATAACGCCGCGTGCAGGTGGGACGGTAGCCGCCGCCATGACGGAACACCAGATTGCGGATGTTCAGATAACGGACATTGTTCAGTTTCAACAAGTTACCGACATACGTCGCGACAGGATGCTCGCCATCCGCTTCCAGCGGTTCGTCCAGAATGACGGTCACCGTGCCGTCCGTGCTGTCATAATAAAATTCGCCTGGCTCCAGCAGTGCTTCGCGGACGTTTTCAAAACGGTATTCCGTGTCATTGCTCGTCATGAGGAACGTGGAGCGATGCGTCGAATACAGCTCCCCCGTCTCCGTATCATACGATTTGACAGGCAGATGCTCTTCAATCCACTTATGCGTCATGAAAACGACGATGCCCGTCTGATTGTGCCATTTCGGATCAAACGAACCTTCCTGTGTCGTGAAATGGTCGCCGCCACTGAAGAGCCCTCCGCCCCATGGTGACGTTGTGTTCCGTACACGATACATCCCCTCTTTCGGAAACGCCGCGCGTTTCAGCATTTTTCCTTTGAAATAAAGCTCCTCCACGGGAAACGCAGCCTTCGCCTGCCACGCCTTTTTGCCGTTGACCGTCACTTCATGCCATCCAGTCAATTCATAACAGCCGTCAATGACGGCATTTTCGCCATCGACGGCATCAATGGTCAGCGGAAAATCCGTATCCAGTTCAATCGTCTTTGCAACATGATACACGCCGCCATGCAACAGGATTCGAGCAGGCAACCGAAGCGTGCCGCGGTTGCGCATCTCCCGAAGGCGCGCCACAGCACCTTCAATCGTCGCCATTGATGCGGCCACGCCATCGTTCGCATTGTTGCCGTCTGGTGACAGATACAGAATCGTCTCGCTCATCGTTTTCTCCTGTGCCTCTATTTGATTTTACATGACAATATCGTAAAGTATGAGGTAGCAAGGGCGTCCCCGCCCTTGACAAGGCCGAGACGGCCTTGCTACCTAAATTCTTATGCCAATGGCTTCCCGCCGATGCCCCTACTCCCATGAAAAACATCCTTGTATTAAACGGCCCGAATCTCAACATGCTTGGCATTCGCGAACCGAATATCTACGGCAAGCAAGACTATCCCACGCTCGTCGCCTTCATCCAAGAGGCCGCGGCGAAGCTCGGCCTCGCCGTCGATGTCCGTCAATCCAACCACGAAGGCGTTCTCGTTGATTGGATTCAAGAGGCATTGGGCAAATTCGACGGCATCGTCATCAATCCAGCCGCCTATACCCACACATCCGTCGCCATACTGGACGCCTTGAAGGCCGTCGCCCTGCCCGCCGTCGAAGTCCATCTCAGCGATGTCTCCGCACGGGAACCGTTCCGCCACATCTCCTACGCAGGCATGGCTTGCTGCAAGACTTTCGCAGGACATGGATTTGACGGTTATCGTCTTGCCCTCGAATATCTTACAACCCTATAAGCCGTTTCAGACGGCCCAACAAGCTCGCATCGTCTGCCATGCCTTCGCGGATTTGTTCCATCATGACGGCAACGCTCGGCGTCCGTTTTTCCGGATCCAGCCAGATCGCATGATCGATGACCTGCCGCAACCAAATAGGCACCCGATAACCATATTCATGCTTTCGATGGCTCGTCTTACCACGCACGGCATAGTAGCATGTCAGCTTTTCGTCCATCTGAACGAACGCCGGATGCAAATATGTCAAGTCAAATAGCACGAGCCCAAGGGAATAGACATCCGAACGTTCATCGTATGTCTTGCGGCGTATGATTTCAGGAGCAAGATAGCAGACCGTTCCCGACGTATCTTCTGGGGCCTGTATCGGTTCGTCGCTCTCATGCGGTTCCGCAATGCCCCAGTCCATCACATAGACGTCATCTTGTTTGCCCAGCATGATGTTCGCCGGCTTCAAGTCTCGATGCAGAATCCGTTTTTCATGGGCATAAGCCACCATATCACAGACCCTTAGGAATATTTCCAACCGTTCGGGCATCTGCTTTCTTTCCATCGCCTCCACTTCACGGGGCGTCTTGCCCTTGTATTCCTCATGAATCTGATTGATCAGATCATCCAGCGTGCGCCCCAAAACCAGTTTCATGATGATATGCAGGCGACCATAACTATCTTTGAAAAAATCATATACAGGAACGATGCCCGGATGCTGCAGATACATCATTATGCGGGCCTCCTGCAAGAAAGCGCTACGTGCCTGCTGGTCTTCCACCTTGTCCTCACGAAGCGATTTCACGGCCACCGTCCGCTTATTATGCAGATCTTTGGCGACCCAAATTTCCGCATATCCCCCCCTGCCGATGACTCCGCGCATTTCATAGTTTCCCTTAAGTTCCTGGACTCTAGGTTCTTCCAGCAACTGTTCAAAGATATCGGCAGATTCCGGTATCTTTCCGTCGGTACTTTCCGGCAGTTTTTCGTTTTCTTCAGAAGCCTCGCTCACGGTGCCACCTTCAAAAGCCCTTCATCCGTTTCCACAAGTTTCAAGAAATGAGCACGTTCCAACGGCCCTCTGTTCGGTCCGTGCAACGACATCCGCAGATTTCCATCGAAGTCTTTGAATAGCATGCAATGGCCGCCGTTCTCATAGACAGGCTTCTCATGCTGGAACCATTCGCCGTCGATCCGGCCGTTTTTGCTTTCCGCAAGACCGACCGTGTAGTCGCCCGGGCCGAAGCTCGACCACAGCATGAACAACCGATTATCCTTTCCGCGATACATGAACGGACCATCCGTCACATACGTCGGGAACGAACCATCCGCGCCAATCTCTTTCTTCGGCGCCCATGGAGCGTCCGACGCGGAGAACAAGTAGATCGGGCTGCCAGCCGCCGCGCTCAAATCATCCGTCAACGGCAACGCGCACATGCCACCGTTGCGCACTTGGCACCATTCATGGCAGAACACGATATACGGACGGCCTTCGTCCGACACAAATAGCGTCCCATCAAGACATTCCCAATGCGCAGGCGTCGCCGCCGTCTTCGACGTCGGCACGAACGGCCCTGTCGGCTTGTCCGCCACGAAGATATGGGTGCCGCGGTATTTTCGCGGGGCCTTCAGCGTCATGAACAAGTAGAATTTTCCTTTGTATTCATGGACTTCCGGAGCCCAATAGGCGTTGCAGTCTTTGTATTCCGCAGGCGGGTCGAAAACCGTGACAGGCTTGCTCCAATGCTCCAAGTCCTTGCTCTTGTACGCTTTGCAACCGTATCCGCCTTCCGCCTTGCCGGAGGCGTACATGTAGTACGTCTTCTCCTGCGCAATCGGCAGCACGAACGGGTCGCGTATATGCAAATCCTTCACATGTATCGGATAGTCATCCATTTTGTTTTCTCCTGAAGCCATTGAAGCCACTACAATAAACAATACTATCCAATATAATGACACTCCACCTGTTTTTACACTTTTCATCTTGTTTTTTCTGCTCCTTTTCATTTCTATTTTCAGACTTCCATGCTACAATATATCCATCCTGTTTTCTTTCAACTCATATTCATTGAGAATCCACTACAAAAAAGGCGCTCACCATGCTCGAAAACTTCATGATCGTCGGTCATCGCGGCTTCCGCTCGCAGTATCCCGAAAACACCATCCCCTCCTTCATCGCCGCCATGGACTACGGCCTCGATTCGCTCGAATTCGATGTCCATCCCACGAAGGACCGCAAGCTCGTCGTCACCCATGACCACACCGTCGAACGTTGCTCCAACGGAAAAGGCTATGTCCACGATTTCCTTTTCGATGACATCCGCAAGCTTGATTTCGGCGGTTGGAAGGATCCCAAATTCGC
>JAEEGH010032020.1_pt1 | contig 10131 bp, 8 predicted proteins | sample 9134181 | NCBI WGS metagenome assembly JAEEGH01 (sample SAMN16246544, study PRJNA631951) | gut metagenome | biome: gut microbiome; feature: rumen; material: DP-attached | host: Bos | place: Iran: Karaj | collected 2018-10 | reverse complement strand
CACTCAAGCCCGGAGAGGACCTGATGCTTGATAACCTCCGTTTCTACGCAGAGGAGGAAGGCAAGCCCAGGGGACTCGCCGAAGACGCCACTGACGAAGAGAAGTCCGCTGCCAAGAAGGCTGTCAAGGAAAGCCAGAAGGAGTTCGTCAAGAAACTCGCATCCTATGCCGACTGCTACATCAACGATGCATTCGGTACCGCCCACAGGGCCCATGCCTCGACCGCTCTCATCGCCGCTTATTTCCCTGAGGACAAGATGTTCGGTTACCTGATGGAGAAAGAGATCAAGGCTATCGACAACGTGCTCAAGAACGCCCGCCGTCCCTTTACCGCAATCATCGGTGGTTCCAAGGTGTCTTCCAAGCTCGCAGTCCTCGAGAATCTTCTCGGGAAGGTCGACAACCTCATCATATGCGGTGGTATGGGTTACACGTTCATCAAGGCCGAGGGTGGCAATATCGGCAATTCCCTCCACGAGGACGAGCTTATCCCTCAGGCAAAGGAGATTATGGAGAAAGCGCAGGAACTCGGTGTCAACGTGTCCCTGTCTGTCCAGACCCGCGTGACCCAGGAGTTCGCCAATGACACTCCCGAGATGGTGGTTCCTTCTCACAAGATTCCCGACGGTTGGGAAGGTCTTGACTGCGGCCCCGCCTCCATCGAGAACTGGGCAAGGATAATCCTCGCTTCCAAGACCATCCTCTGGAACGGCCCCGCCGGTGTATTCGAGTTCCCGAACTTTGCTACCGGCACAGAGAAGATCGCCGAGCTCGTCGCCAAGGCTACCGAGCATGGAGCCTACACCCTTGTCGGTGGAGGTGACTCCGTGGCAGCCGTGACCAAGATGGGATTCGCGGACAAGGTCAGTTATGTAAGTACCGGCGGCGGTGCAATGCTCGAGGCTATCGAGGGCAAGGTCCTTCCCGGCATCGCGGCTATTCAGGAATAAAAGTCGGCCATGATTCCGCTCGTCGTACATTGGAACATGAATCCCGAGATCTTCCGGATCGGCGGATTCGCAGTCAGATGGTATGGACTCCTTTTCGTTTCGGGGTTCATACTGGGTTACTGGATATTCTCCAAGTTCTTCGAGCGTGAGAAACTGAACAAGGATATCCTTGATCCGTTGCTCTACACATTGCTGATAGGAACATTGGTCGGCGCAAGGCTGGGTCACTGCCTGTTCTACGGATTCAACTACTATTTCGGATCATGGAAAGGCTTCCTGGAAATATTCAAGGTCTGGGAAGGGGGACTCGCCAGCCATGGCGGAACGTTCATGCTCATACTGTGCATGTGGTGGTTCGCATCCAAATACGGGAAGAAGAATCACATCGACTTCCTCTGGATAATGGACCATCTGGCCATTGCCGTATGTTTCGCAGCCACCTTTATCAGGCTTGGAAATCTTTGTAATTCAGAGATTTATGGCAATGTTACCAGCCTTCCCTGGGGTTTCATATTCGAGCGCAGGGGAGAGACGGAGCCCAAGCATCCTACGCAGATATATGAGGCGCTGACCTATTTCATCCTCGGTCTGGGACTTGTCTGGCTGTATGTCAAGAAACTGGACAGGATGTACAGAGGTTCATTCATCGGGATATTCTTCATCGTGTGCTTCGGGATGCGTTTCATCATCGAATTCATCAAGGAGCCTCAGGAAGCTTTCGAGAACGACATGGTCATAAACATGGGCCAGACGCTCAGTATCCCGTTCGTGCTTCTGGGAATCGGATTGCTGGTATATTCGTACAGGAAGAAAATGCCTGCCAGGGCTATGGTCCCGGACAACCGTCCCAGGAAGTCTGAACCCACCCATTATGCCAAAAGCTTGAACGGCTGATGGTCAAGGCTCTTTTCTTCGACATAGACGGAACGCTGGTCGCCTTCGGGGCCCGCGGGATGTCCGAACCGCTTAGAAATGCTTTATACGAGCTTCGCGCCAGGGGCGTGAAGCTCTTCATTTCCAGTGGACGCCACGTCCTTGTCATGAACAACCTGGATGATTTCCCTTTCGACGGCTATATCGCCATGAACGGAGCCTTGTGCATCCTTGATGGCGAAGTCATAGACCACCATCCGCTTTCCAGGGAGCTTGCTATGAAGATTGCAAGGATTGCCGGGGATCTGGAGGTTCCCTGCTGGTCATTCGCCGACAATATCTGCGGAATCAATTTCGAGAACGGGAAGTCCAGGGAAGTCTCTGAGAAGCTTCATTTCTTTCCTGAGAAATACCTCGACCTGGAGAAGGTCGCCAGCGAGCACCGAGTCTACCAGTATACCATTTACATGGATATCGATGAGGAGAAAAAGTATCTCCGGCCCGTCCTGGAAGGAGTGGAGTATCCACGTTGGCATCCGTATTTCGCAGACATCGTTCCCGGAGGCCTCTCGAAGTCGTATGGGGCATCGAAAATCCTGGAACGGATAGGGGTCAGGCCGGAGGAATGCATGGCCTTCGGAGACGGTGGCAATGATGTCCCGCTTCTTCAGTATGCAGGGGTTGGTGTTGCCATGGGGAATGCCCCGGAAGATGTCAAGTCTGCGGCAGATTTCGTTACTGATTCCGTTGAAAATGACGGGGTGCTGGCAGCATTACGGCATTTCGGTGTCATTTAAAGGATTTAACCTCTTCCGGCCAGTCGGTTTAGCACCATATTTGTGGTGTTTTTCCGGCTTTAATATGTAATATTAACTTTAGGAAATGATAAAGACAATGAGAAGGCTTGTCCTGTTGGCAGTATTGTCCGTGGTCGCGTTTCCCACGACCGGACAGAACAAGGACAGTGCTTTGGTGATATCCCTTGACGAAGCCCTGAAGATAGCCCTGAGCGAGAACGTGGCTGTCAAAGTGGCAGACAAGGAGATCGAGAGGAGTGAGTATGCGAAAAAAGGGACTTATTCGTCACTGTTTCCCCAGGTGAGCGGTTCCGGGTCCTATCAAAGGACGATCAAGAAGCAGATAATGTACATGGACTCCGACAGCGGAGACGATGAGGAAGGAGGCGGATTCGGAATGCTCAGTTCACTCGCTCCCTATTTCATGAGGATCAACGAGCTTTCCGTTCTCCAGGGCATGCCGCCCATCATTCCGGGAGAAATTGAAACCAGCAGTTCCAACAGCGGTTTTGCAGTCGGACGTTGGAACACTTACAACTACGGAGTTTCCGCCCAGATGCCCCTGGTCAACGCACAGCTTTGGGAGAGCCTGAAGATCTCAGGCCAGGCCGTAGACCTCGCCGTCGAAAAGGCAAGGTCCTCGAGGCTGGACATGGTCACCCAGGTCAAGCAGGCTTTCTTTGCGGTCCTGTTGGCCAAGGAGGCGTTCAACGTATACAAGGACGTATATGAGAACGCCGTGGAGAATTTCGTCCAGACGGAGAAAAGGTTCAATGCCGAGAAAGCTTCCGAACTTGAATATACAAGGGCCAAGTCGGTAGTGGCCAACGCAATACCGAATGTCTACAATGCCGAGAGTTCGGTCATCCTTGCCCTCTGGCAGCTCAAGGCCGTCATGGGAATCGACTTGGACCGGAATATCGACGTTTCCGGATCTTTGGGCGACTATTCGACCCAGATGTTCAGGGATATCCATGAGAATGACGATCCTTCCCTCGACTACAACACGACCCTGCGCCAGCTCGAGATCCAGGCAGACCAGCTTGCCTCGAGCGTCAGGATGTACAAGGCGGCTTACTTGCCGACCCTTTCCGCCGCCTTCGCCTACAACATGATCGCAATGACGAACGATTTCAAGTTCAGCGAGTATAAATGGTCTCCGTATTCCTATGTCGGACTCAGCCTCAACATTCCCATATTCACCGGTGGCAAGCGTCATTTCGATGTCCAGCAGGCCAAGATCCAGGCTGCAGAGCTGGATCTCCAGAGGATTGAGACCGAAAGGCAGCTCAGGATAGCCATCCGCCAGTACCTGAACACCATGGAGACCAGCATGAACAGCTATAACTCCGCGGTCGAGGCTGTGGGTCTTGCACAGAAGGCTTACGATATCGCAGCGAAGTCATACAAGGTCGGAAAGAGCACGATCACCGACATGAACGACGCCCAGCTGACCCTTACCCAGGCAAGCCTGCAGCAGAGCCAGGCCATCTACAATTTCGTCGTTGCGAAGTCCAACCTGGAAAAGGTCCTGGGATACGATTTCATCGATGACAAGGGAGAGACGGACCTTGAGAACATGTAGTAAAACGGATAAAACAGAAAAACAGATATGAACAGAATCATCAAGACAAGCGCGTTTGCTTTTGCGGTACTCCTGCTCGCCGCCTGCGAGGGCAAGAAAGCCGGCAATGAGAATGCTATCGTTGAAGAAGAAAAAGCCACCCTGGTCTCCACTGCCGTAGCAGAGGTGAGGGAGGTCCCCCAGACGGAGATATATTCCTCGACCGTTGAGGCCAATGCCATCAACAATATAGCTCCCCAGGCTCCGGGCCGGATCCAGTCGATCCGCGCCGATGTGGGCACTTTTGTGGGAAGGGGACAGGTCCTCGCCATCATGGATGCCGCACAGCTGGACCAGACCAGGCTCAAGCTGATCAACGATTCCACAGAGCTGAGCCGTCTGAAGAGCCTTTATGAGGAAGGAGGAGTTTCGAAATCGGATTACGATGCTGTCGAAATGGCCTACAACGTGAGCCGCAGGTCGTTCAACAACCTCGCCGAGAATACATATCTGCGTTCCCCTATAAGCGGGGTCGTAACTGCCAGGAACTATGACCGCGGCGACCTGTACAACGGTCAGCCGATATTCGTGGTCCAGCAGATCACTCCGGTCAAGCTGCATGTGGGCGTTTCGGAGAGCGATTATACCAAGGTCAAGCTTGGCAACCAGGTCGAGATCACGGTCGATGCCATCCCGGGGAGGACATTTACCGGAAAGATCAACAAGATCTATCCTACGATGGACGCCATGACCCACACCTTCATCACGGAAATACTCGTCCAGAATGCGGACCGGGTCCTTCGCCCGGGCATGTTCGCCAGGGTCAAGGTCGAATTCGGAATCAATAACAGCGTAGTCGTTCCCGAAGAGGCCGTCGTGAAGATGCAGGGCTCTGGACAAAGGTGCGTATACATCCTCCAGCCGGACAATACGGTCGAAAGTTCGCTTGTGAAGCTCGGCCGTCACATCGAGGGAATGTATGAGATCCTCGAAGGTGTCTCCGAGGGCGATGTGGTTGCCGCCAAGGGCAGCTCGAGCCTCAGGGATGGCAGCAAGGTCGAGATATCCAACCAATAATGCCGTGAAATCATGAGTGTAATCAGATCCGCGGTAAACAAACCGGTCACGACAGCCCTGGTCTTCCTGGCTTTCGCGATCTTCGGTATCTATTCCCTGACAAGTACTTCAGTAGCATTGTTTCCCGATTTCGATGCGAATGTCGTTCTGGTCATGTCTTCCTATCCGGGGGCAAGTGCTTCCGATGTGGAGAACAACCTGACAAAACTCCTTGAGAACACCCTGAACAGTGTTGCCAACCTGAAAAACCTGACTTCCAGGTCCAGGGAGAACGTCTCGATTGTAATGCTTGAGTTCAAATATGGTACTGACATAGATGAGGCGAGTAATGACATAAGGGACAAGTTGGACCTTGTGAATTCGGCGCTCCCTGACGGAGCGTCGGTTCCCGTGCTGTTCAAGTTCGGCATGGATGATATGCCTGTCCTGATCCTTTCCGCTACGGCGGACAAGAGCATGGCCGGCCTGGACAGGATCCTGGATGATAGGGTGGTAACTCCATTGGGACGAGTTACAGGAGTCGGAACGGTCTCCGTAGCAGGAGCTCCCGCCAGGGAGATCCATGTTTATTGCGACCCTAACAAACTTGCCGCATACGGTCTCAGCGTTGCAGGTATATCACAGATTATCGCATCTGAGAACCGCAATGTCCCCTCTGGCTCGATCGACATCGGTTCGGAGTCCTTCTCCCTCAGGGTCGAGAAGGAATTCAAGGATCCTTCGGAACTCATCGATGTGGTCGACAGCTATCGCAAAGGACAAGTGGTTTATCTCAAGGATGTCGCCCGTGTAGAGGATGGCCTGGAGGAAAAATCGCAGGAGTCCTACACAAACGGTAACCAGTCTGCCATGATTGCTATCCAGAAGCAGTCAGGAGCAAATACCGTCAATGTTGTAAAAGCCGCTAAGCAGAAGATCCAGGAGATAGCCCCGACCCTTCCTTCAGATATCCAGATTACCGAGGTGGTGGACAACTCCTCCGAGATTTTGAATACGATCAACTCATTGAAGGAGACTATAATCATCACCCTCCTCGTGGTTATGCTGGTGGTCTTTGTTTTCCTCGGAAGATGGAGGGCTACTTTCATCATCGTTCTATCGATCCCTATCGCTCTGCTAGGCTCTCTGGTCTATCTGTTTGCCACTGGGAACACATTGAATATAATCTCGATGTCTGCCCTCTCCATAGCGATTGGAATGGTCGTGGACGATGCAATCGTTGTTCTTGAAAACATTTCCACCCATCTTGAAAGGGGAGAGAAACCCAAAGAGGCCGCAGTCCATGCCACTTCCGAGGTGGGTATCTCCGTTATTGCTTCCACCCTCACGATGCTCTGTGTCTTCCTGCCCTTGACAATGGTCTCCGGAATGGCCGGAATTATGTTCAAGCAGTTGGGATTCATAGTTAGCATCATCATGATTATCTCAACCACGGCCGCCTTAACCCTTGTTCCGATGCTATGCTCGAGGATGCTTAAGGCGGGTCCGAAGACCGGTAAACTACACAGGGCTATATTCGATCCCATTGAGGCCGGCCTTGACAAGCTTTCAGTATGGTATTCAAGGATCATAGCTTGGGCCGTAACACACAGGAAGACTGTCATCTTCGGTGCCTTGGCCATTTTCATTGCTGTGCTCGCCCTGTTGGCCCCGGGTCTCAAGACTGAGTTTTTCCCTACGATGGATGGAGGGCGTCTGTCAGTCTCGATTGAGTTGCCGGTAGGTACCGAACAGAGCGTCGCTGGCGCTTTCGCCAAAGAGATATCCGATCGTCTTGAGGAGGAAATTCCTGAGATAGAAGTCCTCCAATACCGTTTTGGCCAGGCCAGCTCAGAGAATGTGATTGGAAGCATGCAGAACAACGGCTCCCATGTAATCTCGATGAACGTAAACATAGGGTCGATGGAAAACCGTAAGCGTTCCTCTTCAGAGATTGCCGACATCATACGAAATGATCTTCGGGAGTATCCTGAGGTAAAAAAAGCCACGGTTACGGAGGGTATGGGAGGAGTCGGAGGTGCTGCCTCTCTTCGTCTTGAGATCTATGGCTACGACTTCGACGAGACCGACAGGATTGCTAAGGAAGTGCAGGCGAAGATGCTTGCAGATCCTGCATTCACACAGGTGATTCTGAGCCGCGATGACTACACACCTGAGTATCAGGTTGATTTTGACCGTGAGAAACTGGCATTGAACGGACTGAACTCCACAACCGCGGCGGCAGCTTTCAGTGCTGCAATGAGCGGCTCGGTGAATTCCTTCTACCGTGAGGATGGAGACGAGTACAACATCAGGGTAATCTATGACAAGCGCTTCCGCACAAGTGTTGAAGATATCGAGAACATATTGATTTATACCCCTTTAGGTGGAAATGTCAGAATAAAGGATCTTGGAACGGTCGTGGAGTCGAAAGTGCCTCCTACTATCGAGAGGAAGAACCGGGAAAGGTACATTTCCGTGACTGGTATTGTCACAAGGGGATATGCCTTGAGTGACGGAGTCGCCACTACAAACAGGATTCTCTCCGAGACCGATATACCGAACAATATCTCCACAGAAATAACGGGAGACTTCGAAGACCAGCAGAGTATGTTCAAGGATCTCATCATCCTCATGATACTGATTATCATCCTTGTCTATATGGTCATGGCCTCCCAGTTCGAGTCGTTCATGAGTCCACTCGTCATTATGTTCTCCGTTCCGTTCGCCTTCATAGGAGTGATCCTTGGACTAAGACTCACAGGTACTGCGCTTGGAGTAATGGCGATGATCGGTATCATCATCCTTTTGGGCATAGTGGTCAAGAACGGTATCGTGTTGATAGACTACACCATCCTCATGAGGGAAAGAGGAATGAATGTCATCGATGCCTCGGTGACAGCTGCCAGAAGTCGTTTGAGGCCTATTCTCATGACCACTCTCACCACCGTCCTTGGTATGCTTCCGATGGCTTTGGGCAGGGGCGAGGGCTCTGAGATGTGGCGCTCCCTTGGAATGACGGTGTGTTGGGGACTTTCTTTCTCGACGCTGATTACACTAGTCCTTATTCCGGCTGTTTACTGCGTGTTCGCCTCCCGTCAGGAGAAGCGCCGCGCCCAAAAATTAAATTCATGACGATATGAAAGCGATATTCATAGCATACAACCAAGCCTATGGCAATGAAATTGTCGATCTTCTCAGTGAATATGGCCAGAGAGGTTTCACCCAATGGACTGACATCCAGGGAAGGGGAGGCGAGACTGGTGAGCCTCATTACGGCAACCACGCATGGCCTACCCAGAATTACGCAATCCTTACGATGGTCCCTGACGAAAAGGCTCCTGAACTTATGGATGCCCTCCAGGATACTGACAAAAAGTACCCGGACCTGGGTCTCAGGGCTTTCCAATGGACATTGGAAAAGATGATTTAGCCTTTTTTGCAAGACAGATTGGAATTTGTTACTTTTGTAACAGAGAATAAACACTTTTAGAATATGGAAATTACAGCAACCAACGGAAATTTCGCGGAGATCCTTTCCGCCAACAATGTCGTGCTGGTCGATTTCTGGGCGACCTGGTGCGGTCCTTGCCGCATGCTGGGTCCTACAGTTGAGACTGTTGCGAATGAATATGACGGTAAGGTGGCCGTGGTAAAGTGCAATGTGGACGAGTGCGAGGACATCGCAGTCCAGTATGGAATCAGGAATATTCCCACATTGATTTTCTTCAAGGGCGGCCAGGCTATCGACAAGCTCGTAGGCAATGTGCCCAAGGCTGAGATCACGGCCAAGCTTGATGCCCTTCTTTAATTCAGTTTAATCAGAACCAGTTTTTTTAACAAAATGAAAAGAATTCTTATTGCAGCATTTGCAGCTGCCCTTGCTTTCAGTGTAAACGTTCAGGCACAGCATTATAACAATGCAAGGGTAGGTGTCATCGGCGGTGTAACATCCACCTCTACCACTATCAAGGAAGTTGACACAAAGTCAATCGCACAGTACCATGCAGGTCTCGTAGCAGAGATTCCTCTCGGAGGAGGTTTCGCTGTCCAGCCCGCACTCCTTTATCAGGTAAAGGGAATGTCTCTGGACAAATGGGGAGACAACACCGGAAGCGACATTTCAAAGTCTCTGGACACCAAGTTGGGTTATGTGGAGATTCCTGTACAGCTCCAGTGGGGTCCTGACCTTGTCGCTTTCAGGCCTTATGCTTTCGTAGAGCCTTTCATCGGTTACCAGATCACTGAAAAGAATAAGGATGAGATAAAGAGTGTTGATACCGAACTCGTTAAGGTTGAGTACGGAATGAGCCTTGGTGCCGGTATCGACATTTCCCACTTCCAGATTTCAGCCAAGTATTTCTGGAACTTCGGAAATGTTTACAAAGGAGACATCAACAAGACCGGAACGGCAATCAAGGATTTCAACTTCAACGGATTCGCCATCTCTGTCGCTCTCTTCTTCTAATGGACGTCCAGGCAGAAGGGGAGCGGAAGATCGTAATCTTCTGCTCTGCAAGCAATGACATAGATCCGAAATTTAACCAAGCTGCGCGGAATCTTGTCCGCGCGGCTTGTTCGCTTGGTTACACCATAGTTTCCGGTGGTACAGTAAAGGGTACCATGAAGGTCGTGGCAGATGAGGTCGTAGCTTGTGGGGGATCCCATATAGGAATACTTCCTCGTTTCATGACAGTTTATCATTATCCTGCTCTGACCCGGACGATTTGGACGGAGACCATGGCCGAGCGGAAGGAGAAGATGCGGGAGGGAACCAACGCCGCCATCGCATTGCCCGGTGGCATCGGTACCCTGGACGAGTTGATAGACACTCTGACCCTCGCCAAGCTTGGGATCTACAGAGGCAGGGTTATAGCTCTCAACATTGACG
>JAEEGH010032019.1_pt1 | contig 10132 bp, 8 predicted proteins | sample 9134181 | NCBI WGS metagenome assembly JAEEGH01 (sample SAMN16246544, study PRJNA631951) | gut metagenome | biome: gut microbiome; feature: rumen; material: DP-attached | host: Bos | place: Iran: Karaj | collected 2018-10 | reverse complement strand
ATTTCTTTGGTTTCGTTGCGTTGAAATCTCACATTATTTCTTTATTGCCTTTATATTGCGCAAATTGATCGGATTCCACTTCCCTTCTGCGGGCCTTAGATTAAGTACAACCTTTTTATTTGCAGGGACTTTAAAAGTTCCTAATTTTATGTTGTTCTCGAACTTGGAATAACTACCAGTTGCCTTTATGAATATCTCATTCGACTGATCTGTTCCTACTAATTGTACCTTCAAGTTTGTATCTCCTTCAGTAGCGACACTGGTTAACAACTCAAATTCGCCAGCGGTATCTGATTTAAAAGTCCATGATACAAAATCATTTTTATCAATCCAATAGCCAATATTACTTAGATTATCCGCTTTTTGTTCAACCATCAATGAACCGCTTAAATCCGCATCTTGCACAGATAGTTCAAAATCACTATCGCCCTGTATTTGCAAAGTTAAAGGCTCAACCGTTAGAAAACCATCCAGCTTTAAAGCAATGACTTCTGGTCTTTCCAAATTGCCGGGTACTCTGTCAGGAATCTTTACCACGACACCGCGATCAGTTTTTTCTGTTTGAACCAAGACCGGATCCCACAAAGTATTCGCTGAGCGAATATCATTTTTGAGACCGGGCAGGAGCAACGTTCCATCTTCCGGCCATTCAAAGACATGAAGATATAATGTAACACCGTCTGCATCTACACGTTTTGTGCAGCGCCCCCAAGTGAGCTTCTTAAACGGACTGGCTGTCGTTCCATAAATAGCTTCGCCATTGATATGCATCCATTGTCCCACTTCGCTGAAGCAATCAACAGTCTCAACCGGGATACTGCCATCACCTTTAGGGCCAACATTGATCAGATAATTTCCACCTTTAGAAACAATATCGATCAAATTTTTCAAAACTTTTTCCGGAGTCTTCCAGTTTTTATCATGAGCAGAATATCCCCATGTATTGTTCAAAGTCATACAGACTTCCCAATCTTTATCTTTATATCCCGTAGCGGGAATATATTGTTCCGGAGTTTCAGTATCACCATATCCCCCACCTAAACGATTGTTCATGATGATGCTTGGATTGATCTCCCTTGCTAATTTATAAAGTTCCGTAGCTTCTTCATGACTCATTCCAACCGGAGTATCCCACCAAATAATCGCAATATCTCCGTACTTGGTTAATATCTCGCGAGTCTGAGGAATTGCGATCTCATGAATATATTTATCGAAATCACCCTTTTGAGCATCATCCCATTTAGCTTTATAAGAACCACCACCGGGATGCGTCCAATCTTGAGCCTGAGAATAATAGAATCCTAACTTCATTCCATGCTTTCGGCATGCAGCAGCCAAAGGTTCTATTAAATCCTTTCCATAAGGTGTCGCATCTACAACATCCCAGTTCGTCACTTTAGAATCAAACAAAGCAAAACCATCATGATGTTTGGATGTCAGCACAATATATTTCATGCCGGTCTTCTTAGCCATAATCACCCATTGTTCTGGAGCATATTTCACTGGATTAAAATGTTTCGCATATTCCTTATACTCAGCGACTGGAATCTCCATATTCTCCATGATCCATTCCCCCGCTCCCGAAGTCTGCTTTCCGTTGTGAGAACCAGCTGCAACTGCATAAACTCCCCAATGGATAAACATACCAAACTTGGCATCACGCCACCAACTCATGCGAGCATCGCGTTCCGCCTTGCTTTCAACAGTGGGACTATATGTATCTGTTGCATCTGCCGCAATTAATAAACTGTTTGGATAAAGGCACGCAACCGCTGCCATCACACATACAATTCTCGGTATGTTCTTGCTAATTAAAATTTTCTTATAATCTTTCATCATAGGATCTACGCATATTAAAATTGAGGATTAAATAACTGAAAATGGCTGCCGAACAAGGATTCGAACCTTGACAAACAGTTCCAGAGACTGCTGTGCTACCGTTACACCATTCGGCAAAGCGGGATTGATGATACCTTTTCAAAAAAATTCGTCAAGACTAGAGCATCAAATTGATAAAAAAACATATTAGTCTCATCCCTGCAAAATGATCATTCCTGAAAAAAATAAAAAGTCAAAATTCTCAATAACTCTACAAAAGTATCTGTACATTAGCATTTTGCTACAAATAATCAAAATCAACATATCACTGCATCCTTTCCATATTGCTAACAAGCTTAGATTCAAGATATAATAGCACTTCAATAATTTTATAGAATTAAATCCTTTAATGTTGCATTTCAATAAATTCTCTTTTACAATTTAGCCATGGTGTACCTGAAAATGGGTAAGGTATGGGTATTTATCGCAGGCATTGCTGTAGCAGTCACACTCACAGGTTGTGGAGGGGTGTCTGCTTCGCATGCTGTTTCCCCAGCCTCATTTTTTCTCCCAGGTTTGGTGAAAAATCAATCTTCAACAGAAGGTTCTCAAAAATCATTTATTGAAGCTTCTGATTTTCATAATAACTCTGCTGACATTGAACAATCTGAAGTCGTTTTATTGGTTTCAGAATAATTAAAATAAAAGATAAAAGATCGGCTTTCTCATAAAACGAAGTGTCTGATTTTTCTCTATGCGCTTTCCGTTAAAAACAACATTAAAAATTGCTTCCCATCTTATTAAGCACAAGTTGTTAAGGACTCCTCGCTTTGCCTTAGTTCTTCAATTGGAACCTTTGCATACTTGTAACCTCGCCTGTACCGGATGTGGCCGTGTTCGAGAATACTCCACTAATATAAATCACCGAATGACTTTAGATGCCTGCCTGGATGCCGCTAATCAATGTGATGCTCCTATGGTATCTATTTGCGGAGGTGAACCGCTCATCTATCCTGAAATCGAGCTATTGGTGGAAGGTCTTCTTGCGCAGAAGAGAATTGTTTATATCTGCACCAATGGCATCTTGCTGAGGCACAAGCTAAAAGAATATATAGCTTCGATCTACTCCCCTGAGAAAGAGGCTCTTATAAAAGATTTAATTGCGAAAGATCTTATTTCTGAAGAAGATGCCGCAACTATTCGCAAAGGAAACGACAAACCTGTTATCCGTCCGAATGAATGGACTTATTGGAACTTACATCTCGATAGTACCGAACGCACTCATGATTTGATTGTGGAACGTGAAGGTGTCTTCCGTGAGGCGGTAAGCGGTATTCGACTCGCAAAAGCTTTAGGATTTCAAGTAGCAACGAATACAACCGTCTATAGACAGACAGATATGGATGATCTGGAACACTTGCTGGAATATCTGTCGTGGATTGGTGTAGATGGCCATACCATCAGTCCCGGATATGATTATGACGCTGCAAAAATCGATATGGCAAAACGCTTAGGAAAAAATCCGGAAGAGTTTTACCTCTCACGAAAACAAACTCGCGAAAAGTTTAAAGATTTTCAACGATGGGCTAAAAAATTCCCTCTTTTTGGAACCGCTGTTTATCAGGAGTTTTTAGTCGGCAAAAGAGAACTTTCCTGTACAGCTTGGGCCATTCCAACAGTAACTCCGAAAGGTTGGAGATCTCCTTGCTATATGCTGGCAGACACGCATTATCCCACATACAAAGAACTGCTTGAGAAAACAGATTGGAATAAATACGGAGTAACGACCACAGAAATTCGTGATCCACGCTGTTCCAACTGCATGGTACACTGCGGTTTTGATCCGTCCGGAGCCCTTGGGATTGACGGAAAATTTGGAGATAATTGGAAAAACTTTAAACTTAATTTCAGTCCTCGTCCTCCTCGCTGTAAGGAGGGAGCAAATGTAAATCCGTTCAACGGCGTCTCCGCTGGCAACGGACATTTAACAGGTAAAAGCAAATTGTAATAGATTTGATAAGAACAAATTAAGCATTAAACAATAAGATAGATAATAAGATGACTCTTTTTCTTTCTCCCCCCTCTTTTGATGGTTTTGACGGTGGGGCTGGTTCGAGATATCAAGCACGTCGAGAAATCCGATCTTTCTGGTATCCTACATGGCTTGCCATGCCGGCAGCATTAGTTCCTGACAGCAAACTGATGGATTGTCCACCACATGATATCAATGTGGAGGAATGCTTAAAAGAAGCAAAGAAGTACGATAACGTCATCATTCATACCTCTACTCCCTCACTGCCTAATGATTGTAAAGTCGCTGAGGCAATCAAAGAACAAAAGCCCTCAACACGCATTGGATTTATTGGTGCACACACAATGGTTCTACCGGACGAGACATTGAAAAGTTCTTGGGCTATTGACTGGGTCGGTCTTCGTGAATTTGATTATACCTGCAAAGAAGTTGCAGAAGGCAGGCCTTTATCAGAAATCAAAGGCTTGGTTTATAAAAAAGATGGTAAAATCATTCGTAATGCAGATCGTGAGCTCATTCCGGATTTGGATGCTCTTCCTTGGGTAACTGATGTTTATAAAAGAGATTTAGACATTACTAAATACTCCATCGGTTATTTGAAAGAACCTTATGTTTCACTTTACACGGGACGCGGTTGTCCATCTCAATGCACATTCTGTCTCTGGCCACAAACAATTGCAGGACACCGCTATCGCACTCGTTCAGCAGATAATGTTGTCGCTGAAATGGCTCATGCGCAAAAACTTTTTCCCGAGGTAAAGGAATTTTTCTTTGATGATGACACCTTTACGGCAAACTTGCCTCGCACTCGTGAAATCGCCACAAAACTCAAGAAACTGGGTCTAACCTGGTCTTGCAACAGTCGTGCAACTGTTGATTACGATACCCTGAAAATTATGAAAGATTCTGGTTTACGTCTGCTTTTAGTAGGATATGAAACTGGCAATCCTCAAATTCTGAAAAATATCAAAAAGGGTATCACTATTGAGCAAGCTAAAAAATTTACTAAGAATTGTCACGATCTTGGGATCGTTATCCATGGTACATTTGTTCTGGGAATGCCGGGTGAAACTCATGAAACGATTGAAGAAACAATTCAATACGCCATGGAACTGGACGTGTTCAGCATTCAGGTTTCATTGGCCGCTCCATATCCGGGAACAGAACTCTAGGAGGAAGCAAGGAAAAACGGTTGGTTCGCAAACAGTAAAGATCATGACAGGAAACTTACTGATGAAGGTATCCAGCAGTGTGCTCTGGAATATCCCAATTTGAGTAAAGAAGAGATTTTCGATTCTGTTGAACGTTTCTATCGACGTTATTATTTGCGTCCGAGACCGATTCTAAGGATACTCAAAACAATGCTTCAAGACAGAAAAGTAATGGTACGCCGTTTACGTGAGGGATATGAGTTCTTCAGTTTTATGGCTACACGCAAATCTGATTAGTGATTAGCTGGTTATGAACTTTTTTATCCGCTGGCTCTTTAACAAGAAAATCCGTGAGGCTTTTGAATATCGCAAAAGTATCTTGAAGCTCCTCCACGCTCATGAAGACCTGATTCCCGCAGAAGAAGTTATTCAAATACGGGAAAAGGCAGACATACTCTATAGGACTCTTCATGAAAACGGATCAAAGGAAGAAATCGATTCTGCGGTTGAGGCTCTTGAAAAAGATGCCTGCGCGTATATCAAACCTTATCCTAACGCGACTCTTAGAGACACCTTTGAAGTCGCATTGGTTGCAGTGGCAATCGCGTTGGCAGCCAGGACCTTTCTAATTCAACCTATGAAGATCCCAACAAGTTCTATGCAGCCCACTCTTTACGGAGTCACTGCGGAGAACTTGAAAGAAACTCCAAACTCCGAGATACCCAATTTCTTGAGACGATTCATAGATACATGGGTTTATGGTATAGATTATCATCACCTGACTGCGAAATGTGATGGAACTCTGTCCGCTGTAGAAAAGCCGCAAACTGTTCTTCCCTTCGTAAAAAAACAACGCTTCCTGATTGGAAATGAATGGCATACTCTCTGGTTTCCTCCGACAAGCCTTCCCGCTTCCGGCTCTGCCGTGGACTACCAAGCTCTTATTTATTCCGATGTTCAAATAGGACAATCTTTTAAAAAAGGTGAAGATGTAATCAAACTAAAAGTTAAAACAGGTGACCACCTTTTTGTAAACCGGCTCCTTTATAATTTCAGAAAACCACAAAGAGGTGAAATCATAATCTTTGAAACATCAGGAATTCAAGGTCTTCAGCAAGACACTTTCTACATTAAACGCCTTGTTGGTACTGAAGGTGACGATATTCGGATTGGAGATGACCGCCATCTCATCGTGAATGAAAAACGCATTGACGCAACCACTCCACACTTTGAAATCATATATGGATTTGATCCCAATCAGCCTTATGTGCCTAATTGTTACTTTGGCCATGTAAATGCAAAAGTTTCCAAGGAAAATAATAACTACATGAGGATGTTACCTGAATTTGAAGACTCAACCACTACATTCCATGTTAGGCCTAAACATGCTTTGGCAATGGGCGATAATACTATGAATAGCTTTGACTCTCGTGCCTGGGGTGATTTTGAAACAAGTAAAATTATTGGTCGCTCCGGATTTGTCTATTGGCCCATTAGTGAGCGCTGGGGATGGGGGTATAGGTAACCTATTCTTGTTCAGATTGAATTTTTCTAAATTTCTTTAGTAAAAGATAAGAGAAACAGAATCCTAAAAGGGCAGCAATCAACCCTAGTGTAAGACTGCCCACCGCGTACTCCATAAGAGATTCTCCAATGGGTTGCCTTGTTACATTTTTAAGGGTAACAGTCACGGGCTTATTGAATATCCAATTCCCCATCACAAAACCACCATACAGAACAAAAGGAATCAATGGAGGAAGGCTGATATTGGAACTTGCTATTGCCACAATCTTATTCAACTTAAAAAAATGTGCGGCGACACCAGCCAAAATCATGTGATATCCCCAAAATGGTGAAACACCAAAAAAGAAGCCTAATCCAATAGACGCGGCCATTTTTACATTGGAGTCCTTAGAATGAGTTATGTTATCAGAAATAAATTTCTTTAGGTTTGCCCAGTTTAATTTCTTAAGAAAACTCATTGTTATTAAGGAGGATTAGAGAAACAAATTGATAAAAAATTGTGGAAAACATCCCCCAAAAAGAATTAACACAGCCCCTAAAATGAGAACCAAACGCGTTGTAAAATAAGGTTCTCTCACAAAAAGATCATCAACATTCTCTTCTGTTGTCTTATTGTAAGCTGCTTTTAAAATCTTTAGATAATAATAAAGAGAGATAACACTTGTCGCAAAACCAATGATAACCAGATAAAGTAAAGGGAAACTGCTTCCGCTCACTTTTAACGCCCCCAAAAAGAGATAGAACTTTCCAAAGAATCCGGCAAGCGGAGGTATGCCAGCCAATGATAAAAAGAATATAATCAATGCCAATGTTATACCCGGCATCTTCTGCCCTAACCCAACGAAAGACTCAATGTTATCGTTTCCTTTGTTATTCAATATAATGCTTGTAACACCAAAGGCACCGATTGTCGCCAATGCGTAAAATAAAGCATAATAAATGATAGGAGCCAGCCCCAATGCCTCTATCGCGGTTATTCCAACAAGGATGTATCCCGCATGGGCAACAGCTGAATAGGCTAACAACCGGCGAACACTCTTTTGAGCTAAAGCCGTTAAATTTCCATATATCATTGAAATAACCGCAACAATAGCAAGAATAGGCTTCCAACCCGGTAAAGGTTTAATGATTTCATCTCCATTTTGAATAACTGACGGGATCCCCCACTCCATAGATGTTGGGGCTAAGGCATTCAAAAAAATCATACCTGTAATAAAAAAACAGGCAATTTTGGATGCACTCGCGATAAACGCTGCAGAAGGAAGAGATGCTCCTTCATAAGTATCTGGAGCCCACAAATGAAATGGAGCCACCGTCAGTTTGAATCCCAATCCAACAACGATCATCACAAAAGCTATGACCAAAAGGGCATCAATAGGCTGTGTCGCCAAAGACGCATTTATTTCACTGAATTTAATGGAACCGGTCATTCCATAAATCAAACTGAACCCAAAAAGCAAAAACGCTGAAGACATGCCTCCAAACATAAAATACTTTAAAGAAGCTTCCACTGTAATAGGATTATCTTTTTTCAGGCTTGTCATCAGATACATGGATAAAGCCGCAAGCTCTAAAGCTATGAAAGCAACAAGTAAATTAGAAGAACTCACAAGAAGCATCAACCCTATCGTTGAAAAGAGCAGAATACATGAATATTCCGCCTTATTTATATAAAGAGGATCTTCCCTTGTCAGCATCAATGAGAAAATAGTCAAAATTATAATTCCCATTTTAACACCCAGAATAGAAGCATTCACCTGTATTCCATTCAATTCTATAAGGGTATTGCTCTCAATTTTTAATATATACTGAACGAAAAAGATAGATCCTAACGCTAGAACACTCCCTATCACAGATAACATGACAGAAAAATTCTTACAAGGGCAGCGTTTATCCAAATTAGGATTAAAACCGGCAAAAAGTGCACACATCGCAACCAAAGACAGAATAACCTCTGGTACAAGTAAAATAAGCAGGGAATAAAATTGATTTCTCATAGAAGCAGTTTAATCAATATAAGTCGTTACATCATGGATTGAACAGCAGGAGCGATAAAAGCTAATAACACATTAGGATAAATTCCTACAACGAAAGAAATTGTAATCAAAAAAACTGCACCAATTTTTTCCGGCAAAGAAATTGGAAGTACAGGCTCCTTCAGAGACACAGGAAAAGACGTTTTCTCTTTACCCAAAAACGCCAGATTAATTGCTCTCAAAGTATAAACCACACCAAAAATGAGTCCCAATCCTATAAATAATGTTAATAGGGGATAAACATTCCAACATCCCAGCATGACTTGCAGTTCAGCCCAAAATCCACTAAAACCGGGCATTCCCATGGATGCCGCACCACTCAAAATAAAAATAACCGATGCAAACGGAATGACATTCATAAGCCGCATCCGATGTAATTGTGTCAGGTCTCTGGTATGAGTTCGCTCATAAACCATTCGGCCTACTACCGCGAATAACAAGCCGGCAATGATTCCGTGAGAAAACATCTGCAGAACAGCCCCATTCCAGGCAACTTCATTTGCTAATACCAAACCCAAAACAACAAATCCCATATGGCTTACCGAGGAATAGCCGATAACGAATTTAAAATCTTTTTGAGTGATCGCCACTAACGCGCCATAGACAATACCAATGACCGCCAGAATACTAAAAAAAAGTTTCCATTCTGCAGCACCTTCCGGGAAAAATGGAACCGCAATGCGAAGTATCCCATAGGCTCCCAGTTTCATAATAACACCGGCTAACAACATGGATGCTGCAGTTGGTGCCGCGACATGACCTGTTGGAGCCCATGTGTGACATGGCCATAACCCCGCCAACACACCAAATCCCAGACAACACATAGGGAATGCCCAAAACTGAAAATCTTTTGAAAAACTTGCTTCTCTCAATTCCAACATATTGAATGTGGAACAACCAGACTGCACATAAACAGCGATTACCGCTATCAGCGCAAGAGCCGATCCCGCAAATGAATACAGAGTCAACTTCATTGCTCCATATTCCTTATTAGTTGACCCCCAAATAGCAATCAAGAAATACTTAGGAATCACAACTAATTCATAAAAAACAAAAAATAAGAAAATATCCAAGCTCAAGAAGACACCATATACACTACCGATCAGCAACAAGAAAAAGATAAAGAAATCCCGAGAACGATGTGTTACATTCCAAGAAAAAAGCACCCCCGATACTGCCGCGATCCCTGTTAAAAGGCACATCACAAGTGTAATTCCATCCATTCCAAGAGTGTAGCGTATCCGAAGAGCTGGAATCCAAGAATAATCCGACAAAATGACCATTTGCGAGGGATCTCCATGTTTGAAAATCCCTACAGAAATGCAAATAACCACTGTTAAGATAAGACCTAACAATGAAGTAATTAAAGCAATCCAACGTGGAGCAATCTTATTTTCACGCGGCCAAATAAGCAAAATTAATATTCCTAAAAAAGAAAGGTAGATATTCCAACCTAACATACAGCTTTACAAATAAAGTTTTAAAATCAAATTAACACTGGGGGTTATGAAATTATTAATAATGATACCGGGATAAACCCCAATTATAAACATCAAGAGAATGAAAGGCAT
>JAEEGH010032018.1_pt1 | contig 10132 bp, 7 predicted proteins | sample 9134181 | NCBI WGS metagenome assembly JAEEGH01 (sample SAMN16246544, study PRJNA631951) | gut metagenome | biome: gut microbiome; feature: rumen; material: DP-attached | host: Bos | place: Iran: Karaj | collected 2018-10 | reverse complement strand
GGAGGTGGCGGAGTCAATCTCCTCAAAGCCGCCGCAGCCGAGACCGATTACGCCCACACGCAAGCCGGTGCTGCCCAGCGTGCGGTACTCCATGTCGGGATTCTCTTTAAAAGCGGCAGTGTCACTCGGTTGCTCTTGTCCCTGCTTGTTGCTGCAAGAGAAAAAAAGGGAGACCATGCAGAAAAGCATGATCGTGCGGAAAAGGGTAAGTTTTTTATTCATTATGGTAAAATTTTTCAGGCAGCGAAAATACGAAAAAATTACTGAACCTGAGAAATCCGAAAAAAGTCTATCTTTGCCACCGAAATGGCCAATCCAATTTTTGCAATTTTATTTCACCATGAAAAAAATAGGAACAATACTACTTTCATTTTGTATATGTGCGCTATGTCTCGCCATTCGGGCCCAGTCCACACGCACTGAATTTGTCTATACAGAACCCTATCCTCAGGAGAAACTTTTCCTCATCAATCAAAGCATGGAGATATCCTTGAATGGGCGGGTGAAGAAAGTGGAACAGACCTCCAATGTCAGAAAGGTTACGTTTATACCAGGTGGAAGGGTCGCATACGTCGGAGACTATTGTCTGTACACATTCGACACATTGGGCAACATAAAGAAATACGTTGAAAAAAGACTTGAACTTGATGACACGGTGGGTATTCCTGTTTCCAAAAAGAAAGCTCTTCCTCTTGAATTCTTTAATGCAAAAAAAGACAATGAAACCACTGGTCCATACAAAATGGAAGAAGAGAAGTATTCATTTAAAGACGACAGATTGGTTTCAATCAAAAAAGACTATCAAACCACTGAACTTGAATATGATGAACAGGGGAAGCTTGTCCGTATGACAGAGTATTATTTCCGTTCATATCGCACTACCCATTTTAACCTGAATGAGAACGGCCAACTTGTCTCCATTTCATCTTCAAGATCAAAGAAAGACAATCAAACAACGGATGTGTTTTGTTATGATGCACAAGGGAATTGTGTTGTCCATTCAAAAAGATTCGATAACGGTTGGAGAAGGGACATCTATGAATATGATGAATCCGGCAATAGGATTTTTGAAGGCAGATGCGAGAAGTTCAATAAAAAAAATCTTTGCGACTGCAAGGAATCATATTTCAATCATGGATATGAATATGACGATCAGCATCATGTAACACGAGACTATTTAATTGGTGACTGGAAACCTAGAGGGTGGGATTATTATTACCAATATGACTCGGTCGGAAGGGAGATTGAATTTAAAATATACGAAACCAACGGGAAAGAGAGAACTTTCAGGGCCCATATTGTTTCGTCATACGATTCCATAGGCAGGATAGTCAGTAAAGAGGCGCTGTCTGGGACATTCTTTATCAATGAAGCTTTTGCACGCTACACCCGTAACGCTATACATCAAACATGGGAGTATGACACGTACGGTAACCTTTTGTTGGAGAAAGTCTATCAGGATGAGAGTGGTCCGTTCAGGGTGTTGAAATACACGTATGAATATGATGGTCACGGCAACTGGATCAAGCGTTGCCGTTATGAAGGCGACAGCGAGGATGTTTTAGAACTCACCGAAACGTTAGAAAGGGTGATTAGCTACTATTAGCACCTGACAAAGTAGTTGTTGAATCATTCTCTTTCCGCGGCATCACTTGTAGTGTCCTTCTGTACCTGCCGCCCGTGCCGCGGGGTGAATGCGGGAGAATATTCCCCTTCTTGGAAAGAAGGCGTGCACGAAGTGCGGGGTAGTTGTATAGAAATTTGAAAAAACAAATTAGGGATATATTTTCTACTACCCCGGCCTGCGGCCACCCCTTCTACATAGAAGGGGAATCGTGCGCCATCATTTTTACTGTTACACACATCCTTCGGGTTTCGGAAGGCCGGCGACGCGGCAGGCTCCACGGGCGGGACCCAGAGGGAAAAGTTCGTAAATCTGTTTCAGCTTGAGGCCGGTTTCCTTGCAGATGACGCGCACCATTGGGGCAAGGCCTTTCTCTTCGTAGTTCTGGCGGATGATGCGGATCACTTTCCAATGGTCTTCGGTCAAGTCGTTGATGTCGTCGGCTTGGGCAATCACCTTCGCCACTTCGTCGTTCCATAATTCGGGCTGCAGCATGAAGCCGTCGCCGTCCATTTCAATCTTTTGGTTGTTTACTGTTAATTCCATTTCTTTATATTTTGTTGATTATAAACTCAATGCCCCAAAATAGAGGTTTCTTCTTTGAGGCTGCAAATGTACGCAAAAAACAATAGTTATACAAATCGGCTGTTCAACAAAAAAGGAAGCCCTTTCGGACTCCCTTTTTCAATCCATGAAGAAAATGTATGGCTGGTGGAATTACTCTTTCACGATTTTCTGGATGCCGAGGACCTTGTTCCCGTTGCGGATAGCCACGAAATAGATGCCGCTTTGCAGGCTGTTGAGATTCATTTCGAACTGGCTGTCATTCACGGATTGCGTTTTCACGGTCTGGCCCATCGTATTGTAAATGACGGCTTCCGTTGCGCTGACATTTTCATCCAACGAAATGATAATCTGACCGTTCGTGGGGTTCGGGTAGAGGGTGAAGCTGTGGAGGAACTGTTCGGAAATTCCTTCCACGTAATTGATGGTCACGGTGTAGGTCTTGGTGAGTTCGCCGCATGTCGCGGGCACGCTGCCCACATACTGCATCTCTTCGCCTTCTGTAAGCTGTGTGGTAGAAAGGGTGGCATATTCTGAGGCAGCAGTGGCGGAGAGCGCCGGAATGGGGTGGTCCAAAATGTCCGTCAAGGTGTATTCTGTTACGGCCGGATCAAAACCTTCAATGGTAGCATCGTCCAGACGCAGGTCGCTGAGGTCGGCGTTGGGTTCCACCATGGTGATGTTGACGGTGTAGGTGCGGCTGCTGTCGCGGTCGGTGACTTGGACGGTAGCAACAGGGTTCTCCGCCGTCGGCTGGGTGATTTCGACGGTAGCTTCAGGATTGCGCGGAGTGGCCGTCACAGTCGGGACCTCGGTGCCAAAGACCACCACGCTGTAGTCGGTGACGGCAGGGGCGAAACCGTTGACGGTCTCGCCATTCAGCTGGAGGTCATTGAGAGCGGCATCCATCTCACTGGCGAAGGTGTAGTGGATGGTGTAGGTCTTGGTCTGGTCACCGTGGGTGACGACCACCGTGGCGGTCGGATTTTCCACCGTGGCTTGCGTCACCGTGGCGGTGGCACGGGGCGACTGCGTGGTATAGGTGACTTCCGGGAAATCAGCACCGAATGCCAGTTCGACAGTGTATTCCAGCGTGTTGGCATTAAAGCCGGGCACGGTGATACCGCCGCTCTTCAGATCACTGAGCTCGGCGTGGTAAACCATCGTGATGTCATCAATGTACAGTTCATCACCGCCATTTCCGCCGCCAGGAGTCTTGTTGGTCGTGAAGGTAAGCAAAATGTAGGCCGGCGTGCTGCCGCCATAGCTGGCATAGTCGAAAGGCACGGTGTACTCCTGCCAGGAGCTGCCATTGAAATTCCGCTCGGCATGGCCTACAATGTGTGAGTTGTCAGAGCTGATCAGCGGGTCTCTCACATCGGAAGCATCGTGGATGATGGCGCTCATTCGGGCCTGGCTGCTTGAACTCGAGAGATTCGTCTTGGCCCAGAAACGGATGGAGTCGGGCTGTCCGTTAAAGGCTTGTCTGTGATCGCTGTTGTTGGTAGCGGTATAGTTGTAGTTCGCGCTGTTGGCGGCTTGGGTTGAACCTGCGTGGATACGGCCGGTGGTGATGTTTCCGTTGGCGACAATGCCAATGACGGACGTGGAAAAAATGCGGCAGCTGTATCCATTTCCAGTATGGGTCTCCGTGGAACGCGAGTGTCTTGTCGTCAGTGCCTGGTTGCATAAATAGGAGGCAAGTGTACACTCCGCGGACGGGAACCCGTTCCAGTTAGCAGGTTCGTCATCGTCGCTGGCGTAATTGTTGTCCCAGTTTTCAAAGCCCGGGTTGGGCAGTTGGTAAACCTGTGCGTTCAGTACGAACGGCAAAATCAGCAAAATAATCAGTAAGGTGTTTGTTAATTTTCTCATTTTTAATAATTTAGGTTATTGGTTCTCTTTTTTTAAAACGGCGGCAAAAGTACACCTTTTTTGATACGACAATACCTCGTTTATAGATATTTTGTATATCTACTTGAAAATCAATAAAATAAAAGTGTTAATAAAAGTTAATTACAAATATAGCAACTCACCGCGCACGTTCGGGAACCCCATTTCGCGAAGAATTCGCACATACTCGTCCACCTGCGTCTGGTACTTCTGCTTGGCGTCTTTTGTCGGCTCGCCCGTCTTGAAGTCGATAACGACCGTTTCCCCGTCCTTCTGCACCACCCGGTCGGGACGGCGTCGTTCCCCGTCGGCGGTGAGAAGGTTTATTTCTTTCAGAACAGACAGTCCATCAGCGAAATAGGGGAGGAGCGCGGTGTTTTTCGTGAGCGACTTCAGTGCGGCGCGGATTTCCTCCTGATAGGGCTGGCTTTCGTCAAACGTCCATTGTTCGGCCTCTTCCTCCGTCATCGGGAAGTGTTCAGCCGTTTCAAAGTAGTGGTGGACAGCGATGCCGATTTCCTGCTGCTCTGTTTCGATTTCTGCGGGGATCAAGGATTCCAGCGTGAATCCGGAAAAGGGAAGGCGGGGAGTGGACGTGTTGTCAGCTTCTTTTGCGGGTGGCATCTCCGGCCGGGCATGGGTGTCGTCGCCAAACCAGGTCCACCCTTCTTTTTCGGTGAAGAAGGCTTCGTTATTTTTGATGAAATCTTCCAGTAACAGACTGTAATTGAAGATGCTGTCGCTCCCGTTTTCCTTTTCTTTGTCGCCGCGGTTTTTTTCATCGCTCTTTTTTTCATCGCGTTTTTTGTCGGCGATGATATAGAGTGCCTCCTCCGGCCGGGTCTGTCCCACATAGAGGATGTTGGTCTCGTCCAATGCCGTCAGGGCGCACTCCTCGGCGAAGGCGTCAATTCCAAAAGATTTGTCAAAATCTTCCCCTTTGCGCAACTGTATCACGGGAATACCCAGTTCCTTTTCGTCCAAACGCTGCCACATCTTCGGCTTGGTGAGCTTGCTCATGTGCTTGTTGAGTACGGGCATGATGACTACGGGGAATTCCTTGCCTTTCGCCTTGTGAATGGTCATAATCCGCACGGCATCAACGTTTTCCGGCGATGTTACCGCTTTTTTTGCCCCTTTCTCATCCCACCATTTCAAAAATGTGTCGAGCGTGTTCCCCTTTGTTCCGGTGTAGTCATTTACAAGGTCGATGAGTCCGATGAGGTAGGGGTCGGACTCCCGGAGGTTCAGTTCCGTCATCAGGTTGTGGACAAGGGTGAGCAGGGGCAGGTTCGCCCATTGTTCCTGTTGGACTGAAATATTGAACTGTTTTTTTAATAAAATATTGAATTTCAGTATGTTGTTTTGTAAATGACGTTTCTCTGTCTCTTTGTTTTTGGCAATGATTTTATTTCGTTCATCCTCCGTCATGTCATCGGTAAGCGGCAACAGTTTGCCCTGTTCGCCGGCGATGGTCCCGATGAATTGGGCCAGCTCGCCGCTTTTCCCCTCCCGTTTCAGAAGAAGATGGATAAGATAGAAGCGGTTGAGTGCATCGGAGGGTGTGGCGATATACTTTATCAGGGAGAGGACGAGGTTCACATTTTCGTTGCTGCCGAGCACGAGCGAGTCGGCGGAAATGACGGGTATCCCGTTTTCGGACAGCGCTTTGCCGATCAGTGTCCCCGCTGCGGTTGTGCGGGTGAGGACAGCGATGTCGTGCAGACGGTAATGGCGTTTTTCGGTGGCATCGCGGAGTGCTTCCAAAGTAGCCGAAACCAGGTAGTCGTCTTTCACGGTTTCTTCTTCGTTGGGGCAGAAGCGGATGGCTACGAAACCGTCTTCCTGCTTGTCCTCCTCTTGTTTTACAGTTTCGTAAAATGTGTCGTAAAATTTTTGGGGATAGTTTGAAAGGCGTTCCGGGAAAGCGGGCATCTCAGGCATCTGTTTGAAAAACAGATTATTGAATCTGATGATTTTGCGGAGTGTCCGGTGGTTGGCATCCAATAACTCCTCCTCGCACCGGGTCCGTTCCTCGAAGTGTTTGCGTCGGGCGGTGCCGCTGTGGGCAAGGTCGGCGAAGAGCTGCGGGTTCCCGTTGCGAAAGCGGTAGATGGCCTGCTTCACATCCCCGAAAAGAATGACCTTCCCATCGGTGGAAACCGCTTCGTCCATCAGGGGCAGCATGTTTTCCCACTGTGTGTCGGATGTGTCCTGAAACTCGTCGATGAAGTAGTTTCTGAAGCGTGTTCCCACCTTATTATATATATATGGTACAGGGTTGTCCTTGACCTCCCTTTGGATCAGCTGTCCTGTTTCGGAAAGGAAGAACTTGTTGTCCTGTACCTTCAATTCTTCCATGATTTGTTGTAAATCAAAAAGAAGTTGAAAGCGTCTCGGGTTTTTCCGTACCATTTGGCAGGGGAGCAGCACTTTCCGGAACAGCTGTTCGATTTCCTCTTTTTTGGCAATGATGGCCTTGCGTTCGCTGTCGGACAGGTCTCTTTTCCCTTTTTTTGTGAAGGATTCTCCTGCGATTGCTTTTTCTGTGGCGACAAAACTTTTCAGAGCGTATGGCGTTGCCTGGTTGAACCAGTCGAGGATGCCGTAGCAGGGAAAATCTTCTTCGGGGATGCCGGAGCTGTGCAGAATGTCTTTCCCTTCCGCTATGAGCGTCCCCATTTTTTCTTTGTTTGTGTTCCAGACTTCATTCAGCGTTTCCGCTGCTTTTGAGAAGTCTGTATTTTTCAGTAAATCAATGTAAAGTGGGGCTTGTTCATCGAAATAGGTGTCCTTCAGCAGCGTGAGGAGGTCGTAGTCGATGCGCCATTTTCCGTCTTCCTCCATCTTTTGTTCCATCAGGTTGATCACACGGCGGGCAAGGTCTTTCCCCTCCTTGCTTTTGTTGGAAAGGCGTTGATAGAGGAGGTCGACGGTCTGTTGGAAGTAGGCGTCCAAGGTGATTTCAACGTTGAAGTCGGTGCTCAGGCCGAGGTCGAAGGCGAAGGAGCGGAGAATGCGCTGGAAGAAACTGTCGATGGTGCTGATGGCGAAGTCGGGGTAGTGGGCGAGGATTTTCTCCAGCAGGGCTTCCGAACGTTCGCGGATAAGGTCGCTGTCGAGGTCGGATAGCTGGCGTGTGGTTTTATGAATAAACTGTGATTTGCCGAGTTTTTTTTGCACGCTTTTAGGCTGCTCTTCCCAAAAGTCCCAGACGGCAGGGTCTGTGAAGGCAAAGTCGTTGAGGGTGTGTAGGATGCGTTCCTTCATCTCGGCCGTGGCGTTGTTGGTGAAGGTGACGGCCAGCACGTGGCGGTAGTTGTCGGGGGCTTGGAGGCAGATGGTAAGGTATTCGGCCACGAGGTTGGTGGTCTTGCCGGAGCCGGCGGAAGCGTTGTAGGTCTTGAACATCTTTGTGTTTTGGCGTTGTTTGGGATTAGAAAAGCTCTTCCACCGGAGGGCGGAAGAGCTTTAATAGATTTGTTTTGAGGCGGTTAGTTGCCGCGTTCTTTTTCTTTCACTTTAATAAGCTGTTTTTTGAGTGCTTCGACGGCGGTGTCGGTGGCTTCCTCGAAGGTCTTTGCGGTTTTCTCGGCCATCACGTCGTTGCCGCGGACTTTGATGCGGATTTCGGCGGATTTGTTTTCCGGTTTGTCGGTGTTTTCAAGTTTGAGGGTCACTTCGGCGCCGATGATGCCGTCGTGCATTTTCGCCAGTTTTTCAACTTTTTCGTTGATGAAAGCCTCCAGTTTCTGGTCGGTCTTGAAGTGCAGTGAAGAAATGTTGATGTTCATAAAACCTCCTTTTTTATGCCCGGGGAGGGGCTTGGGTAGAAATGTTTTTCAGTTTTTCTATCGAGGTGGGCGTATAGATTTGGGTGGCGGAGAGGGAAGCGTGTCCGAGAATCTCCTTGATGGCGTTGATGTCGGCGCCGTGGTTGAGCAGGTGGGTGGCGAAGGTGTGCCGCAGGACGTGCGGGCTGCGTTTGTCGATGGTGGTCACCAAGTCCAAGTATTTGCGCACGATACGGTAAACAGCCTTCGGGTAGATTTTGTTGCAATTTGGAGCGACAAAGATATAATAATTTTTCGGGATTTCGGGATATTTTTCATCAAAAAGTGAAAAGTATTTGAGAATCACCTCTTTCACTCTGGGGCTGAACGGGATAATCCGTTCCTTATTGCGCTTGCCCAGCACTTTCACGGTGCAGGCGTACAGGTCGAGGTCGTCGCGGCGGATGTTGGTCAGTTCCGAAAGGCGCATTCCCGTCACGTAGAACAGCTCGATGATGAGCCGGTCGCGCCACCCCTCGAAGGTGTCCTCGAACAGCTCCTCCGTGAAGAGTTTGTCCATATCCTCCTCCTCCACAAACTGCGGCAGCCGCTTCTTCACTTTCGGCGAAGTGACGGCCTCCATCGGGTTGACTTTCACGTTCTTGAGCTTGACGTGGTAGCGGAAAAACGCCCGTAGGGCACTGGTCTTGCGGCATACGGAGCGTGCCGACACCTCCTTTTCCAAAAGCTCCATCATCCACGTCCGCACCATCAGCGGTTCCGCTTTCAGAATCTTCGTGTCCTTGAAGTTGTCATGGAGGTACTTTTCAAACTGCGCCAAATCCCCCTCGTAGGCCGTTATCGTATGCTCCGACGACCGCTTCTCGTATTTCAGATAGTCCAGAAATTTCGCGATAGACTCTTCCATAGTGAGTGATATAATTATCCTATCTTTTTCAAATACAGTCTTTTATTGAATTATGCAAATTTAATTACCAAAAACCAATAACCAATTTTCGGTAATAATTACTATTGCTAATTACTAATTACTAATTACTAATTACTATACCCTATCCCCTAAATCACTTCCGCATTAAGGTTCTCCAGCACTTTCTTCAGATAGCCGTCCATCTTTTTCGACAGCTCCACCACGCGCTCGCGCCAGATGTCGATGGTGACGTCGAGGTTGTCGGAAACAATCTTGAACGAAACGTACGGGATGCCGAAGCTGGTGGCCACGCTGAAGGCCGCCGACGACTCCATGTCGAAACATTGTGCCTGCCGTTTCATCAAGGCGAGGTGGTCTTCGGTATAGACCTCCGGTGCGACGAAACTGTCGGACGAATACAAAGTGGCGTGGGGTACGTCCAGCGCCGGCGGAAGCTGGAAGTGCGTGGGCTGCATCCGGAAGTCGTTGAACGGGCTGCCGGCGGACACAATCTCGTCGATGCTGAGGATCGTGCCGACGGGAAAGGCGTGCGATCCGACCGTCCCGACATTGACGATGGTATAGTCTTCCCCTTGGTGGTGGGTGACGAAGTCAAGCATACTGCGTGTGGCGTTTTCGCGTCCGATGCCGGTGAAGTGGAAGCGCGGCGCCCAAGCCCCCGCCTCTTCCGCTACGGCAGAAAAAAGTGCTATTTTCATTCCCTTTATCATTCTCTTTTTGTTCTTTGGTGAAAAACGTGCGCAAAGGTACGCCAATTTTCGGAGATTTTGGCAGATTTTCTGCAAAAAAAAAGCAGGTTCGAAAACCTGCCTTTTCTTTCTGATTACGCTGTGAGCCGATTAGTCCATCGCGGCGTCGCGCAGTTTCTGGACATAGATGGCTTTCAGACGCTGCTCCCGCTGAATAACACTCGGCTTCGTGAATTTCTGGCGGTTACGGAGTTCTTTCACCACACCAGTCTTCTCGAATTTTCTTTTCAGTTTCTTTAAAGCTTTGTCGATGTTTTCGCCTTCTTTTACAGGAACAATAATCATAAAAAATACCTCTTTCTTTTAAAATTAAACATTAAATTTTGAGGCGGCAAAAGTACAACTTTTTTCATTCGCTCCACCCGTTTTTGAAAATAAAATTTTGACGTGTCTCCCTACGTGCTTTTTTGTAAATTTGCACCCTGTTATTAAAAGATAGCCCATGCGAAAATTTTTCCTGTTAGTCGCTGCTATTCTGATAGTTAGTAGCGCATCACCCCAAGATACCCTTAAAAGTTACTGGAGCAACAAGCAGCTGAAGTCCGTCGGCCTTGCCATCGACTCTGTGGAGGAGGGCCAC
>JAEEGH010032013.1_pt1 | contig 10133 bp, 10 predicted proteins | sample 9134181 | NCBI WGS metagenome assembly JAEEGH01 (sample SAMN16246544, study PRJNA631951) | gut metagenome | biome: gut microbiome; feature: rumen; material: DP-attached | host: Bos | place: Iran: Karaj | collected 2018-10 | reverse complement strand
AGAGTAAGTATTTTGGTTTTGAAATTGAAATAATTGGCAGTTTGGGGCGCATAAAAATCGGGAATGGAATATTTGAGTTTTATAAGAGGGAAGAATCATCGCTTTATACCGGTTTTTATTCCCTTGTTCCTGATAAATCTGTAAAAAAGATAAAGAAAACCGGCTATTTTGCAAATATGGTTCAGAATGCCGTCGATTTTCTGGATGGAAAGGCGGAATTAAAATCAACTTTGCAGAACGGATTGGAAACTCTATCTATTCTTGAGGAAATTAAGAATCAGATAATTACTTGCGGCGTGTGAACTCAAAGTTCTGCAGAAACTGTTTTGCGCGTTCGGTCTGTGGATTTGTCCAGAATTGTTCAGGATCTCCGGTTTCAACGATTTCGCCATCATCCATAAAGACAATTTTATCTGCAACTGCTCGTGCAAACTGCATTTGATGGGTGACGATAAGCATTGTTTTTCCTTCGTTTGCAAGATTCATCATTACATCGAGAACTTCGCGAACCATTTCCGGGTCAAGAGCGGCTGTAACTTCATCAAAGAGCATAACTTCCGGGTGCATACAAAGCATTCTTACAATGGCAACTCTCTGTTTTTGTCCACCGGAAAGCTGACGAGGATAAGCGTATTTTTTATCTGCAAGGCCAACTCTTTCAAGTAAAAGCTCTGCTTCCTGTTCAACTTCCTTTATATCCCGGTGCTGGGCATGTTTTGGACCAAGAAGAATGTTTTTCATAACGTTCAGATGAGGAAATAAATCATAACTTTGGAAAACCATGCCAACTTTCTGTCGGATAAGATGCATTTCCTTCTTGCGGTTTGAAATTACTTCGCCATCAAGCAGGATTTCTCCATCCTGAATCTGTTCAAGTCCGTTTATACATCGCAGTAAAGTGGATTTTCCGCAGCCAGATGGTCCCAAAATGACAATAACATCACCTTTTTCAACATTCAAAGAGACGTTTTTTAAGATTACATTGTCATCAAATGATTTTTTTATATTTTTTATTTCCAGTAAAGCCATTTTCCTATCCTTATCCTCTCTGCTTTTTTTCGATATAGCGGGCTATCATGCTTAAAATCCAGCAGACGAAAAAATACATCATAAATATTACAAAATATACAGCAATCGAAGCGGTTGGGATTGTAAGTCTGTTTGCTTCGATAATCTGCTGACCAATTTTTACAACTTCTATTACACCGACAAAAACTACCAGAGAGGTTGTTTTTATCATTCGGGTGATGAGATTCATGCTTAATGGAATAAGCGAGCGGAGAGTTTGCGGGATTATAATATAAGTAAAAATCTGCTTTTCGGTTAATCCTATGGCACGTCCACTTTCATACTGATGAATTGGAACGCTTTCTAAGGCTCCGCGAACTAAATCACCCATTTCGGCAGTTCCCCAGAGGGTAAAAACCAAAATACTTGCGGCTTCTCCACTAAGGGAAATGTTGAACATTCTTGTAAGACCATAATATGCGACAAAAAGTAATACCAGTTGGGGCATTATGCGCATAATTTCAAGGTAGATTTTGCAGATGATTTTGACGGCTTTGTTTTTTACGGTCATCAGCATTCCGAACAAAAATCCCAGTATAATTGAAAAAAGTACCGAAACAAGGGCAATCCATACTGTAACCCATAGTCCGCCGAGTAAGCGCTGGAAGTTTATTCCCATTGTAAGAACGCTGAAGGCCTGGGAAATTGCATTAATGGTTTCCGAACTGTGCATAACGCAATCTCCTTTCTGCCAAAGATGCTAAAATTGAAATAGGCAGCAGCAAAATTAAATAAGAAATACAGAGCATTGTAAGTGCCTCATCTGTTTTATAGTAAAGACCGATTAAATCTTTTGCAACGTACATCAAATCAGCAAGGGCAACGGCACTGAAAACGGAAGTTTCCTTTATCATGAACATAATGTTTGCACAAAATCCTGGAATTGAAACTGAAATTGCCTGAGGAAGGATTACATACTGGGTAATCTGGCGCTTTGTTAAGCCTATGCACTGGGCACTTTCGATTTGTATTTTAGAAACGGATTCAAGGGCAGAACGAAAGGTTTCTTCCATGTAACTTCCACCCAAAAAGGTTAATCCGATTATGGCACACTGAACGGAGCTTAATTTAATTCCCATTCTTGGAAAGGCAAAATATAAGAAAAATAATTGAATCAAAAGGGGAGTGTTTCGGGAAAATTCTATATATACGCTTACAATTTGTCGTAAAACCGGAATCTTATAATATTTTATGAGAGCACAGAAAAGACCGAGCACAAGTGAAAGAAGAATTCCGATAAGCGCTAATTTTAAAGTGATACCGGCTGCCTCGATATACATCGGGGTAACTTTTTGTATAAAACCAAAATCCATTGTGTGATTTTAAATTTTTTGGATATAATAGTCAATGTGTGGTGTAAAATCTGTGTAGCGTAAATCTGTGAGGCGAAAAATCTGTATGTGCCTTAAATGTGGATTGCTTTCTATTGCTAAATTTTCATAAAGCGATTATAATGGATTTAACCTATAAAAATACTAGGAAATGAAAATCTGACAAGGACAAAACAATGTTAAAAATTTCTACAAAGGGCCAGTATGCTTTATTGATTATGACAGATCTTGCTGAATCTGATCCAGAAAAATATGTTTCATTAAAACTTTTATCGCATAGACATAATCTTTCTGTAAAATATCTGGAACAAATATTGATTCAATTGAGCAAAGATGGCCTTGTGATGGGATTAAGAGGCAATAACGGTGGATATAAGCTTGTAAAAAAACCGGAAGAATATACAATTGGAGAGATTTTACGCTCGACCGAGGGAGATTTGTCGCCAAGGAGCAATCCAGAAGGAAATTCTGTGAGTAATGTAGGCAATGATTCTTTCTGGAATGATTTTGAAAAAGTTATAAATGATTTTGTTGATAGTGTAAGTTTGAGCAAGCTTGTAGAAAAGAACCGCGAATTTAACGGTTTTGACTATTGCATTTAATATTAATAATTTATGAAGTTTGATTTTGATAGAATAATTGACCGAAAAAATACGGGTTCATTAAAGTGGGATATCAAAGCTGGTGAACTGCCTCTCTGGGTTGCCGACATGGATTTTGAAACGGCTCCCTGTATAAAAGAAGCACTTAAAAAGAGGGTCGAGCATGGAGTTTTCGGCTATTCAATTATTCCTTCAGAATGGGCTGATAGTTACGTTTCCTGGTGGAAAAAACGTCATAATTTTACGATAGACAGGGATTCTTTAATTTTTTGTACTGGAGTTGTGCCGGCAATTTCGAGCCTTGTACGCAAACTTACCACACCGGCAGAAAAAGTTCTGATTCAAACGCCTTGCTACAATATTTTCTTTAATTCAATCCTAAATAACGGCCGCTTTGTTCTTGAAAGCCCGCTTGATTTTGATGGAGAGAATTATAAAATCAATTTTGACAGACTTGAAAAAGATTTATCTGATCCGCAGGTTTCCTTGATGATTTTGTGCAATCCACAGAATCCGACGGGAAATATTTGGAAAAAGGAAGAACTTGCGAGGATAGGGGACTTGTGCAAAAAATATGGAGTTTCTGTTATTAGTGATGAAATCCATTGCGATATAACAGAGCCGGGATTTAATTATACGCCCTTTGCAAGTGTTTCTGAAACTTGTGCGCAGATAAGTGTAAGCTGCATTGCACCAACAAAATGTTTTAATATTGCTGGAATTAATTCTGCAGCGGTAGTAGTTCCGAATCCTCACTTGCGACATAAAGTCTGGCGAGCTTTGAATACCGATGAAATTGCTGAACCGAATGCCTTTGCGGTTGATGCAACGATTGCTGCTTTTGGTCAAGGTGAAGAATGGCTTAATCAATTAAATGATTATCTTTTTGAAAACAGAAAATATGCTGAAAAAGTTCTTGCGGAAATTCCAAATAATAAGGTAAAAGTTGTAAAGGGAAGGGCGACTTATCTTTTGTGGGTGAAAGTTTTCCAAAATGGCGATGTTTTTGCCGAAGAATTACGAAGAAAAACAGGACTTTTTATAAACGGTGGCGCAGAATACGGGAAAAGCGGAGAAAACTTTGTAAGGATTAATCTTGCCTGCTCGAGGAAAACACTTGAAGAAGCAATGGCTCGATTTAAAGAAATGTTTTAGGTCAAAATGGTCAGAAACCGCCTATTATGAATCCTTGTGATTCTTTTTCCATTCTTCTACGGCTTCTAACATCTGTTCTTTTGTAATTTTTCGTCCACAGGATTTTGCTTCATCACAATAGCCCATTGCTTCACATTTTGGCACAAGAAGATTGTCGCAAATCCATTCCCATTCGGTAGAAAGCTTTCGTAATTCAGTCTTTAATTCATTTGAAAGCTGGCGGATTTCCTTGTAAGCACGGGAACAAAGTCTCATGTTCATAAAATGCATGAGGGCACGAAGATTGATTTTCCAGACAATTTTTGTATTCATTCCAAGTGGAAGAATATTGGCAGCATCCTCTTTGGGGTAACCTAATTCTTCCAGTTTTTCGTAAGTTTGCATGATGCTTGTAAGCCCTTCTTTGTAAACTTCTGCTGCCTCTGGGCTTGCTTTAAATGGATAATAAAAATCCTGCTCAACATCCATATTTTTTGCATCTACATAACGGGTAGAACTTTGAAGACGGGTAGTTCCGATGATATGAGTATATAATTCCCTGATACAACGGGCAGAATAACCTTCTACGATGCAATAAACTTCAGGATATTCCGCTGTTCTTGTGTGACCGCTCAAAATACAGGATTTAGCGCGTTTAATATTTTTTTCTTTATCATCTACAGGACTGTTCCAGCATACGCCTGCACAATATCCGATTGTATTTAAAGGTTCTTTATCTGTCTGAGGTAAAATTGTAATCATTTTGAAGCTCCCGAATAAAATGCTTTTTCTGTGCCCCTATATTCTATTAAATTTTGCAAGTAATTTAAATAGGAATATAAAGGTAGACAGAACGTACATTATAGAAAGTACAGTATTATTTATTTTTATCGTCTTTTTTAGTCCGTAAATCATAAAGATATCGTTTGATTTTCTGAGTTGCAGTCTTTTCAAACTGGATTACAGTTTTAACTTTACCAATTTTTGAACTTTTATTTACGCGTTTATTTACATAAAACTGAATCTCACTTATAAGAGCTTCTTTTTCGTAAGCTACAGCATCCAATACAGCTGCTGGGAAAGATTTTTTAATGCGTTTTTCTGCTTCATTTTCAAGTTTATCTTCATCAAGTTGAACTAAAGCAACGAGCCCTTCATCATCCTCAACAACTAAAGATTCTGTTATAAGGGGATGCTGATTAAGAACAAACTCAATATCTTCTGGATAAATATTTTCTCCGTTTGCTCCAAGAATCATATTTTTGTTGCGTCCTTTTAAGCGTAAATAAGGTTTTCTGTGATGGGTTTCAAAAAGACCTAAATCACCAGTTTTAAAATAACCTGGGCCGGCTGAATCTTCAGAAGTGGTAAATACAGAAGCTGTAAGTTCCGGATCTTTATGATAGCCGCGCATTACATTCTCGCCTTTCACAACGATTTCACCTATTCCGGTTTTTGGATCTGGATTGTTGATTTTTAAATCTACGCCAGGCATTACAAGGCCAATTGTGCCAGGAACAGTGATTTTTGGTCCGCTGGAAGCTAGTAAAGGTGAAGTTTCTGTAAGTCCATAGCCGATAGCGTATGGAAATCTGGCGATTTTCATAAAACGCTCAACTTCTGGATTAATCATGGCACCGCCAATTCCAAAGAAAATCAAATGTCCGCCAAAAGTCTTTTTAAGTGTTTTTCCGGCGATTTTAAAAACAAGTTTTCTTGTAGCAGGAACCTTATACAAGAACTTTGTAAGTCCGTTCTTTTCAAAAGTCGGCAAAACCTTATTTTTGTAGATTTTTTCCATTACAAGCGGAACTGAAAGTACAACCGTAGGCTTTACAATTTTGAAGGCAGGCATCAAGGCGCTTACCGTAGGTGGTTTGCCAAGGTAATAAACGCAGGCTCCGTTCAATAATTGCATTGAAAAACTGATTGTAAACTCATAAACATGTGAAAGCGGCAAAAAAGAAAGAGTTCTGTCCAGTTTATGCACACGATGAGTATTTTGGCACTGTATACAAGTCCAGACAAGGTTTTTGTGGGTAAGTTCTACCCCTTTTGAACGACCTGTTGTTCCTGAAGTATAAATTATTGAAGCGAGGTTTTCTTCTTCGTAAACTTTCTCAATTGGAGAATTATTTTCATAACTTGTAATATTTTTTAGACAGTTATCTGGGTTATTCGTATCTTTTATGATGGAATAATCTTCCAGCTTAATTACTATCGGCGGTAATTTGTCACCCAGATTTTCAATTTTGTTGTAAAGTTTTGTTTCTGCAAAAACGGCATCTACACCACAGTGTTCAAAAACAGAACTCACCTCTTCGCCTGAAAAATCCGGCAGCAGAGGAACTGCTATCATTCCATAATTTACTATTCCAAAATAGGCAATTCCCCATTCTGGTCGTCCTGTTCCATAAATTGCAATTTTACTCCCCTTTTTTAATCCAAGTGCTGCCAGCATTTTTGCAATTGCCTGACTTTTTTCGCCAATTTGTGCGTATGTATAAGGAGTTTGACCAATCAGGGTAAGAGCTGGTCGGTCACCAAACTTTTTTATTGAGTTATCCAACAGGCTGGCAAAAGTATATGTTCCTAAATCTTTAATTGTTTCCATAAATTAAATCTTCCGTTATAAAAATTATCATAACTCTCTGAACAGTTTTACATTTTATGATATTTTGTCAGATTAGTATAGTACCAACACTTCATGACAAAACATATAATAAAAAATTATATCAGACTCCCCTGTTCCCTTATCCGGCTTTTATTTTAGATTCTACTCGTTTTCGCCCTTAATCTTTACATCCAGCTGATTATACGGTATTTCAATTCCAGCTTCGTCAAATACCTTTTTTATTGCTATATACAAATCATTCTTTGTCTGCAAAAAATCTGCTGATTTGAACCAGGCTGCAACTGTCATATCTATTCCGCTTGCACCAAATCCATCAAACCAAACTGCAGGAGCCGGGTCTTTTAATACAGTCGGACATAAATCTGGTGCTTTTTTTAAGGCTTCAAGAGCTGTAGCCATATCATTTTTGTAACTGATAGAAGTTTTTAGCGTAATTCTTCGCTTTGAGTGATAGGATTTATTGATTAAATCTGTATTTATAATTGTAGAGTTCGGAATGCGTACCATTTCGTTGTCCAAAGTATGAACATGAACCGAAATAAGATTGATGGAATCAACTATACCTGTAATTCCGTCAACAATAATTGTATCACCAGTTTTAATAGAGCCTTCTGTAATAACAAAAAGTCCGCTGATAAGATTGCTTACGGAAGTTTGGGCGGCAAAACCAATTGCAACTCCGGCAATTCCTGCTGCACCCCAGATTGCGCTTAGTTTTATTCCAAAACAGCTTAAAATAAACATTACCACTAGTACATAAAAGGCATACTTTATAAACCTGCGGATAATTTCTGATTTTTGAGCTGACAGTTTTTTTGCTGGCACTTTTTTAATTGCCCGCAAAATCAGTCGGTAAATAATCCAGAAGACGAAAACAATTAAAATTATTCCGATTAACTTAAAAATGTTTTCCCAGGTAATAAAACTTTTTAACCAGGCTATAAAGGAAGAAGTTTTTTCAACAAAAGAGGCACCCGCGCTTGAAGCGGCTTCAGCAACACTGGTAGTTATATTTTCAGATTCATTCATTTTTTTTACTCCTGATATATTCTTTCATTAGGATTTGGATCTTCTGTATATTTCTCCCCTATTTTATCACAGATAATTTCCGTTTTTGAAACATCAACTCTTTTTGGATTCATAATCAATGTTCCAATTTCCTCTGCCTTTATTATACCAGAAAATGGGTTTTTTATGCTGATTATTTTGTTTTTTATTTCAGCATTTATATTCGAAACATATTCAAAGGCCAAATCTGTATTATTTAGTGTACAATTTAATAATGTTAATCCATCTATATAACACAAACCCTGGTTGCTTTCGATTGTACAATTCACGAATTTAAGATTTTTTGAATTCCAGCCCAGATATTCACCGTTTATATAGGAATCATAAACCGTTACATTTTCGCAATTCCAGAAAGCATCCTTTGAAAGCAGTTTTGAATTATGAATTTCGATGTTTTTTCCGCCGTCTAAAAAATAATTTCCATTCAAATCAAGGTTTTCAGCATAAAAATTGCTTGAATTCATGGCAAAATAATCACCGGCATGGATTTTTACATCCTTAAGTGATATATCAGAGCAATTCCACATGGTTTCTGCCGCATTGTTGAAGACGACATTGGTAAGATAGATTCCTTTTGCCCGCCTGAATTCCTTTGGTGCGTCAATTACCGTATTTTCAATTTTAGTGTTTTCTGAATACCACAAGCCTGAACGTGCCATCTCCTTGAAGGTAGAATTATTGACACTGGCATTGTTTGTATTCCATAAAGGATACTTCCACTCAAAAGAAGCCTTGTTTACGCTTATATTTTTAGCATGTTTTAATGGAGATTCTCCATCGCAAAACACAACTTCATCATACTGAACGTCTTTTGAAAAATACTCTGCTCTCTCTCCCGAAAAAGATTGCTGTGTATTAAGTTTCATATATCTATAATATAATAAAATTGTGCACAATCATTGTACAAAATCACTTAAAATTCTTAAAAATAACGAAAAATTATACAAAACAATAAATAATAATCCCCTTGCAAATCGCGCAAAAATATATTTTAATTTAAATCGATTATTACAATCATCACACTTTATACGAGGATAAAAACTTTGAAATATATACAAGAGCAAATGCCGCCAGCCGGTTCAACCGTAGTAGTAGGAATGTCAGGTGGAGTTGATTCTACCCTAACTGCTCTTTTACTTAAACAGAAGGGTTGCAAGGTAATCGGCGTAACTATGTCTCTCTGGGACGGCCATATAAAGGAATTGGAAGGCGAAAAAGTTTTTTTTGATGCCTGTTATGGTCCAAAAGAAGATGTAGACATAGCTGAATGTAAAAGATTCTGCACAGAAAATGACATTGAATATCATGTGATTGATTTGAGTAAGACTTTTAACGAAACTATCCTTGATTATTTTAAAAATGAATATCGTGCAGGAAGAACTCCAAATCCCTGCATCCGTTGCAATCGCTTCATAAAGTTTGGCGCTCTTTTGGAAGGCATAAAAAAAATCGATATTGATTTTGATTATTTTTGTACCGGTCACTACGCCATGGTAGTTCGTCCTGAGGAAGGATTATGGGGAAGCGACAAAAAACCTTGCATGATTGCCTGTGCCAGCGACGAAACAAAAGATCAGACTTACTTTTTATACCGTCTTCCGTCCGAAATCCTCGAAAAGGTTCGTTTTCCTCTGGCAAATGTACGAAAATCAGAGGTTTTTGAAATTGCAAAAAAAGCTGGTTTGGAGGCTGCAACCCGCAAAGAAAGTCAGGATTTTATAGATTCACGATATTTTGACCAGCTTTTCGACGACAAACCTTCCATTCCAGGTGATTTTATCGACATCAATGGAAAAGTTCTGGGTAAGCATAAAGGAATTGAACATTACACAATCGGACAGCGCCGAGGTCTTGGAGTTGCTGGTCCTGTCCCATATTATGTAAAGGAAATTAAAGCAGAAACAAATCAGATTGTACTTGCTGAAAAATCAGAACTCAATTCAACTTCTCTTATTGCAGATGATTTTGTATGGCCTGGGGATGTAGAACCAATCGAGATTTTTGAAGCAATGGTGAAAATCCGACTGAGAAGCAAATCTGCAATTGCAACTATAGAAAAATATACCCCTGCTGCAGATGATAATCACAATTACAAGGGTCAACCTTGGAAAATCACCTTTAATCAGGGGCAGTTTGCAATTACTCCGGGTCAGTCCGCCGTTTTATACAAAGATAATGTAATTATTGGCGGCGGCGTGATAGTACGTTAAATACTAGCCAGAGCCTGCTTTAAGTCAGCAACAATATCATTGACATTCTCAATTCCAACAGAAAGGCGGATTAAATCTGCCCCTA
>JAEEGH010032012.1_pt1 | contig 10133 bp, 8 predicted proteins | sample 9134181 | NCBI WGS metagenome assembly JAEEGH01 (sample SAMN16246544, study PRJNA631951) | gut metagenome | biome: gut microbiome; feature: rumen; material: DP-attached | host: Bos | place: Iran: Karaj | collected 2018-10 | reverse complement strand
TGCTTCTTGGGAGAAGCCTGCTAATACTGCCCCCCTGACGCGCTTTTCCGTCCTAACGGGTGGGGGTACGCCAAAAGGGGCATGGGAGCCATCTCCCATACCCCTTTTTCCGCTAATACTGCTGCATATTCCGGAGGGCGCATACCACCTCCAGCTTTTCGCGTGCAAGCGTCAGATAACGCACAACGCCTGCGATCTGCTCCAGAACCGGCATGGGATCGGCGTTCATCGCATGACGGAAAGCATCCGTCTGCTTCGCAAGCTCCGTGAGCATCCCGGAGAAGCCCTCCATACCATACTGCACCGCACGGTTGGCAAGCGGCTGTCCTTTGCCGTCAGGGGCGGTGCGGATGCCGCTTTGCAGGAGCATACACAGCCAGCTCTCCACCTCATCAAAAAAGTCAAGCAGCGTCGGCGCGTGCGGCGCACGGCAGTCGGCATACTGCTCCGGCAGACGATAGGCTTCTCGCGGCTCCGGCGTGATGAAATCATACACCTCCACCGGAAACAGCGTCAATTTTCCGTCCTGAAACGATGCCAGACACAGCCAGACATAAGGCGTATCGGGCGTTTCGAGCATCGTGCTGCCGATTTTTTCGAGCTGCTCGATGAATTGCTTCACCTCGCGGCGGAACTGCACCTGTACATTGACAGTATCCCCCGCCGCATCCGCCAGCGTCATGCGAAGCGCCTGCTCATGCGTATCAAAGCCCACATGCAGACATTTCGCCGGATGGACAAAGCAGAGCTGCCGGTTCTCCTGCCGGGAATGCTGCCCTGCAAGCCAGACTGCCAGCTCCCGGAAGTCATCATGAATGAGACGCTTCACCTCGGGGCAGTTGAGATTGGCTTTCGTGCGCGAAGCGATGGCAGTCTCCTGCGAGGAGGAAAGCTTTCCCTCACTGATTTTGGCATTCACCAGCGTCAGGCGCGAATGCATGAGTGTTTTCATCGTTGTTGCCGCGCCCCACGGCACAGAGCCGCGCATCGAAACGCCCTCATAGAACACCGGGCGCAGGTCAGAATACATCAGAAACCGCTCCGGTGCATTCTCATCGAGGTTCAGGAAATAGTAATTCTTCCCCTCGTATTCCCCGCCGAACACATCCCGCTGTCCGACCGGGAGCAGATTGAGGTCGCCCGGATAGCTCTCGTAGCTCCGGCGAAACTGTCCAAGCTGCCCCTCCGTGACGGTATCTCCCTCCAGACTGCGCAGATAGGCATAGGTGCGCGTAATTTTGCGGAGAAAATCCTCCGTCCGGAAGATGGCGCGGCGCTCGCGGCATCCCGTCAGCAGCATCCCTAAATCACGGAGCTGCCGCTCGGCATCCGCCATGCGCAGGGCATGGCTCTGCACAGCGGCGGCTTCAAAATGCTCGGCGAGATTCTCCGGCATCCGCACCAGCCCCCATTGCAGCACCTCCGTCAGAAGCGCAATGCTCCGCTGCGCAGACGCCTGTACTGCCTGTGCATCCTCGGGTTTGAGCGCCTGAATCTGCTCGGTCAGGTCATCAAGAGAGAGCATTCCCCTCTGAATCTGCCACGCGGCAATGACAGCCGCCTTATGCGGACAGAGCCCGGTTTTGTGACAGGTACACACCGAGCCCTCCAGCGGGTACAAAAGCCGCACCTCGATGCCACCGGGGATCGTTCCGGTCAGCGTCGAGCCCTCGGTCAGTGTGATCTGCGGAATCGCAGGCAAAAGCAGCTTTTTCTGCGGCAGAATGGCGCGTTTGAGCTGCGCCGGGGTGATCTCGCGTAAAGCCTGCTCCAATGCATCCGGAAGACACTCCGGCGTATCCAGTATCTCCGCCTCGGACGCAGACTCCGGGCAATTGTCCCGCAGCCAGAGAATCGCCGAGACTAAATGCCGGCAGACGCTCCGCGACGGACAGGAGCAGGTGCTCTCCCACAGCGGCTCGCGCACGGTGCAGACCTCTCCCGAGACTGAAACCTGCGCGGCATCGTCCTCAAAGGTCACGCTCACCTGCGCCCCCTCCAAGTCCTTGACGGCGCGTTTATAGATACCGCGGTTGCTCATGCCGACGAGATAGGCTTCATCGGCGGCGGCAAGCGCTTCCTGCAATGCGGAATTCACGGTTTTTCCCCTCCTTTGGCTAGTTATTGGCTGAACATCCTCCCGATATGCCCGGAAAGCTGCTCCGGTGTCATCGCGCCGACAAATGCCCCCATATCGGCAAGCTTCTGCCCCAGCGCACGGTCATATGCGGGGTTCGCGTTCTCATCGAGTGCGGTCAGGAAATCTAGCTTCGCGCCGCTGGTAAGAATATCCTGCGCCGCCGCCAGCAGTTTCCACTCCGGCGGCCCCTCGTAGAGGTCGGTGACACAGAGTACACAGGTCTTCGCGGGCTCATCAATGAGCTGCTCGCAGTAACGGAGCGCCTGCCCGATATTGGTACCGCCGCTCAGCTGCACAGACATGAGGATTTCCGCCGGTTCCTCCGCATGGTCGGAGAGATCGACAATGGCAGTATCGAATATCACCAGCCGCACATCCACAAAGGGGAGCTTTGCGAAGATTTGTGCCATGACAGCCGCATAGATGACCGACCCGGTCATCGAACCGCTTTCGTCGATGGCGATAATCACGCGCCAGTTGGAATACTTCCGGACGCGATTGCTGAAATAGACCTCTTCCAGCACAAGCTGCTGATGCTCGGTGTCATAGTGCCGCAGATTGCGGCGGATGGTCTTTTGCATATCCAGATTCCGCGCCGAATGCACCGGACTCGATGACGAGCGGTCAATTCTGCCCAGAATCGAGCGCCGCACATCATTTTCCAGCTTTTTGCGAAGCTCCTCCGCGACCAGCTTGGCGATACGCTTCGCGGCTTCCAGCACCTCACCTTTCATCAGATGCTTGAGCTGTAGGATGGTCTTGAGCAGATTCATATCCGGCGTGATGCTTTCCAGCACCTTGCGGTCGGTGAGAAGCTCCGTCATGCCGAATTCCTCCAGCGCCTGACGCTCCAGCACTTCGGCGGTCTGCTGCGGAAACAGCTTTCGGACTTTTGCGATCCAGTCAGCGGCGCGGGGATGGCTTTTCGCGTTACCGCCCTGCCGGCTCGAGCCCTCGCCCTGCTGCCGCACATCCTCGTCATCCGCATGGCTGTAGAGGTAGTCGAGCAGATCCTCCATCTCCCCGAGTGCCCTGACCTCGCGCGGCGTGCCGTCAAAATCAATGGACGCGTCGGACTGACTGCCCAGAATCAGCCGCCAGCGATTAAGTGTCTGTTCCTCTGTCTGCATCAGACCGCCCCCTTTCCGGCACGAAGCTCGCGGAAGACCTCCGCATCGAGCTGCGCACCAAAGATGTGCAGTGCCTCGTCATAGCTCTTGGTATCGAGAACGTCCGCCTCTCCCTTGCCGTGGATGGCGGCGGCGCTCTGCGCAATGGTCTGCACCTCCTGCGGCGTGAAATAGCTGAACGCCAGCCGCAGAAACGGCATGATCTCCATGAAATCCTCCGCATCGAGCGATGCGAGCAGCGCATCCGTCATCACCAGAAATTCCCGGTCGGAGAGGGCGATATCCCGCGCTGTCTCAAATAAGCCCTTGAGGTATCTCGCGCCCAGCTTCTGCATCTCACCCGTGCCGCGCAGATAGCCCTGCATGGCGCTCTCCGCCGCAGTCAGATAGCTCACATCCATCGCGTAGAGCAGCCCCATCGCCGCGCCATAGACGGACGGTTCCTTTTCGTTCTGGTGCGTCAGCATCCGCAGTGCATCAAAGAGGTCTTCCCTGCGCTCCGGCAGAATCCGACCTGTTACGCCGTACAGCAGACGGCATATCCGGATGCACTCCTGCGCCTGTTCAGGCGCGGCATTCGCCATCGACGGCAGGAGCGTGAGGAGCTTGTTGAAGCAGAGGATCAGATGATCGCGGTTCGCGCTGTCCTCAAAGCCGTACAGTTCCCGCAGCCCGCCGAGCATATCAAAGGCATGCAGCCCCTTGCCGAGCGAGAAGAAATCGCCGTCGCCCGCGATGATCTCCTCCATGCGCGGGAGATCCTTTGCCGTGAGCGTCACGCCCATGAGGAAGCAGTCAACGCTGACCTGTGCCGCGACCTCACAGCGGCGCTCTGTGCGGATTTTCTCAGCTGCAAGATTCTGACACGCCTCGTACAGCGTCATGCCGTGGATGGTATGATCGACCAGCGCCGCATCGACCTGCGGTGTGCGGCAGTAACGCCAGACCTCCCGCACACGGCTCCGGTCTGTATTTTGATGCAGATCGGGGCCTTTGAGACGTTCGCCAAAGCCTGTTTGCAGGAAGTTCATCCGGTGGAAAAACCGGCTCTTTTCGCCCTCGCGCTCCGATGTAAAGAGCGAGATCTCCGCCTCCTGCGGGATGGCAGTGTCGCATTTGAGCCGCAGCAGCCTGCACTGCTTCTCAAAATCCAGAATCAGCGGCGGCACATGGCTCTGGTCGCCGATATGCCCCACACCGGAGCCGGTCGCAATGCGTGACAAAATTTCCAGCGGATAGGCAGTTGCCGCCGTTTTCGCGCCCTTGATAAAGGTCGAGGTCACGCCGTCGGCGATCTCCGCATAGCCCGGTGCCGGAGATTCCCGCAGCGCCGCCAGCCCCTGTGCGAGCGTCCATGCCGCCGTCACATCCGCGATGGTCACGGAGATATCCTTCTGCGCCGACTGCTTTGCCGTCTCGGTCAGTAATTCCAGTCCGACCTCGCGGAATACTGCATCGGTATCGTCCGTTTCGCGCAGTTTCCGGGTGATCGTGTCATAATAGCCCGGATGCGGCATTCCGGATGCATAGCCGCGCAGCGCATCCGCCGCCACGTAGGTATAGGCGATGGGATAGCAGCTCTCCAGCTCCGGCGGAAAGCTGTGCAGGCGGACAGTTTTCGGCTTTTTCTTCTCAGCGGTGAGCTTCGCAAGGGCAGGGGAGTGGAAACCGCCCGTCACCACGAGGATCCGGCTGTATTCCGGCATCAGTTCGCGGATGCGGAACGCCATGTGCTGCTCGCGGACGAGCGTCCCGTCCTGCTCCATGCGCTCCGCCGGGGTGCTTTCGCGCGTGAGGGTGCAGTAGGTATACATCTGCCGCAGGAAGTCCTCCGGCGAGAGGTGCAGTCCCGCGATCTCGAAATATTTCTCCCAGAACTCCTCAAATGTCCGCAGTCCGGTCTTTTCGCAGAGCATCTCGTAGAATCTGCTCTGCACCAGATAGCTGTCGTCCGCGTAGCTGTGCCGCTCCTTCGCGGCGCGAAAGCCCTCGCTCTCCTGCGTGTGGATGAGAATTTCACTGTACGGCAGGTCAATGAACCGCGCCTCCACGCCGATACGCCGCGCTTCCCGCATGGCAGTCATCTCCGGCGAGCTTTCCACAAAGGGGTAATAGCAGTGGAAATCCCGCCCCTCGTCGCTGACGTACTTCTTCTTGTCCTTGTAGAAGTAGTAGATCGCCGCCGGGAGCGTGGTGCGCTCGTCGGAGAGGATGGGGATGAGCTCGTTGGCATTCTCCGGCCCCTCGATGAGGATGATCTCCGGCTGATACGCCGCAATGACCCGCCTGAGCTGATAGCTGCACACCGGGCTGTGATGGCGCACCGGGAAAAATACCAGCTGACCGGAGAAATCCGGCTGCATCACTGCAATTCCCTCGCCGCCTCGAAATACTCGGTCCATAAGCCGCCCTCCCGTTTGCTCTTTTCCTTGACAGCGGTCTGGAAATAGCTTTTGAGCTTGCCCAGATCATCGCGGTTTTCCTTGCAGACAGCGCCGAGGAGATGCTCGGTCAGAACCGGCAGCTCCATCTGCCCGTCGCCATAATACCACGCATGACAGAGCGTCTGGAAATACACCGAAACTGCCTCGGCGGTACTCATGACCGCTGCGGGCGTTTCCACACGGGTACCCTCGGCGGTGATGCCCTCGCGCAGCTCGTGGTAGGTCACGGCAAGCAGCTCCGCAACGTCCTTGTCCACGGGGCAGTCGATATGACCCGCCTGCGCCAGATCTGCCGCTTCGCGCAGGATAATATCCCGTTCAAGCCGCACATCGCGCACCGGCATGACCGTCTCAAAATTGAAACGGCGTTTCAGAGCGCCGGACATCTCATTGACGCCCTTGTCGCGGGTATTCGCCGTGCCGATGATATTGAAGCCCGGACGCGCAAATACCAGTCCCTCATCGCCCAGCTCCGGGATGGTCAGAATCTGGTCGGACATGACCGAGATCAGGCTGTCCTGAATCTCCGCCGGAGTACGGGTGATCTCCTCGAAGCGTGTGAAGATGCCCTCCTCCATGCCGATCAGCAGCGGCGACGGCACCAGCGCCTCGCGGCAGGGACCCTTGGAGAGGAGCAGCGCATAGTTCCAGCTGTATTTGATCATATCCTCGGTCGTGCCGGCAGTACCCTGCACGGTATTGGTGCTTTTCCCGCAGATCGCGGCAGAAAGCAGCTCCGAGAGCATGGTCTTGGCGGTACCCGGCTCGCCGACCAGCATCAGACCGCGGTTGCCCGCCAGCGTGATGATGCAGCGCTCCACGAGGGCATCGTCGCCGTAAAATTTGCGCGAAATCTTCGTATCGCCCGCAGTTCCGCCCAAAATAAACGTGCGTACCGCCTTCGGGGAGAGCTTCCAGTTCTCCGGGCGCCTGCCCGTATCGGATGCGGCGAGTGCGGCAAGCTCCTGCGCATAGCGGATCTCGACCGGCGGCTTGATGAGATGCTGTTCCATAGTGTTGACCTCCTGTTTCCAGTGGGATGTGTCGTTTTCGATGTTTTCATTATACTAAAGAATGCCCCGCAAGTCAAGCACTCATTGGGCGGGATGCGGGACAATCATTTTTTCAGAATTTGCCATGATTGATGCAGCAGCTTCGCGGCATACTAGCTTTGTGAGCCATGCATCGACACGGCTCGCAGAAAAGAGGAAAACTCCATGAATCACAATCATATCTGGGATAAGATCTTCCTGGGACTGCTGATCGTCGGCGGACTGAACTGGGGGCTGGTCGGGCTGTTCCGGTTTGATCTTGTCGCATGGCTGTTCGGCGGTGCTGAGTCGATCCTGAGCCGCATCGTCTATGTTCTGGTGGCAATTTCTGCGGTATGGTGCTCGACGCTCCTGTTCCGCATCGGTGATGAGACCTCCGAGGAGATCCGCGCCATCGGCTAACAGCGCCGGAATATAAAAAAGATCCCCGTTCCTTGTGAGATAGGAACGGGGATTTATCATCGCTCTTTGACCTGAAATCAGTCGTTCAGGAGCTTTGCCAGATGCGCCTTCTTGCGGGCAGCAGTGTTCTTGTGCAGCAGATTGTGTGCGCAAGCCTGGTCAACGCGCTTGATTGCAGTCTTAACTGCAGCCTCCTTGTCTGCTGTGTTGTTTGCAGCAGCCAGCTCAGCCTTCTTGATCATGGTCTTGAGATTGGACTTTCTAGCCTTGTTAGCCTCAGCCTTGGTCTTGTTAACCTTGACTCTCTTCTTAGCGGACTTAATGTTCGGCATTCTAGGGACACCTCCTCGTTTTGTTGATCTAACGGATGTATAACACATCCCGTGCGGCATAAAATAAGAAAGCAGTGAGACACAGCTGCTTTCGGGCGATGCGGTCGCCCGCGCATAGTATGCCGTTACTATACCTGTATTGTATTATACCACGGTTCCGGGAAAATTGCAAGACCCGGGGCTCACGAAAAAGAACCGAAATGTTTTCCACATTTTCGGCAGATTTACCAGAGGGAGGGGATTTCATGCAATATCGCACCGATCTCGCCGTTGAATCGCTCGCTTCTGTCCGCGGACGGGAGGGCATCGAGGAACAGCGGCGCGGGAAATACTTCCGCATCACCGAGATCCACATCCAGAACGACCGCGCCGGCAAGCCGCTGGGCAAGACCAAGGGGCGGTATATCACCCTCGAAGGGCAGCCGCTCTCGCGCTTCTCGGACGACTACGAGGGCATGGCGGAGGAGCTTGCCGCCGAACTGCGCACGCTTTTGCCGGAGGATGGCTGCATCCTGACGGCGGGGCTTGGAAATGCGGATATCACGCCCGATGCGCTCGGCCCCCGCGTGATCGGCAAAGTCCTCGCCACACGGCATTTGCAGCAGGAGCTCGGCGAGGAGGAGGATTTTCTGCGCTCCCTGCGCCCCGTCGCGGCACTGGCAGGCGGTGTCCTCGGGCAGACCGGCATCGAATCGGCGGAACTCCTCCTCGCCGTCGCAAAGCAGATTAAACCCGCAGCGGTCATTGCCGTCGATGCGCTTGCCTGCTCGAGTCTCGAACGGCTCGGCACGACCATCCAGATCTCCGATACCGGCATTGCCCCGGGCAGCGGCGTGGCCAATCACCGCACCGCCCTGAATGCCACGACATTCGGCATTCCCGTGATCGCGCTCGGCGTTCCGACCGTCATCGGGATGCGCACCCTCGCAGAGGATCTGACCGGCCGGCGTCCCCTCCCCACGGGGCAGGATATGATGGTCACGCCCCGCGATGTGGACAGACTCATCTCACAGGCGGCGCACCTCATCGCCTGCGCCATCAACCTCGCCCTCCACCCGCAGATGAACTATGCGGATGTGGCGGGACTTTGAAGGAAATTCGTAATGCGTAATGCGTAAGGCGTAATTTCAGTGTCGCTGACGCGACATAATAAATGGGGCTCCGCCCCATACCCCGCAGTCACAATTCAGAATCGGGGGTATGGGGGCAGAGCCCCCATTCATTCGCGCCGCAAGGCGTACCACAATTACGCATTACGCCTTACGAATTACGCATTATTTAAAGCAGTTTCTTGAGCACCCTCGTAAACTGATCCGGATGCACGGCGACGAACATGTGCGTGCTCTTGGGAAATCGGATGCTCTTGAACGGCGCGGTCGCCTTTGAGCGGTACCATTCCGCAAGCTTCGGCGAAAACAGCGTGCCGGGGTCGGCGTAGAGATAGGTCAGCGGGACGCTCACCTTCGGGATGACATCGCGCAGATCAGCCGTTTCCATCGAACGCGCCAGACTCTCCAGAATACCCCGGTCGCAGCCGTCCAGCTTGAATTTGAGTACGCGGCTGATGAGGAATCCCGGCAGCATCTCCAGCTCCGGCATACTGTCCAGCGCAAAGGTCTTATACATCGAGAAGAAGCCCTTTTTCTCCTCGGCGGCAATGTCCTTGGCGGTATAGGCACCCTTGCCGATGCCCAGCTTCCAGCCGTCGTCATTGACCTGACGGGGTGCCATATCGCACAGCACCACCTGCCGCAGCGCACCGCAGCCGTAGTCGCGCAGATACGCCATCACGGTCGCCGCGCCCATCGACCATCCCAGCAGCGTGACATTGCGCAGATGCAGACCCTCGATCAGCTCATTAAGGTCGCTCGCCAGCGTTTCCAGTGTGACCGTCTCGCGGTTGGCACCGCGGCTGCGGGCATGTCCGCGCTGGTCGTAGGTGATGCAGCGCACCTTATGACGCAGCCGCAGAACAGGCTCCGCATATACCAGATGGCTCGCCGTCCAGCCGTGAACAAACACCACCGGATCGCCGCTGCCGACATCCCAATAATACAGACTTTCCCCATTCTTGAGCTTGAAATAGCTCATGCTCACCATACTCCTTTCCGCGCGATTTGAGGCTGTTTCAGAGCTGCTCTTAAAATGTTATATTATTATAGCATAATTTCCCGGAAATGTAAAGAGGGTGCAGGGCTTTTCGGCACACCGAGCCGTGCAAATCATTCATTTTATACGAAATCGGAACAGAAATCTGCCCGGTGTCTGAAAAAACTGGCAGATTCCGAAACGTGTCATCACGGTTGTATGCAAAATACACCTCCTGTCAGATTTCTGCTCCCCCGTCGATTTTTGCCGAACGCTGCCGGCACCTGTCGAAAGGCGCCGAATTGCTTGACACGCCCCCGGCAATCTGCTATACTGTATTTGGGTCCGGAAATCCCGGGCACTAATTTAGCTCTACTAAATTCGGCGCGTCCCCCTCGTTTGCACGGCGAGGGGGATGCGCCTTTTTTCGGGATATAACAGACCTCCTCGGAAACTGGAGAAGTGCCAGATTCCGTAGCAAATTTTGCGGCTGACAAAGCGGCTCGACCGCAGGAATACTTGATGTATTTCAAAGTAGAGACTCA
>JAEEGH010032008.1_pt1 | contig 10134 bp, 15 predicted proteins | sample 9134181 | NCBI WGS metagenome assembly JAEEGH01 (sample SAMN16246544, study PRJNA631951) | gut metagenome | biome: gut microbiome; feature: rumen; material: DP-attached | host: Bos | place: Iran: Karaj | collected 2018-10 | reverse complement strand
ATGGAAACGGCGTCCGGCATGAGGAACAGGTTGTTTCACTGTTTTGATAGTAGTTCGTGGAGGGGGGTGCACCGCCTGCTCAGGGGGGTGCATTTCATTTTAGGGGGGTGCAAACGGCAAAGGGGTGCAAAGTGAACGATTGGGTACGCTGACAAAAAGGAATTTCAGTTTCGTTTTCGAGTCATAACAGCACCGACAATCGTGCCTATAAAAACAAACGGAGCGATCCTTACGAAGCCCCATACGAATGCGTGGATAGCCGTACCGACGACGGCGGTTTCCGGATCACTGTAATCCCATTCCAAATAAGCATTTCCGGCTAAATAGATGGCAAGAAAAATCAGCACGATGACCACACATGCTGCAATGAAGGTCCAGTGGAAGATCTTACGCCTGGAAGCCTTTTGCCGTGCGAGCTGCAGATTTATGATTTCGAGTTTTTCTGATAATTCCCTTATATCTGCCGGTGTACTGTCAGTAACCGTCTCACCAAGCAATGTGCTGACAGGCGTTTCAAGCACATCTGAAATAGTTATTAGCATCTCGGAATCAGGTACGGATAAGCCACGTTCCCACTTGGAAACGGTCTGGCGTACCACGTTCAGCTTTATCGCAAGCTCCTCTTGTGAAAGACCTTTTGATTGCCTGACTGCTTTAATGTTTTCGTTTAACATGAGCGAAAACCTCCTTTCGCAGTCACTGTACTTCTATATCAGCCGTTGCAGCAAGCAATGTATTCTAACATTCTGACAAATCCCGATTTGTCTTTTTACTTACCGATCATCATCCAGTAGCGCAGACATGCCCCCAGTCCCTTCTCTGCGTTCATCATAGCATAAAAAGAAAAGAACGGCAATTCTATCAAAATTACCGTTCTTTTGTGCGTTGGGACACCGGAAATCATACAAATCGGCGTTTCTTACCTCCAAGCGGAGGTGGGTGCAAGGTGGGTGCAGATTATGAAAACCACCTTGCGTCCTCTTTTTTCGCGGAATACATCCAATTGGGCGTTGTGGTGGTATTACAGCTTTGCTAAACCAATAAATAATTATTCAGGAGAATATATATTGCTACGAAGCGTTTCTGCAAAAAGCCTTACCGCAGGTGAAAGGACCTGATAGCGTTTCCATATCAGCGTGCCTGTGACTGCAACAGCCGGGGAAAGCGGACGAAAACAGAGAGAGCTGTCTCCATCCACGTTAATGAGTTTATCAAAACCCAAAGCATAACCCAACCCATCCTCCACCAGCAGAGAAGCGTTATAGATTAGGTTGTAGGTTGCCGCAATGTGCGGCTGCCTTCCCATAAGACCATGGATCATCTCTCCGGATGCACGGGAAATAATCAACGGCTTGTCTTCCAGATCTGCCAGCGTGATAACATTCCGTTCCGCCAGTTCGCTGTCCCGGCGCATCAGCACGCCAAAACGATCCTCCTGGGGCAGCGTCAGGCTGTGATACTGTGAACGATCCACCTCACTGAAGATCAGCGCAAAATCAAGAAGCCCGTTGTTGAGCTGCTCCATCAGATCCCGGGTATCCCCGCTGACGACATGAAAACGCACTTCTGGGTGCTCTTGTGCGATCTGGGCGGCAACGCTGGAAAGAAAGTGAAAGGCATGGGATTCCCCGGCACCGATGTTGACCTCCCCGGTGATTCGGTCCTTTGCCTGCGTAAGCTCTGCCTCGGTCAACTGCATAAGGCGCAGCATCTCCTCGGCTCGGCGTCGCAGGATCATACCTTCTTCTGTCAGCGTGATTCTGCGGTTACCGCGCTCAAAAAGAGACACGCCGAGATCTTCCTCCAGTTCCTTCATCTGCCTTGACAGCGAAGGCTGTGCAACGTGCAGAGATTCCGCTGCGCCGGAAATCGTTCCTTCCCGTACAACAGCCAGGTAATACTGCATGGTCCGGATATCCATAGAAACACCCCCTTTGCAGCTATTCCTATCCAATTTTAGCATAGGAGGGCATAGAAAACAAGTATTTGAATATATCAGGGCTTTTGAATATAATAAATGCGTCAAACAAAACTTTACAAGATAGGAAGGAATGGCTTGCAGTGATAAAAGCAGAAGAATTGATCCTCACCCAGAAATGGGATAAAGTGTTCCCCAAAAGCGAAGCGGTTGTTCATAGCAAGGTGACATTTGTCAATCACTTCGGCATCACGCTGGCGGCAGATATGTATGTTCCGAAGAATGCGAACAGAAAACTCCCCGCAATCGCTGTGTCAGGTCCGTTCGGTGCCTGCAAGGAGCAGTCCTCCGGCCTGTATGCGCAGGAAATGGCGAAACGCGGTTTTCTTGCCATCGCGTTCGACCCCTCTTTTACCGGTGAGTCCGGCGGGTATCCCAGAGCCATGCACTCCCCGGATATCGATGTAGAAGACTTCCAGGCTGCGGTGGATTTTCTGTGTGTGCAGAAGAATGTCGATCCCGAGCGCATCGGAATCATCGGTATATGCGGCTGGGGCGGCATGGCACTGCAGACAGCTTGTGTCGATACCAGAATTAAGGCTACGGTGACCTCCACCATGTACGACATGTCTCGTGTTGCCGGCAACGGTTACTTTGATGCGGCGGACAACGAGGAAGCCCGGCATCAGATGCGGCTCGCTGTCAACGCCCAGCGGACGAGGGACTATCTCAGCGGCGATTACGCCAGGCAGGGCGGCGTAGTCGATCCGCTTCCGGAAGATGCTCCTTACTTTGTGAAGGACTATTACGACTATTACAAGACTCCGCGCGGATATCACCCCCGGTCTCTGAACTCCAACGACGGCTGGACGGTCAACACGAACACCTCGCTGATGAACACAAGGCTCTTTACCTATTCCAAAGAGATCCGCAGCGCCGTGCTGATGATCCATGGCGACAAGGCGCATTCCTGTTATATGAGCCGTGACGCTTACGCCGATATGGTGAAGGACAGCAAGTACGCGGACAACAAGGAGCTTTATATCATCCCCGGTGCGTCTCACACCGACCTTTATGATGGGGGCGGCAAAAATGCGATCCCATTCGATAAGATTGAAAGCTTCTTTGAGACCTATATGAAATGAAAAGGGCAGCTATGCCGAGCGAGAACGAGATCAGAGAGAACCTCACGGATGCGGGCTGCAGCAGGGATGAAACGGAATCCATACTCACCTGCATTCGCTTCGGGGATATAAAAGCGGCGGAAAAAATCATAGCCGCAAGTCGTAAGAAGCAGCTCCAAAAGCTGCACGAAAGCCAGAGATGTATAGACCGACTGGATTATCTTTGTTTTCAAATGAGGAGCATATGATGAGTAAAAGAATCGTGATCATATCCACCAGCCCACGCAGAAACAGCAACTCTGAGGCGCTGGCCAATGCGTTTGCCAAGGGAGCTGCAGAAAGCGGAAACGACATTGAAGTGATTAGCCTCCGCGGAAAGGACATGCGTTTCTGTCTTGGCTGCTTCGCCTGCCAGAAGACCGGTAAATGTGTTATCAAGGACGACATGAATGAAATCGTTCCCAAGATGGAACACGCCGATGTGTTGGTCTTCGCCACACCGATCTATTATTACGAAATGAGTGGACAGATGAAGACTCTGCTTGACCGTGCAAATCCGCTGTTTGTTTCAGACTATCGTTTTCGCGACGTGTACTTTCTCTCCTCTGCTGCGGAGGATGAAGACTTCGTTCCTCAACGAGCACAGAGTGGCCTTGAAGGATGGATCGAGTGCTTTGAAAAGGCGCACCTGACAGGCTCCGTGTTTGGCGGTGGCGTGACAGATGTCGGAGAGATCAAGGGTCACCACGCCTTGGCAGAGGCCTATGAGATGGGGAAGGCGATCCGATGATTAAAAGAATCCTGTGGATCCTGTTGCTTGCCTGTTTCCTGACGGGTTGCGGCCCTCAGAGTGCAGTGCCGACTGTGGGAGCGCAGGAAACGCCCGTCCCAACTACGGAACCGACAGCACAGCAGTTTGAGTCGGAGAGCCTGACGGAAGCAACACCGGTATTGGAAGCGAAGCAGACAGAGATAACAGAGGAGGCTGAGGCGGTCCTGAAGCTGAAGATCAATAACACAGTTGTTGAAGTCCTGTGGGAAGACAACGAGTCGGTCGAGGCGCTTTTCAATCTTGTTTCGGCAGAGCCCCTTACGATCAGCATGTCGATGTACGGAGGTTTTGAACAAGTCGGCTCAATCGGATCGAGCCTTCCGCGAAACGACGTACAGACAACGACATCTGCGGGGGATATTGTGCTGTATTCCGGCAGCCAGATCGTCATCTTCTACGGCTCCAACTCCTGGGCATATACAAGACTCGGAAGGATCCAGGGCTTGTCTGCAAACGAACTGGATGAGCTGCTCGGGAATGGTGCAGTTTCACTAACACTGTATACGGAAGATTGAGCAAATTCTCTGGTGAGGAAGAAACCATATAAACCTTCTGGCGCACCTTGAGATATGCCAAAAAGTATAGGGGGTGGGTGCAAATTCAGAACGCCCAGCCTGAGACCAAAAGCCGAATAAAAAGAAAAAGCGAGACAGCCAGATGCAAGATTGCACTCACCTGTCTCGCTTTGCCCTTGTATCAACGGTTTTTCCTATGCAGAAACGCAAAAAAGTACACAGGCTATTGTATCATAACCTGTGTACCAATGTGGCTAAAGATTGCTATTTCAACAAGAAGGAAGCAATCGTTAATTGTTGCTTAGACCAACAGCTCAAGACATGTTATTACAGAAAAGAAATGTAAAAAGCTCTTGACATTTTCTTCGACAGAGTCTAACATGAAAATGTAAAAATATTTTAACATTTTTGGAGGGCTCTGTGATGAAAAAGATAGTTAGGAAGGCCGATGAAATGGAAATAGCCATCAATCTGAAAGCTGCCAAGTATGCTTTTGGCTTTTTGGAAATAGCCATTATGCTTTTCTGCATCGTGGAAAAGATTATCACCGGAGAATTTCCGTCGACTGTTTTTATCTTCGGAATACTTGGTATTTTGATTTTTAACGGAATTAAACTTTATGAAACCAAGCGAATGGTCGATGAGACAGAAGACGATGAAGAATAATATAAAAGAACTCCGAAAGGGTAGAAAAATGCGGCAGGAAGATCTGGCTGAAAAGCTCGGAGTTACCAGACAGACTGTCATCGCAATAGAAAATGACAAATATGATCCAACACTGGAATTAGCCATGAAGATATCCGCTTTCTTTGGAGTAAGCGTTAATGACATCTTTCATCTTTAAAGGAAGGGGCTTCGCAGTTTTTTTGAATGAAAAAAAGGATTGCTGTCTTTGTCAAGATAGCAATCCTTTTCTGTGTAAGGGCGTACAAACGTACATTTTCCGAGGTAAGAAAAAACAAACGTAACGTCTGCTGTCTCAACAGATCAGAATCTATCGTTTTATGAATAAAGGCATATCGTATTCATCTTTTCCGTTTTCTTCAAATCCGATGGATTTCCAAAAACGAATGGAGTTTTCTTTTTGACTGTTGATTTCATAGTACTTTGCTCCGTCCAACCTCGTGTGGTCTTCCAGCGCATAAAAGCATCTGTGTCCTGTGCCATTGCCCCTAAACTCAGGGAATACCCAAAAGTCTAAGATAAAGCATTTTCCGTCTTCGCTTTGATAGGTATTATACTGTGCAGCACCGATCCGTACATTTCCATCTACAAAATAAACCATGTGATGTTTATCAATTTCTCTGATCATGTGTGCTTTGATTATGCCTCTATATTCATCACCGGAAAAATAAGCTATGTCTTCCTCGTCCTCAACGATCCCGTCATTTATCAAATATCTGAGATGAAGTTTCCAAAACTCCTCAATATTTTCTACCGCTATTTCTTCGATGCTTATCATCTTAACGCTCCTCGAATCTTGACTATCGCCGCAATTATACCATGCTCTGTTGATAATAACAAGAAATAAAACCTCTCTTGCCCTGGTAGACAAAAGAGGTTTCTTTGTTGTCAAAGACCGCGTAAAAGTACACTAAACCATAGAAAGAACGCGTAAAAGTACACCGGCAGAGATCTCGACAAATCAGAATTTACCTTTTTATCTCTCGAATCATGTGATATTCGTTCAATAAGGTTCCGTCTTTCAGACGTACAGCATTCACACCGACACCGGTTATCCTGAAACCCATTTTTTCATATAAAGCTCTTGCCCGGCTGTTCCCCTCGATAAACTCCAGTTCCATTTGCAGAATATTTTCATGATCCTCCGCAATCTTGATAAGCTCCTGAAAAAGTCTTGTCCCGATCCCCTGATTCCAGTAATCCCTCAGCAATGCGATCGCAACGCTGGCACGATGCCTGGTCTTTATTCTGTTGTTCCAGGTAATCTGACAGTTACCGGCAACTATTCCTTCCACAATGCAAACGAGCATCGCTTCGGTATCGGAACGGTTGATTCTATCAAACAGCTCTCTTTCACCTTCCGCGGTGTATCTGCTGCATTCCTCAGGATAACGGAGAACAAAATCGGTCTCTTCCGCTGATTGATACAGATAATCAAGCATCCCTTGAATGTCTTCTTCTTTCGGACTCCTGATCAGGGCTTTTCTTCCATCCTTTAACGTAAATTCAAACTCACGAATAATCATAACTGTTTCTCCTCAAACTCCGATTTGTTGCGGTAATTATACCATAGTCAACCTCATAAAACAACAAGAAAACCTCTCTTGCCCCGGTAGACAAAAGAGGTTTCTTTGATGGTGCGCGAGGCGGGACTTGAACCCGCATGCCCGGAATGAGCACTAGAACCTGAATCTAGCGAGTCTACCAATTCCACCACTCGCGCAGATGGCGGTCTCTCGACTGCCCCGATATAGTATCATAAGATTCCGTTCTTGTCAATCCTTTTTTTCGGAAAATCGAAAAAAACGGAAAGAAGGAAGCAACAGTTCAGCCCACGGAGGAAATTGGGATTTGGCGATCAGGCAATAGGCAACAGGCAATAGGGGACCTCTAAAAACTCATAATTTCGAGAAAAACAAGGAAGAAAAACTTAGGTTTTTCAAGGGTTTTTCGTAAGGACATTTTTGAAATCAGATCGTTTTTAGAGGTGCCCGCTGGCCTCTGTGCTGGCCCTGCTTCGCTGGTGCAAAAAGTTTGAATACGTAGACCATGCAGTGCGGCGGCACTATGACCGGCTTGAGTGGATGAGCGAGGAGGAGTTGGATGCCCTCAGCCGGCCGAAGAACGCCAACAGCCGGAAGAGCCTGGTCCCTCTATTTGTGTATCTGATCCTTCTGCAGCACTCCGATTCGGAGCACCCCCTCAGGCAGCAGGAGATCATCAGCTATCTTGCGGACGAGCCCTACGAGGTCGTGATCGAGCGCAAGGCCCTCAGCCGTGTGCTCCATAATCTCCGGGACTCCCAGATTGGCATCTATACCGACAAGCGCCGCGGCGCCTGGCATATGGGCGGTTTACCGGAAGAAGTCTGAGATTTCAACATGTGAAAGAACGGAGGTATCATGCAGTTTTACATCTACCAGGGCGTCAACGGCGAGCATGCCGATACAGAGGAAAAACAGAGCCGCTTTGAAAGCCGGGAACAGGCCTATGCGATCCAGAAGAAGAGCGCGTCATTCCACCGGACGCTCGAACAAGACGCGAGCTTCTTCGTGGTGGACGTCTCGGACGAGGATATCACGGTCGGCGTCATCTGTGCCGAGCCGCTGCCTGTGGAAAAATACCTTGCGTCGTATCTGAATGCGGTCGGCCTGACCGTGCATGGCGCGGAGCCGGAGGAGGTCACCTTCGGGAGGCTGTCGAATATGCTGCGCACCGCGGACCGTGCAGACTATATCCGGGACGACGACGAGATCCTGGAGCACTTCGGCATCGACGAGCTTCGGTCGCATCGCGTCGACTGTGAAGACTGCAACGACGGTTTGATCGAGCCGCGTCCCCGCGAGCAGGTCTATACCGCGATGGAAAAGGCGTTTCTGGACGGCATGCTCAAATCGGAGCTCGACCGCATCTACGCCGGAAAGAAAATGACCCGGTTCGTCGGTCACCCCGTCCACTATCTGATCCGGACGGACGACGACGAGACGCGGAAAAGCAGTTATCTGCTGCTTTTGAAGGCGCTCTACGACCGGGGCAGACTGCAAAACCGGCGGTACAGTATCATCGACCTGCGTCCGAGCAACGACATTTCTCAGGATTTCTACGATTCCCTGTACCGCAGCAACGCCGGCGGCGCCGTGATCGTGCACTTCCGCGCGGAGCGCTCGGAGGAAACCGGCTACGCGAACGCGGGCGCGGAGCTGATCGAGCGCCTTTGCGAGACGGCGAAAAAGAACCGGAATCAGGTGCTGACCGTTTTCTGCCTGCCGCAGAGCTGTGAGCGGGTTAAGGATACCTTTTGTGAAAACCTCGGCGCAGTCAGCCTTGTCGAGCTGCGGGAGGAGAACCTCTCCGGCGAGCAGGCGGTCTGCTGGTTGAAGGCCTTGGCAAGGCACGAGGGCCTGCGGACGGACAAAAAACTGCTTTCGACCATCGAACCGGAGCTGGTCTATTCCGCGTCCGAGCTGCACGGTCTGTTCGACCGTTGGCACGACGACAAGCTGAAAACCGTGATCTATCCGCAGTACCGGCAGATGCAGACCGCCAAAACGGAAACCGTACAGGCGGCGCCGAAGGGAAAGGCCATCGACGAGCTGACGGAGATGATCGGTCTGACGGAGGCGAAACGGACGATCCAAAAGGCTCTGGATTTTCACAAGGCACAGAAGCTCTTTGCCGAGCAGGGCATTCATACAAAGCGTCCGGCCATGCACATGATCTTCACCGGCAACCCCGGCACCGCCAAGACCACCGTGGCGCGGCTGTTTGCAAGGATCATGAAGGAAAACGGCCTGCTCTCCAAGGGGCAGATCGTGGAGGTCGGCCGCGGGGATCTGGTCGGCAAGTACGTCGGCTGGACGGCCCCGACGATCCAGAAGAAGTTCAAGCAGGCGCAGGGCGGCGTGCTGTTCATCGACGAGGCATACTCGCTGGTGGACGACCGCAGCGGCTCCTTCGGCGACGAGGCGATCAACACAATCGTGCAGGAGATGGAAAACCACCGCGACGACGTGGTGGTAATCTTTGCGGGCTACCCCGACAAGATGGAGGGCTTTCTGAACAAGAATCCCGGACTGCGTTCCCGAATCGCGTTCCACGTGAAGTTCGAGGATTACAACGCCGACGAGCTCTGTGAGATCGCGAAGCTGCTTGCAAAGCAGAAGTCCCTGCGGTTGACCGAGGACGCGTCGAGCAGACTGCACAACGTATTCGAGCGGGCGAAGGCCGCTCCCGACTTCGGCAACGGGCGCTACGTCCGCAACGTGCTCGAGCAGGCGCAGATGGCGCAGGCCTCCCGTCTGATCTCCGGCGACGTCGACTCCCTCGGCAAGGCAGAGCTCTCTACCATCTGCGCCGAGGACATCCCCCTGCCGCCTGCCGTGAAGCAGGCGAAACGTGCAATCGGATTTTGTTGAAACGACCTGCTTTCCATGATACAATAGAAAAAAAGGAGGAATGAGTATGACGGATTTTGTGTTCCACAGCTTTTTTGAATGTGAGGACGGGCGGGCTGCCCGGCTGGAAACGGCCAAGATGGGAATCCCCGTCAATGTGTTTGCCGAGGAGGACACGGACTTTGACCTGCGGGACGGCGAGGCCTGCAAGGCGGAGCTGTTCGGCGTCGGCAGCCAAGACACGGGGGGTCTATCCCGATGAGGCGGCTTTCGAGAAAAGCGGCAGCAATATGGCCGTTCCGTCGATGATCCCGGCGGGGACCTTCCCGGCGATGGACGGAGCGGAGGGCTTTGAAGAAAGCCCCTGGATCATCTACGTCGGCACGGTCAAGGAGGTCGACACCGATCCCGAGGCCGGTCCCGATCAGCCCAACTACTGCCTGACGGTGGAGACCCTGGAAATGACCGTGACGGTTTACCTCCACTACGACGGCCCCATCGAGCCCGGCTATATCCTCCACGGCACGGCATGGCTCTTTGCCTCGGTCGTCCGGGCGTAGTGGGAAACATCGCGGCAGCCTCGATTCCGGGGCTGCCGCGTTCGCTTTTTCTGGATACCTGGCCGAAAAGGTAGTATAATAAAACACATGCAGCCCTTGGTGTATTA
>JAEEGH010032004.1_pt1 | contig 10135 bp, 7 predicted proteins | sample 9134181 | NCBI WGS metagenome assembly JAEEGH01 (sample SAMN16246544, study PRJNA631951) | gut metagenome | biome: gut microbiome; feature: rumen; material: DP-attached | host: Bos | place: Iran: Karaj | collected 2018-10 | reverse complement strand
CCGAAGCCCATTATGTGGACTACGGTTGGGATGCCCTACCGATTGGACAATACAAATACGGCATCAGCACCGATGGCGGCAACACCATTGCCTGGTCGGAATGTTTGGATAAGGATGTGATGGCTTTGGATGAGAATAACACATTGGAAATCAAGGTTTATCCTAATCCTACGAATAATGTATTGTTCGTAGAGACGCGATTAATCGCGTCTCTACAGGCGGAAATCGAATACATCATTACCAACCTAACAGGACAAATTCTGCTGTCAGGCAACATTACCAGTGAAACCAAGCAAATTGATGTGTCGGGTTTGGTTGATGGGATGTATTTTGTTAGGATTCAGAGTGATAGGGACACCATCACAAAGAAGGTTTCTATCGTACGATAATTTTTCATACGCTTTGCGTCACTGCGAGGAACGAAGCAGTCCAGAAAACCCGCTCATTGTCTGGATTGCTTCGTCGTACCTCCTCGCAATGACGCGAAGCGACGACAAGGTTAATCCTCCTCTTCCAAAAAGAAAATCTCCTCCACGGGTTTCCCAAACACCTGCGCCATCTTCAAAGCCAAGACCGTTGAAGGCACATACCGCCCTGACTCAATGGCATTTATCGACTGCCGACTCACCCCTACGCGCTGGGCCAATTCCTCTTGCGTAAGGTCCATTTCGGCTCGTGCCACTTTCAAACGATTCTTCATTGCGCGCCTCCTTTGTTGAAACGGTGTACCTCAATTCTGAACTTAATGATGAACAAGACGAGGAAGACGTAAAACAGCAAGTAAGGCACATAAATATAAGCGAATCCATAAATGAGCAAAGTAGCTGCGATAAACAATATCGCCGTGACGTATGTTGCCCAAATGAGGCTTTGCGCACGAAGATAATGCAAAAACTCGTCCTCGACTTTCTCTTTTGAAAACCCGATAAACAGCAATCCGATCGTCAATAAAATCATGGCGATGGAGAGACTGTTCGTTCTTGCCATGCGAAAGAATCCGCTTTCGTTGTCGTCGTCAAAAAAGGTATCGAAATACAACGAAGGCATCTTGAAATGAAATTCCGGGAGCCAAAGATACCCTACCACCGCTACGATGGCCAACACCCATCCAACAATTCTGAATTGATGGGGGAATAAATAGTTTTTCTTCATAACGTATTGATTTTATTTGTTTTACAAAAGTTTCACCAAATCAGCCTCCAACTCTTCTTCCATGTCTTTGCCGAAGCCGATGTGCATCTTCGCTATCTTGCCCTCGCGGTCAAGGAAGTACAGGGTTGGATAGCCCGAAACGCGGTAAATACTCGACAATTCGCGCTCAGCGAAAAGGATGGTGTAAGTGATGTCGCGTTTGGCGAGGAAATCCGCCATCTCGTCCTTTTCGGGGTCATCAATGGGGTCGATGCCAATCATCATAAAGCCTTTGTCCTTGTATTTCTCGTGCAGGCTTTGCAAAATGGGCATGGCGGCACAGCACGGGGCGCACGACTTGTAGAAGAAATCGAGCAACACGACTTTGCCTCTCAAGTCGGTGAGGCGGATGGTGTCGCCCGTCAGCGTGGGCAGCGACCATTCCGGCGCGGGCGAGCCTTCGGCAAGCGGTTCGGGTTCCTTGTAGGGTTCGTAATCCTTCAAGACGATATTTTCGGGAATGGATTTCAAAGTCAATTTGGATTCGTCCACATTCGGGTCGAAGGAGAGTAACTTGCATTCCTTATATTGGTATAAGGTATCCTGTTGTTCCACGACGTCAAAGGCCGTGGCAAATTGGATGGGCAAATAATCTTTCTTGTCGATCCAGAAGTATGTCTCTTGCCGAATGGTCATCATGCCGAAAATGCTGTCAGGCTCCTTATCGGCTGGAGCGAGAATATCGACCAAATAGCATGATTTCCCGTCCAACTGGGTTTCCGAAAGGAAATAGGAATAGGTGCTGTCGGCCAATCCTTCTTCATTTGGAAGCGGATAACTGCTTAGATGCGTCAATACGGAGTAGAAAGTGCGGTTGTGCCTTGTCGCGATGATGTCGGCAGCCCAAAGGTCACACGGCATAAGGGTTCCTATGCTGTCGTTAAAGCTGACAAATTCATTTCCAGTATAAAGGAAATGACGGCTGTATTCTGATTTAAGGTCTTCCTCAAACATGGCAAAAGCCCTGTAATACACAGTGTCGTCAGGGAGTTTCTTGAAATCACAGACATAGCGGTAATGAGTCGTGTCGTTGTCCGACATGTATTTCATCCGCTCTTCCATTTCGTAATGCCCGCCTTGAATAGACTGGCATTTCTGGTAGGATTTCCGAAGGACTTCTTCGGCAGTGGGCTGGCTGTTGCAGCCCGCAAGCACGACCACGGCGGCGGCCAAGGCTAATGTTGATTTAAATAGGTGCTTCATTTTGCGTTCATTTTAAGTTTGACGCTGCAAAAGTAAAGTAAACTTTCCATATAGACAAATTAATTTGTCATTTTCTCGCAAAAAGATGTAGAAAGTAGTTTCACGCAGAATCCGCAGAACTCGCAGAACCTACCGGACCAAAGCTTTTCGTCGCTTTGCGCTTCATAAGATTCTGCGGATTAACTTCGTTGAATCTTCGATTTCTGCGTGAGAAAAAAACACTACACAAAATATCAAACAATCATTTATTTTCCTATTATTGCAATTCATTTCCGTTGATATTTCAAACATTCACTATATGGAAAACGACCAATTCAAACTGCCCGAGAACGCGCAACGCGAACTGAAACCGGGCGAAGAGTATGAGCCCATACTCTCGAAAAACAAGAAGTACCAGGAAGTTACGGTATGGTCCGTGTGCATCGGCCTGCTGATGACCATCCTGTTTTCGGCTGCCGCCGCCTACCTCGGCCTGAAGGTCGGACAGGTGTTTGAAGCCGCCATCCCCATCGCCATCATCGCCATCGGCCTCACGGGACTGGCCCGAAAGAACGACGCCTTGTCGCAAAATGTCATCATCCAATCAATTGGTGGATGCTCTGGCGGCGTGGTGGCCGGTGCCATCTTCACCTTGCCTGCGCTCTACATCCTGCAAGGTAAGGGTTACCAAATCGAAATCAACTTCTGGCAGGTGTTCATCGCCTCATTGCTCGGCGGTATTCTAGGTATCCTGTTCCTCATCCCCTTCCGCAAGTACTTCGTCAAGGAGCAACACGGCAAGTTCCCCTTCCCTGAAGCCACAGCCACCACACAGGTGTTGGTCAGCGGACAGAAGAAAGGCAAGGACTCCTTGTTGCTGGTTGTCAGCGGCTTGATTGGCGGTTTGTATGACTTCATCGTCTCCACCTTCGGTTGGTGGTCAGAAACCCTCACCACCCGCATGATGGATTGGGGCGCGGCCGTGGCCGACAAGGCCAAGCTGATGTTCAAGGTGAATACCGGTGCCGCCGTGCTCGGTTTGGGCTATATCATCGGTCTGAAATACGCCTTCATTATCTGCTGCGGCTCCATGCTGGTGTGGTTCATCATCATCCCAGGCATGAACCTCATCTGGGGCGACCAAATCGTTGACCTGATGAATACGGGCGTGCTGCAAACCATAGGTGAAATGTCACCTGAGCAGATTTTCAAGGACTATGCACGTCACATCGGCATCGGCGGCATCGCCATGGCAGGTGTCATCAGCATCATCAAGTCATGGAAGGTTATCAAATCATCAGTGAGTCTCGCTGCCAACGAGTTCAAGGGCAAGAAAGCCTCTGCTGAGCCCGTTGACCGCACCCAAAGCGACATCTCCATGAAGGTCATCGTGATCGGCATCGTGGCTGTGCTCCTCGTCACCTTCCTGTTCTTCTGGTTTGGCGTTGTACACAACGTTTGGCATGCCTTAATCGGCATCCTGGTTGTGGCCGTCATCGCCTTCCTGTTTACGACGGTGGCCGCCAACGCCATCGCCATCGTGGGTAGCAACCCCGTGAGCGGTATGACGCTGATGACTTTGATTTTGGCCTCCTTGGTGATGGTCGCCGCCGGACTGAGCGGTCCCAGTGGCATGACCGCCACCTTGATTATCGGCGGTGTGGTCTGCACGGCATTGGCCGTGGCCGGCGCTTTCATCACCGACTTGAAAGTGGGTTACTGGATTGGCACAACGCCCAAGAAACAAGAGATCTGGAAGTTCGTCGGCGTGGCCGTGGCCGCTGCCACCGTCGCTGGCGTCATCATGATCCTGAACAAGGCCTACGGCTTCGTGGGCGACGGAGCTTTGGTCGCACCACAAGCCAACGCCATGAGCGCCGTCATCGAGCCGATGATGTCGGGCGGTAGCGCCCCCTGGCTGCTCTACGGCATCGGTGCCGCCATCGCCTTAATCCTCAACTTCTGCAAAGTACCGGCACTGCCCTTCGCTTTGGGTATGTTCATCCCCATCGACCTCAACATCCCGCTGCTCATCGGTGGTGCCATCTCATGGTTTGTGAGCAGCCGCAGCAAGGACAAGAAACTCAACGATGCCCGCTACAACCGTGGCACCCTCATCGCCTCGGGCTTCATCGCCGGTGGTGCCTTGATGGGTGTGGTGAGCGCCATCCTCAAATTCTGTAATGTGGATGCCGTGGCACGTACAGCCGACGGAGGCTTCTTCAACGAAACCCCATGGGCTGGCCTTATCGCCCTGGTGATGTATATCGCCATCATCGTCTACATGATTTGGGATTCGAAGCGAGCAAAATCTGAAGAGTAATGAGGTATAATGAGCAGAATCAAGCATCCTCTATCGACATTTGTTCTTCTGGTTTGTATAGGCTTGGTCACAAATAGCCAAGCCCAAAGCAAGTCGGCATCGATAGGCTTGTCCTATTCCATCGAAGCCCTCCTGTATTCCCCAGCTAGAACAACAGATTTAGGCAAAGTCAGTCACGCATTCAACGTCGTGGCTGACAAGCCTTTTTATACAGGAAATCATTGTTCATGGGGATTTCGAACGGGCATCTGTATCAGACGATTAGCAAACCATACCGAGTATTCAAGCCAACTTCCAGATAAACCCAAATCTATGGATACGGAAGTCGTGAGTTTGCATATTCCCATGCTCGCAAGCTTCAACTATAACTTAAAGGGAAAGACAAAGATGTCAGCGCTTCTCGGACTGGAATTGGGGTCTTATCTTCATTGCCTCAAGTATTTCGACTATGGAGATGGTCCAGAAGCTGTAGCTTTCCCATGGCGGACAACCAACTTGGACGCGCTTCCAGTATCTTTCGTTCTTGCACACAGTTTTCGCTGGAATCTCAACCAAACATGGGGTCTTTTTGCAGAACCTTATGCTTCATACCATTTGAACTCGGGCTTCTATGAGCTCAACCATAATATATGGATCGGCTTGAATATGGGCATTTTATTCCAATAAAAACTGATATTATGGCAAAGAAAAAGATTATCTTCCTCGTAGCTCTATTCATTGGGATAACTTCCGTCAAACTCCCAGCACAATCCTTGAATCCTACCGTCCATTTATATTTGATGAATGAAGGCCGTTTGAAGCCATTCGACCTTTATACTTTATCCGGAGCTAACCGACTTGGAGGTTTGATTGGCAATGACTTCAAACTTACAAATGATGACTTGATAAACATCAGTGTCGGGGCTGATTTTGCACTGTTCAAACATATTAGCGAAGCTCGTAACGGCGCAGACTTTCATATTCGAAGCGAATATCATTTTGTCCCTGAAAAAAAATGGGACTGGTATGGATTGGCATGTATCACATACAGTCATGGGCTGAAGCATACCATATCGCAATATTCAAATGACGCAAACCACACACCCATTTCAGGTCTTGAGGTAGGTCTTTATTCTTTGTGGCTTCAACTGGGATATGGAGTTCAACATCATTGGTCGAAACACTTCTCCGGAACCATGGAAATCGTATTACGGGATGCTGTTCTCACTAAAGGATTTGAAAACACAACAGCAACACAAACCGAAGCAAAATTCTGCATCAACTTTAATCTAGGTGTAATGATTAAATAGCAAATTCATTATTTTTGCGCCACAATTCAAGAATCGTGGCAAGCATTTCGAACCAACCTTATAAAAATGATGCCCACATCGACGCGATAGTCAAGACTTTGCGCGATGGAGGGCATTTGCTTTGTTCCAATTTGGCGGCCTCTTCAAAGGCCTTCGTCGTGGAGGAAACCTTCCGTCAAATTGGCGGTCAGCACCTCATCGTCTGCGCCGACAAGGAAGACGCAGCCTATTTTTACAATGACCTCGAAAGCCTTCTCGGCGAGCGCGGCATGGACTACAGCAAGAAGCAGGTGCTCTTCTACCCCACCTCCTACAAGCGTCCCTACGAGCCCGAGAAAGCCGACAACACCTACATCCTCTCGCGCACCGAGGTGCTGCAACGCGTCTCCACCTCCGAGCGCAAGACCCTGATTGTCAGCTACCCCGAGGCGTTGAGCGAAAAGGTCTTCACGCGTAAGCTGTTGGCCAAGAACACCTTCAAACTCAAAGTCGGCGAGAAGGTCAACCTCGACTTCCTCACCGATCTGCTCTATGACTACGAGTTCGAGAACGTCGATTTCGTGGTGGAGCCGGGACAATTTGCCATCCGTGGCGGCTTGGTCGACGTGTTCTCCTTCGCCAACGACTACCCCTATCGTATTGAGTTCCTCGGCGACGAAGTCGACAGCATCCGCAGCTTCAACATCGCCGACCAGCTCTCCATCGAGCAGCTGAAACAGATCGTGCTGCTGCCCAACATGCAAGACCGCGCCTTCATCGAGGAACGCGAGGCCATCCTGCAATACCTGCCCGATACCACCACCGTCTGGCTCACCGACATGGCTTTCTTCGGCACCCAGGTCGACAAGGAATACGACCGCGCCGTGGAGGCTTTCGAGAAGATGCAAACCGAACAGGAAGAGGACGTCAAAGCGCTGAAACCCGGACAGCTGTTCAGCAAGTCCGAGGAGTTGTTGGAGTGTCTGGCACAACGTCGCACCGTAGAGTTCGGCACCTCCAGCAAACTCTCAACTGTCAACTCTCAACTGTCAACTGTCCAATTCCACACCAAGCCTCAGCCGATCTTCAGCAAGAACTTCAACCTCTTGATCGACGACATCGCCCAGCATAAAGAAGAAGGCTACCGCGTCATCGTATTCTCCGAAAGCAGCAAGCAACTCTCACGTATCCAAGCCATTCTGAACGACATCAACCACAACGAAGAGAGCCACCGCGACTTCGAGACCGAGACCATCGCCATCCACGGCGGCTTCATCGACGAGGACCTGAAGGTATGCTGCTACACCGACCACCAGATCTTCGAGCGTTACCATCGCTTCCATCTCCGCGACAACTTCTCGACCAAGCAGGCCATCACGTTGAAAGACCTCTACGAGCTGAAGCCCGGCGATTATGTCACCCACATCGACCACGGCATCGGGCGTTTCGACGGACTGGAGACCATCGAGAACAACGGCAAGCCCCAAGAGGCCATCCGCCTGATATACAACAACGGCGACCTGCTCTATGTGAGCATCCACTCGCTGCACCGCATCGCCAAATACAGCAGCAAAGACGGCACCGAACCCAAGCTCAGCACCCTCGGCAGCGGCGCATGGAACCGCCTGAAAGCCAAGACGAAGAGCAAAGTCAAGGACATCGCGCGCGAGCTCATCAAGCTATACGCCGAGCGCAAACGCACGCCAGGGTTCCAGTTCTCGCCCGACAACTACCTGCAAAACGAGCTGGAGGCGTCGTTCATCTACGAAGACACCCCCGACCAACTGAAGGCCACCAACGACGTGAAACGCGACATGGAGAGCGACCACCCCATGGACCGCCTCGTATGCGGCGATGTGGGCTTCGGCAAGACTGAAGTGGCCATGCGCGCCGCCTTCAAGGCCTGCTGCGACTCCAAGCAGGTGGCCGTGCTCGTGCCCACCACAGTGCTGGCATTGCAGCACTATCACACCTTCACCGAACGCTTCGACGGCTTCCCCATCACCATCGAATACCTCAACCGCTTCAAGACGGCGAAGCAACAGACCGAGATCCTGAAGAGACTTGAGAAAGGCGAAATCGACATCATCATCGGCACGCACCGCCTCACGGGAAAAGACGTGAAGTTCAAGGATTTGGGCTTGCTCGTCATCGATGAGGAACAGAAGTTCGGCGTGGCCGCCAAAGAGAAACTAAAGGAGATGAAGGCCAATGTCGACACCTTGACCTTGACCGCCACGCCTATCCCAAGGACGTTGCAGTTCTCCATGATGGGTGCCCGCGACCTCAGCGTCATCACCACGCCGCCGCCCAACCGCTATCCGGTGCAGACCGAGCTACGCGGCTTCGACGGCGAGCTCATCCGCGATGCCATCCAGTTTGAACTCGCCCGCAACGGACAGGTCTTCTTCATCCACAACCGCATCCAGAACATCATGGATGTGCACGACTTCATCCTGAAATACGTGCCGGGTGTGCGCATCGCCGTCGCCCACGGCCAGATGGAAGGCGCCAAGTTGGAGAAAATCATGCTCGATTTCATCAACGGCGAATACGACGTGTTGCTCTGCACCACCATCGTCGAATCGGGTCTCGACATCCCCAACGCCAACACCATCATCATCAACGACGCGCACCGCTACGGCCTCAGCGACCTACATCAGCTCCGCGGGCGTGTGGGGCGTTCCAACAAGAAAGCCTTCTGCTATCTACTGACGCCGCCCCTGAACACCCTTACCCAAGACGCCCAGAAACGACTCCGCGCCTTGGAAGAGTTCTCCGACCTCGGCGAAGGCATCAGCATCGCCATGCGCGACCTCGACATCCGTGGCGCGGGCAACATCCTCGGCGCCGAGCAGAGCGGCTTCATCAACGACATCGGCTTCGAGACCTACCACAAGATCCTCGACGAGGCCATCCTCGAGCTGAAAGAGACTGAGTTTCAAGATATCTTCGACAAGGAAGAGGACAAGTCCTACGTTGCAGACTGCACCATCGAGACCGACATGGAGGTGCGTTTCCCCGCCGACTACATCAACTCAACACAGGAACGCGTGAGCCTTTACAGCGAGCTCGACCACACCAAGACCGAGGAGCAACTGATGAAGTTCACCGACCACCTCATCGACCGTTTCGGTCCCATCCCCAAGCAGGTCGGCGATTTGCTCAACACCGTCCGTCTGCGCTGGATTGCCAAAGACCTTGGCTTTGAAAAGATCTTGCTGCGCAACCACAACATGACGGCGTATTTCGTCAGCAACCAAGCCTCGAAATACTTTGAAAGCGCGACGTTTAACAAGATCATAGGATACATTCAAAACCACCAGAAGCGCACCGCGCTCAAGGAGGTCAACGACAAGCTACAATTGACCGTCAAAGAGGTCAGCACCGTCACGCAGGCGCTGGAATTGCTAAGAGAAATACAAAACGCAGAATAGACGCTTCTCTTGCAATAACGTGCAGAACACGTATTGTATAGAATTTCGTGTATGGGAACGCCAACAATCAACTGGGATGGGTGCGCTGGCCACGGCCGACATGGCGGGGAAGCGCTCGCCAAGTGCGGTTGGTCCGATGATGTCGGCCTTGATTCTTTGGTCCTTTCTCATCAAGGAGAAAGGACAATACAATCATTTCTTTTCCCAGAAATCCGCCCCCTTGGCGCCGATTTCCTTCGGGTCGAAGACAGGGTCTTTGCCTTCTTTCTTCTGCCGTTCGTACGACCGCAACGCCTTGAAGGCTTTCGGTGAGAGCAGCAGGATGGCGATGACGTTGATCCAGGCCATCATGCCCACGCCGATATCGCCGAGGTCCCACATGGCCTTGGCCTCATACAACGAGCCGAAGAACACCATGCCCACCACGCCGAGGCGCAACACCCAGATGAGCACATGCTCCATCTTGCCCTTGCCGAAGAGATAGACGAGGTTGGTCTCCGCATAGTAATAATAGGCCATGATGGTCGTGAAGGCGAAGAAAAACAGGGCAATGGAGATGATGATGCCACCCGTCTTGACGCCCAGCAGCGTACCCAAAGCCGCCGTCGTGTAACCTACGCCCGGTGCACCCATTTCCGTTCCGTTGGCAGCGAGAAGAAGGTTGCCCGAAGCATCAAAGACACTGTAGGTCTTACAAGCCAAAATCATTACGGCCGTAGCGGTGCACACCAACA
>JAEEGH010031999.1_pt1 | contig 10136 bp, 8 predicted proteins | sample 9134181 | NCBI WGS metagenome assembly JAEEGH01 (sample SAMN16246544, study PRJNA631951) | gut metagenome | biome: gut microbiome; feature: rumen; material: DP-attached | host: Bos | place: Iran: Karaj | collected 2018-10 | reverse complement strand
TCGATGCCAGACTGAATCCAATCCTGCGGATAGGCCCCAATCGTGAAGGTGCATTGGAATATCAGATACAGCACTATTGCAAGGATAGGCAGACCCAACCAACGGTTGGTGAGAAGTGAGTCGAGTTTTTCAAGCCTGGTGTGGTCGCTATGCTGAAGCGTCTCGTTGAGTGCACCACGAATGAATGCATGTCGTGCCTCGTGGATGATGGTGGCGGGCGACTGGTGGGATGATTTTTCAATTTTGCGGCGGTTGCCCTCGGCAGCGTAGGCCAGTGCCATGTAGTTGGGCACGTCGTGGAGCATGGCGAGGGTCACCTCGGGACGCTCGAGCAGACGGATGGCGACGTAGCGTTTGGAGTAGCTGTCGCTGATGTTGGGTATTTTGGCCACCTCGTCGAGGAGGCTACTGATGGCGTTTTCGATGTCGGAGCCGTAGACCACATGCACGTGGCGGCTGGCGTGCTCGCGTTCTTCGTAGGCAGCCACCACACCATCTATCACTTGCTCCACGCCTGTTCCGTCGAGGGCGTTGACGGGGAATGCCTGCACGCCCATGAGGCGGCCGAAACGGTCGTAATCGATGGAGTGGTCGGATGCCAGCAGCTGGTCGTAGCGGTTGAGGGCGAGGACCAGCTTGAGGTGCATGTCGATAAGCTGTGGGGTGATGACGAGCGACTCTTCGAGGTCGGTGCAGTCGACCATTTGCACCACCACGTCGGGATGCTGCGGCACGATTTGCTCGGGGTCGTCCAACTCGACCCACTCGAAATTGTGAATGGCTGCCGGAGCATTTTCACGGTTTCGGCACAGGAAGTCGGCCTGCTGGCAGAAGGTGGATTTGCCACTGCCAGAAGAACCTACGACGGCTATCTTGATTGTTTTCGTGTCTTCCATAATGGTGCAAAGATAGCACTTTTAATTTTATTGTTACATCACTATTATTAGTGATTTTGCATAAAAAAGTTTGTCATTGAAGAATTTTTCGTATTTTTGCAAGTTCAAAATAACAAAAACATATCGACATGAAAGACGTAAAAGCCTACATCGAAGCCAATCGTGAGCGCTTCCTAGAAGAATTGTTCGAATTGATTCGCATACCCTCCATCAGTGCCGAGAGCGAGCACAAGCCCGACATGGTACGCTGTGCCGAGAAATGGAAAGAGTTTCTTCTCAAAGCTGGTTGCGACAAGGCGGAGGTGATGCCTACCGAGGGCAACCCCGTGGTATATGGCGAAAAGATTATCGACCCGAAGAAACCTACCGTGTGCGTCTACGGCCACTACGATGTGATGCCTGTGGCACCGCTGGAACTGTGGAAGACCAGCCCGTTTGAGCCAGTGGTGAAGGACGGCAAGATTTGGGCTCGCGGTGCCGACGACGATAAGGGCCAGAGCTTTATGCAGGCCAAGGCGTTCGAGTTTATGGTCAGGACCAACCAGCTGCCCTGCAATGTGAAGTTTATGCTCGAAGGCGAAGAGGAAATTGGGTCACCCAGTCTCTACGGCTTCTGCGAGAAGAACAAGGAGTTGCTGAAGAGCGACGTGATACTGGTGTGCGACACCAGCATGATTGCCTCCGACGTGCCCAGCATCACCAGCGGACTGCGCGGCCTGTGCTACTGGGAGGTGGAGGTGACGGGTGCCAACCACGACCTGCACAGCGGCATCTACGGCGGCGCCGTGGCCAATCCCATCAACATCCTTTGTAAGATGATTGCCGGCCTGCACGACGAGAACAACCACATCACCATTCCGGGATTCTACGACGACGTGCTGGTCATCAGCGACGAGGAGCGTGCCCTTATGGCTCAGGCTCCTTTCAACGAAGAGGCATACAAGAAAGAGCTCGACATCAAGGCGGTGCATGGCGAGAAGGGCTACACCACCAAGGAACGCACCGGCATCCGTCCCTGCCTGGACGTGTGCGGCATCTGGGGCGGCCACACGGGCGAGGGCTCCAAGACCGTGCTCCCCGGCAAGGCTTACGCCAAAATCAGCACCAGACTGGTTGCCAATCAGGACTTCCACAAAATCAGCGACCTCTTCCAGCACTATTTCGAGAGCATTGCCCCCGACTGCGTGCGCGTGAAGGTGACCCCCTGCCACGGTGGTGCGGCATACGTCAGCCCGCTGGAGATGAAGGCCTACCAGGCCGCCGAGAAGGCTATGGAGACCACCTACGGCAAGCGTCCCATCCCCACCCGTAGCGGCGGCAGCATCCCCATTGTGGCGGGATTCGAGAATATCCTTGGCACCAAGAGCATCCTCATGGGCTTCGGCCTGGGTAGCGACGACATCCACGCCCCCAACGAGAACTATCCGCTGGAGCAGTTCTTCAAAGGCATTGAGACTATCCCCTATTTCTACGAATATTTTGCACAGTGAACTTAATGTTTAAATGTTTAGAGGTAAGAGGTAAGTCTGCCCAAAACTGCGTCAGCTTAAACAATAAACTTTAAACTTAAACAATATCATATAAGAATGAAAAAGATACTTCTCATCGTATTGCTAGGCATAGCCCTGGTGCCCGCCATGGCTCAGAACCAGCATCACCAGCATGGCCAATGTGGCCACAGCTGTGGCAACTGCCCTCACCATCAGGCACAGCAGCAACAGCAGGCTAAGACTATCAACGGCATGACACCAGAGATTGTCAATGCTTTCCCAACCGCCAAAATCATAGAGAAAGAGGCGAAATGGATTGTCGTATACGATGCAAACAAAAAGGTATTGGGCTATGCCGTCTACTCCAAGCCTGCCAGCATCGGCATCAAGGGCTACAACGGCGAGACTCCGCTGATGATTGCCCTCTCACCCAAGAAGAAGGTGATGTCAGTCACCCTGCTCGACAACCAGGAGACCCCTAGTTTCCTGACACGCGTGGTCAATGCCGGACTGCTCAAGAGCTGGGACGGCATGAAGGCTAAGAAGGCCGCCAAGAAGAAGGTGGACACCGTCAGCGGCGCCACCTATTCGTCGCGCAGTATCATCCAGACTTTGCAAGCCGCATTAAGCAATCTGTAATATGGTCTATTCACTGTTTACAGACATGGACCGCTGCACCCCCGAGGAGGTGCAGCGGTTACTTATGTTAGTCCCTGAAGAGCAACAGGTTATAGCACTAAAATTCAAGCATACATTTGGTCAGTTTGCTACGGTAAAGAGCTATCTGATGCTGAAAGAATTGCTGGTTGAAAATGGTCTTGTGCCACCTGCCGACCCGCTTCGGTTCGAATTCAACACGCATGGCAAGCCCCATCTGGCAGACTATCCCGACGTGCATTTCAACATCAGCCACTGCCCTAGGGCAATAGCCGTGGGGGTGGACAACGCCCCTATCGGCGTGGACGTGGAACGCTTTGTTTCGCCTTCCGACTCGTTGCTAAATTATTGTATGTGTGATGACGAAGTGAATCAGGTGCGTCAATCAGAACATCCCAAACAGACCTTTGCCGCACTGTGGACCAAGAAGGAAGCACTCTTCAAACTAAGGGGCACAGGCATCACTAAGGAACTGCGTGAGGTGCTTGTACACCCCCATCCTGATGTGGAACTAGATACAAGAATATTTGACGAACAGCAATTTGCCTTCACTGTCGCCACCACAAAGGGGATTGCTTGATTGTTTGAGTATTTGGCGCGTCAGCCATCCCCTCTTTAGAACGGGAGCAAACATCCAGTGAATGTTTGCCGCAAGGCCAGGGTATGTTTCAAACATGCAAGCAATAATCCTACTCCGCGCTAATGGTGAAGTCGAGGTCGGCCAATTTAAAGTAGGCACCCATGAAGTCCATGTAGCCCACACGCACCGTCACGGTCCCCTCTTTCACCTTGGGAGTCATGTAGTAGGTGCCCAGCTCGCTGCCTTTGCGCATGGAGCAGACATCTTCGTTGACGACCTTCAGGATGGTGTTGTTGGCACCCACCTTCTCGAGTTTGATGCGCACAGTGTTTTCCACACCAGCCTTCAGCACCATCGACTCGGGTTCGAGCACGGTGATGCCCTGCTGTTCGTGAGCCCTCTGCGGCACTGCCACCTGTGCCGAGGGCGGCACCTGATAGAGCGTGTCGTAGGTGGTGTGTTCATAAACTGTGGACTGCTTGTTTGCAGTGTCCTGCTTGATGGGCTCCTGTGCCATGACAGATATGCCTAAACAAACGATTGAGACAAATAGTAGTAATTTCTTCATATTTATAGATTTATTATCTTCCGAAAAGTTTCAGTATTCTCATCTTGCGCCTGCCCGAAGTACCCGTGTAGGGATGCTCGCGCAGGGGCAGGTTGAAGTGGGTCTTGCCTATCAACACGGTCGAGGGATGGGTGAATTCGCGGAAGCCCCACTCGCCATGATAGGCACCCATGCCCGAATGTCCGGTGCCGTTGAAGGGCACGCCTTTGACCATCAGATGCACACACACCTCGTTGATGCAGCCTCCGCCATATTGCTGACGCTGCATGGTGCGTCGTGCCCAACGTAAGTCGCGGGTGAAGAGGTACATGGCCAGCGGGTGCTCACGCTCGGCGATAATGTTCATCATACGCTCTACCTCCTTGTCCTTGAACGGCACAATGGGCAGCAGCGGATTGAACAGCTCGTGCTGCACGATAGGCTCGTCGGCCGACACGGGATAGATGATTGTTGGCGCATAGCGGCGCGACAGCCTGTCGCCACGGCCGCCATAGACGATGCGGCTGCGATATTCCTCGGCCAATGTGGCGCACTTGTCGTAGGCCGCCTCGGTTATCAGTTTGGGGTATTCGTCGTTATGCTCGGGGCTGTCGCCAATCATCTTGGCAAAGGCATCCTTCAGCTCCGCCAAAAAGGCATCCGCCACCTCCTCGGCCACGGCCACCTGATTGATATTGATACATATCTGTCCCGCGTTGCAAAGTTTGAAGAAGGCAATCTTGCGTGCCGCGTCGCGCAGGTCGGCATCCTTGCGCACCACGCACCAGTTGCCCGTCTCGCCACCCAACTCCAACGCCACGGGCGTGAGGTTCTTGGCCGCCACGGCCATCACATGCCTGCCCACGGCAGGCGAACCAGTGTAGAAAATCTTGTCGAACCGCTGAGCCAGACACTCGTCAGCCACGTCGTGACCGCCGTCCACCAAGGTGACATACTCCGGAGGGAACAGGTCGGCGATGAAACGTTTCAGCATCGCTGTGCTGGCCTTCGACTTGGAGCTGGCCTTGATTACGGCCGTGTTGCCACCAGCCAGTGCCGCCGTCAGCACACCCAATGTCAGCAGCATCGGAAAGTTAAAAGGACTGATTATCAACGTCACGCCGTAGGGTATTTTATACACTTTGGTCACCATGCTGGGGAAACACATCAGTCCGCTATAGTGGCATTCGGGACGAGCCCAACGCCGCAGACCGTGTATAGTCTCGTCTACCTCGGCGATGATGGGCAGCACGTCGCACAGATAGGCCTCCACAGCCGAGCGTCCCAAATCCTCGGCCAAAGCCTGTTCCATCTCCTCGGCGTGGGCTTTCACCGCCGCTTTCAGCTTCTTCAACTGGGCAATACGCCATTTCACATCCAGCGTCTCCCCTGTTCTGAAAAACTCTCGCTGCCTTTCAACAATGACCTTTATATCTTCCATCCTTCAAACTATTTAAAACACAAACATTCACCTTTCCATTACCAGTCGCACGCTGTGTCCCGTGGCGCGGTCTGTTTGATAAAACTGATAGCCACTTGACAGGAAGTAGATTTCGTAGGCCGACACCAACGTGTAGCCCGTCGAGGTCCAGTAGCATCCGTAGTCGCCTACCATGCCCACCGTCACGCCGCTACGCTCGCCTGCCGCAGGCAGGAACACCGCACCAGCACCCTCCATCTTGTTCCACTGCTCCACGCTATAGACATTGGTCTCAAAGCCCTCTTTGGTGCCGTACTGGAAGGTGCACCCATCGGGCAGTTCCCACTTGTCGGGCAGCAGCAGCATCCCGTGCATCGGCGCGCCGTGAAGTCCCACGTTCTCAATTGTCGCCAATGCCTTCTTCTTCGTCGCGTCGGTGCGATATTTCAACAGATAGGTCCATTCGTCGTAGGTCATGGTGCGCCAAGTCCCGGCCTTGTTGCCTCCATTGCTGATGGCGTTATAGCGGCCCCAGTCATAGTCGGTGCCGTCTATGTCGAGCAACCCATAGGCATATTGCTTGCTTGAGTCTGCCACCGTGTAGGGCATCAGCTCGTTAGCTCCCGAGGTGCCCCACCCAAAGAGGTCAATCCATCCGTTGTAGGTGGTGTCGGCACGCTCGTTGTCGTAGCCCGCCACGTCGTACTGTCTGCCAGCAAAACGCCATGTGCGGCTCGATGCCTGATACTGCAAGTTGCCCTTGGCAAATACCACCGTCACCCCGTCGCCAATCGTGTAGCGTGCATTGATGGCACCTTCTGTCGGATACAGCGGACGCTCCACCACGGGATCCTCTCCCGTGCATCCCACAGCCAGCACCGCCAGCACTATTGCAAAGATTCCAATATTCTTCATCTATATCCAGTTTAAGGTTTAAACTGATGCAAATTAAACATTAAACTCTAAACACTAAACTTAAAACAAAACAAATAACGCACCTGTCGCAATATTATTGTACACGTCACGCGCAATTATTTTCATTAGAATTTACAACAATCCAAATTTTCTTCGTATTTTTGCATCTTGATTTGCGAGTGCAAACGGCGTGTGGAACATTTATTAATTCTTAATTTTTAATTCTTAATTCAAGATGTACACGATTCTGAAAAAAGAGCTCCTCAACAGCAACCAGATTTACCTCATGGAAATCCATGCCCCCTGGATAGCCCGCAACGGTCAGCCCGGACAGTTTGTCATCGTCATCCCCATCGACAAGGGCGAGCGTGTGCCGCTGACCATCTGCGACATCGACCCCGAGCGAGAGAGCGTCACCATCGTGTACCAAGTGGTGGGCGAAAGCACCCGCCGCCTCAGCCAGATGGCTGTAGGTGACAGCCTCTACACCATCGTCGGCCCGCTGGGCCGCACCAGCGAACTCATCACCGCACCCGCCGATGAGCAGCAGCGCATGCGCCTCCTCTTCGTGGCGGGCGGTGTCGGCATCGCCCCCGTCTATCCACAAGTCAAGTGGGCGCACGACAAAGGCATCCCCACCGACGTTATCATCGGTGCCCGCAACCGCGACCTCCTCTTCTTCGAAGACGAGATGCGCGCCGTCTGCGACCACCTCTATATCATGACCGACGACGGTAGCTACGGCGAGAAAGGCCTTGTCACCAACAAGATTGAGCAGCTAGTACCCGCCGACACCTCAACGGCGACAGCCGGGGGGTATGTTCCCCCCTATACCCACTGCGTCGCCATCGGCCCCATCCCCATGATGAAGTTCGTCTCGCTCCTCACCAAGCGGCTCGGTCTGCCCACCATTGTCAGCATGAACTGCATGATGGTTGACGGCACCGGCATGTGCGGAGCCTGTCGCGTCACCGTGGGCGACAAAGTGAAGTTCACCTGTGTCGATGGTCCCGAGTTCGACGGACACCTGGTCGATTTCGACGAGGCGGCACGCCGTCTGCGCCGTCCCGACGAGCGCAAATACCACATCGCCACCGTCTCCGCCGACGGCTCCGATCACCACCGCTGCAACCTCGCCCCTGCCGTCGAGCAGGCCGTCAGCCGCCAGCGTCCGCAGGAGCAGGACCCCGCCGTCCGCGCCACCAACTTCGACGAGGTCTCCTACGGCTTCACACCCGAGCAGGCCGTCGCCGAGGCCCGTCGCTGCCTGCATTGCAAGAAACCGCTCTGCGTCACCCAATGCCCCGTCAGCATCCATATTCCCGACTTCATCGCCGCCGTGGCGCAGGGCGACTTCGCCCAAGCCGCCGACATCATAGCGCACGACTCTGCCCTTCCCGCCGTCTGCGGCCGTGTCTGCCCGCAGGAGACCCAGTGCGAAGGCAGCTGCATCCTGGGCAAGAAGGGCGAGCCCATCGCCATCGGTGCCCTCGAACGCTTTGTCGCCGACTGGAAAAGAGAACATTCTTCCGACCACTCCGACCATTCTGACCTCTCCGATTCCTCCGACAAGAAGAAGGTCGCCATCATCGGCTCCGGCCCCTCTGGCCTCACCTGTGCCGGCGACCTCGCCAAGCAGGGCTACGCTGTCACTATCTTCGAAGCCCTCCACCATGCTGGTGGCGTGCTGGTCTACGGCATCCCCGAGTTCCGTCTGCCCAAGCAGAAAGTCGTTGAGCCCGAGATTGACAACCTGCGCCGTCTCGGTGTCGAAATCAAGACCAACGTCATTGTCGGCAAGAGCGTCACCGTCGACGACCTCTTCGACCGCTATGGCTACTCTGCCGTCTATATCGCCAGCGGTGCCGGCCTGCCCAAGTTCATGGGCATTCCCGGCGAGACGCTCGTGGGCGTCATCTCTGCCAACGAACTCCTTACCCGCACCAACCTCATGCACGGCTACGACGAGGCCTACGACACCCCCATCTACCTCGGCCACCGTGTCGCCGTCATCGGCGGTGGCAATGTGGCGATGGATGCTGCCCGCACCGCCAAACGTCTCGGTAGCGAGGTCACCGTCATCTACCGCCGCGAACAGGCCGACATGCCCGCCCGCCGCGAAGAAGTGCACCACGCCATGGAGGAAGGCATCCAGTTCTCCTTCCTCACCAACCCCACCGAGTTCCTTGGCGACGAGCAGGGCAACGTCCGTGCCATGCGCTGCGTCCGCATGGCGATGGGCGACCTCGACGAGAAGGGTCGCCGCAAGTTCAGCGTCATCGAAGGCAGCGAGTTCGAGATGGACATCGACACTGTCGTTGTCGCCCTCGGCACCAGCCCCAACCCCCTCATCAAGAGCACCACGCCCGGCCTCGACACCGAGCCGTGGGGCGGTCTCAAGACCAACGAGGATGGACAGACCAGCCGTCCGGGTGTCTTTGCCGGTGGCGATGCCGTCAGCGGTGCCGCCACCGTTATTCTAGCCATGGGTGCCGGCCGTGTCGCCGCCCGTGCCATCCACCGCTACCTCTCAGGCAACGAATAACGCCATACATCCATTTTCCCCACCCCTCCCTCCCCGTCAGAAACCCGCGTTTCTCTCACACATATCCGATTCTTATCCGATTCTTATCCGATTCTTTGCCGCTCCTTGTCCGATTGGGCATTAGAAAACGTGCCCCAATCCGAAAAGTGAAAAGTGAAAAATGAAAAGTGAAAAGTGAAACTTCGCGGCGGCGGTCCGTTTGGTTACTTCCGTGTCACTGGTTACTAATCACTGGAGATTTCGCCAGCGAGCGAGGCGAATAGTTGTGCCCATTCGTTATCCGTTCGTTATCCGATCGTTTGCCGTTCCAGAGACGGCAAACGCCCCCCCCAATCGGTAGGAATCGGTAAGTTTCCGTAGAATGCGGTACGATGCGGTAGAATGCGGTAAGATGCGGTAGTAATCGGTAAAGGCGTGAAAAGAAGTGCGTACTTTTGCAGCGACAAAAAAGTGTGTAGTTCGATGAAAAGTGCGTATATCTATTTGAAAAGGACACGGATTACCACGAATTATTCATAAATTAATACATTCTATAACTATGAAATTCAATATTATACAAATAATTTTATACAATTTACGTGTATGTCATAAAAAATATGTATATTTGCAGCGAAATTCCATTCACTGAATTTCACGTGCGCCACGGTCTGACACACGTTGTCAAGTGCAAGTCAGACACCCTCCTCCCGCCTTGGGCGGTATGTTTCCCCTCTGAAAAGACATGTATTCACAACCCTTTAAAAACACAAAAGATGAAACAGAAATTATCTCAAAGAATCGGCTGGGCGTTATGCGCCTTGCTGTGCGCGTTGCCCGCCGTGACGTATGGGCAGGCTCCCTGCGCCGTGACCGTCACCAGCGACTTCGAGGCGCAATATATGGGGGACAGTGTCGCGGAGCTGGTGCTGATGGACATGACAGGGCGCATGGTAGCGACCTTTGTGGAGACGGAGGTGGCCGATGTCTCGCGGCTGTCGACGGGAGCCTATATTGTCCGCATACGCATAGCGACTGTCGACGGGGAACAGGTGTTCTACAAGAAGATTGTGAAAAAATAGTGTGAACCATCGGGATGAGGGTATATCC
>JAEEGH010031998.1_pt1 | contig 10137 bp, 5 predicted proteins | sample 9134181 | NCBI WGS metagenome assembly JAEEGH01 (sample SAMN16246544, study PRJNA631951) | gut metagenome | biome: gut microbiome; feature: rumen; material: DP-attached | host: Bos | place: Iran: Karaj | collected 2018-10 | reverse complement strand
ATGCGGGACCTGAGGGTATATGTGGACGCGTTGAACGGAAGCGTCAGTCACTATCTCGACCGTAATGGGCTTGAGTGCGATGCAGTCGTGCATTTACGGAACGGAACGAGTGGACTCGTGGAGGTCAAACTTGGGGGCGAGTCGTTCATAGATGAGGGTGCCAAGACGCTCAATGAACTATCGGGCATCATTGACACGTCCCGGCAGAGCGAGGTTGCGTTCAAGATGGTTGTCACGGCAAGCGGAGATTTCGCATACCAACGCAAGGATGGCATAATCGTCTGCCCGATTTCGGCACTCAAACCATGAAGAACGACCCCGCGAGCTATGTGAAACCCAAAAAGAAGTGAAGCAAGGACAAACCATGACGGACAAGGAGTTATTGCCGCGCCGGGATTTCCTGCGCAATGCCGTGATGCTGGCGGGAGCGGGCATTACCGCGCCGCTGTGGGCGGCGATGAAGTACGACAAGAACGCCGTACTACGCTACTTCCGCGAACAGACGTCCGAAATGGACGCGCGCGTGGCGGGTGCAGCGAAAGCGGCCCTGCCCGTGCGCGTTCTGTCTCCCGACGGCAAGAACGAGATTGCGCTTTCGCTCTCGCAGCGCGGAGTGGAACTCGCAGTCTCGCGCAGGGGAGAGACGCAGGTCACGGCGGTTTTCGTACGCCAGCGCTACAAGGACGCCGACGACGCGCCGGACGGGCGCAGATGCGCCGTCGAGAAGGTGCTGCGCCGTCACGTGCAGGGCAAGGCGTCCGCACCCATCTACAAGAAAGCGCAGGTCGATCTCGGGGCGAACGAGGCCGAAGTGCGCTTCGGTGGCAAGTGGGGCTTCGTCCTCCATGCCCGTAACGACGGCGTCGCGTACAGGCTCTTCACCGAGAAAGAGGGCGAGCGCCTCATCTCGGTGGACGACACCTTCCTCGCATTCCCCTCCGCCGACACGCGCTGCTGGGCCGGGCGCAACAATGGTTCCTGGCGCGGCGATCGCATGCAGAACAGCTGGGAGTCGGTGTACAGGGAGACGACGATCTCCGGTCTCGACGTGAAGGAGAAGAGTCTCTACTACCTGCCGTTCGTATTCGAGCGCAACGGCGTTTTCACCGCGTTCACCGAAAGCGATCTCAGAAACTACCCGGGCGTCAACCTTGTCAGGTTCAAGCGCAACGCAGACCGCCTTGCTCTCTGGCATGCGCAGCTGCCCGCCGAGCAGAAGCCGGAGCCGCCGCACGTGCGCGTGACGAAGCGGGAGCCCGGTTTCGCGCACACGAGCGTCAACCGCTGCTATCCGTGGCGCGTGTTCATGATGGCGGACGACGTGGCGGAGCTCGCCGCAGCCGACATCGTGTGGGCGCTCGCCGCGCCCCAGCGCGAGGACATCGACTTCTCGTGGGTCAAGCCCGGTGTCACGTCCTGGGACTGGTGGAGCTCCAAAGGGCTTCCTCCCTGCGCGTTCAAGCCGGGTTCCAACACCGAGACGTACCTTGCGTTCATCGACTTCTCGGCCGACTTCGGCCTGCCGTACACGCTCATCGACGCCGGTTGGGAGGTACGGTACGACGTGCGCCTGATCAACCCCGCCGTCGACATGAAGAAAGTCATGGCGTACGCGGCGAGCAGGAACGTGGACGTGATCCTGTGGGTGGGATGGTCCGTGCTGAAGGACAACACCGAGGCACAGCTCGACTACCTCGCGGGACTTGGCGCGAAGGGCCTCAAGATCGACTTCATGGACCGCGACGACCAGGACGCCGTCGAATCGATCGAGCGAATCGCCGCAGCTGCCGCGAAGCGCCATCTCGTCATCGACTGGCACGGCATGTTCAAGCCCACCGGCCTTGAGCGCCGCTATCCGAACATCCTCAACTACGAGGGCATCTTCGGCCTTGAGGTCTCGCGCTGGGATCCGTTCGACGACATGCCGCGCCATGACTGCCAGGCCGCGTTCACGCGCATGCTGGCGGGGCCGATGGACTACACGCCGGGCGGAATGCGCAACCTCACCCGCGCCGCGTACAAGCCCACGAAGGCTTCTGGCAAAGTGCCCACGCAGGGCACGCGCGTACACCAGATGGCCCTCATGGCGCTCTACTTCGCGCCATTGCAGATGATGGCCGACGGCGTGGGCGCCTACCGCGCGAATCCGGAGTGCACGCGATTTATGGCGAAGATTCCCGTGGTGTGGGACGATACCGTGGCGCTGCCAAGCGAAATGGGGAAGACGGCCGTGCTCGCCCGTCGCAAGGGCGAGGTGTGGTATATCGCCGCGATCGGCGACTGGTCGCCGCACGCGCTTTCGCTCGGCACGAAGTTCCTTGGGAAGGGCACCTGGCGTGCCGAGGCGTTTGCCGACGCACCAGATGCGGACGTGGAGCCCACGCATTGGACGCGCCACGAGTTCACGGTGAAAGCGGGCGAGCCCATCAAGGCGAAGCTCGCTCCCGGCGGTGGCTACATCGTGCGCCTGATACCTGAGAAATGAAGCGTCCGTATAATGGTTTAATTCAAAAGGAGAAGGATAGTCATGAACATCACACGAAAGATGCTTGCCGCAGTCGTCGGCGCATTTGCACTCACATGGTGTGGGATCGCCGCTGAAGGCGCGGGAGAAACCGTCTTTTCCATAGACGCGGGCAAACCAGGCAAGACGCTGCCGAATGTGAACAAGGTGCTTACGCTCTGGGAACTGCAGGAATCGACATTAGCCAACGTGAAACGCAGGCATGACGCGGACGTACTGGAGTTCGCCGAATACGTCGAGGTGATGGGAGCGACGGGCGGAAACGACAGACGCGACTGCTTCAAGGATCCGGCGAATCGCGCCGTCCTCGACGACTACGACTTTTCGCGCCTTGTCGCGGGATGCCGCAATATCGTGCGGCTTGGCCTGAAACCGTACCTCAAGCTCGGAAACGTGCCGCGGAAGTTCTCGTCCGACATCAACAGCGGGGACTTCGGCATGAACATACGCCCGCCCCTTGACTACGACGCCTACGGACGGTACATGTCCGCCTGCGCAAAGGCGCTGCTTGACGCGTTCGGGCGCGACGAACTGCTCACTTGGCGCTTTGCCGTGCTGACCGAATTCGAGAACGGCGGCTGGTTCAAGGACGCGTCGGGCAGCGCGGAAAAGACGTTTCAGGCCTACTGCCGCCTGTACGAGGTGACGGTTGATGCGTTTACGCGGACGATCTCGCCGGACTTGACGTTCGGCGCGCACGCGATGGCCGTAACCGAGGGGTTGTGGGACGAGCGCAACTTCATCAAGTACGCGGCGGAACGCCGCATCCCCCTGAAGTTCGTAACGGCGTCGTTTTATGATTTCAACCCCGGACGCTTCACGAGTGGATTCAACCTGCCCAATACGATCGGGCATCTGCGCAACGCCGCCGAATCGGTTGGACTGACAAACCTCGTTTACGGAATTGACGAAGGGCGCATCCTCTCTGGACTTGCGCGTGGCGCGAACAGTGAGGCCTTGGCCTTGCGCGTTGTCGGCGACACATACCAGGCCGCATACGACGCAAGGATCGTGAAGCAGCTGTTCGACTCCAACGCGGACTATTTCGCCGCGTGGGGATATCTCTCGGGGCCTCACACCGGATTTGACGGCCTGCCGTCGGTTTCGTTCCATGTGGCGCATGAATCGGCGAAGTTCAAGGGGATGCGTAGGCTCCCCGTCGCGGCCGAGGGGAAGGCGGACGGTGGAGTGGAGGCGGATGCGGTGGCCGCGCTTTCGGCGGACGGTGGGACGGTTCGCATCATGGCGTATTCGTTCGTAAACAATCTCCATGCGAAGGGGAAGACGCCGCTTCGCATGAAGGTGAGGCTGCCGGCCGCGTGGAAAGGAGAAGATGTGCACGTCGTGCGCAGGGTCATCGACGATGACGCCAACTGGTTCGACGAATGGAGGCGTATTCGCAGAGAGCGCGGTATCGGCGACGATCGCTTCGGCTGGTCTCCGGACGATCCTGCGCCGATGCACGTTGCATGCGGGCTGAAATCCGAGAAAGACCGTCAGATGTTCGTGAAGGAAATAGAGCCGATGCTCTGGGATCGCGCGAAGCTAAGGCCTGTCGAGGAGCGCATGAAGGCTCGAGCAGACGGGACAGTTGAACTGGCTGCGTCCCTGCCGGTCAACTCGGTAGTCTTTTTCGAACTGTCGAGGCAGCGCGATGATTTCGCCAGCCCGCAGGGCGCGGCGCGGACGAACACGGGGCCGCTCTTCTGGATGCACGGCACGGAGAGCGAGCAGCGTCTGCGCGACTACGTGCGCGTGGTGGCGGAGAGCGGACAGGGTTCGCTCACGATCGAGTCGCGTCCGCACGAGGGCTGGATGCTCGACAGCTGGTGGCGCGACGTGGACATCATCCTCGACGAATGCCGCAAGCGCGGCATCAAGATGCTCATCTACGACGACTACTGGCTGCCGAGCCAGGGGATGGGGTGCATGTTCCCCATCCCGAAGGAGTTCCAGTGCCGCGACATCAAGTTCGCCTTCTACGCGCGCGGCAAGGAGCCCGTCCGGGTCGAGAACGAAATCGCCCGCGTGACGGCGAACGAAGTCTCGAAGAACGTGTTCGACTTGCGTCCCGACGGGAACAAGGTGATCGTCTACAGCTGGGCCGTCGCCGATCCCGGCCACGTCTATGCGCTTCCGCGCGGACGCAAGATCCCGCTCGTGAACGGACTTGACGAGGCCGCGGTCGACTGGTTCCTCGAAAAGTTCTACCAACCCTACTACGACCGCTACAAGGACGCCTTCCAGGACGGCACGATCCCCGGGTTCTTCTTCGACGAGCCCTACACGAAGGGATGGTGGGGCCCCGCGCTCGAAAGGGAGTTCGCGGCGCGTGGCGACAATGTGGGCGAGCTCATCACCGCGCTCTTCTTCCGGATCGCCGACCCCGAGCGCCACGCCCGCGCGCGCTACCGTTTCCTTGATGCGCACGTCGAAGTGTGGGGACGCACCATGTACGGACGCCACAGCGACTGGTGCGCGCGCCACGGCGTCTATTCGAGCGGACATTTCTTCGAGCATGGCAGCACGCACTACGACCTCACCTTTTCCGGCGGAAACGTGATGCAGCTGCTGAAGTACGTCGCCGTGCCGGGCATCGATGTCGTCTGCCGCCAGGTCTATTCCAACATGCGCGAAAAGAGGAACGTCGAGATCGACTGCGGACAGATGCCGAAGTACGCCTCGTCCATGGCGCACGTCTACAACCGCAACGGCGGGCTCAACTGGTGCGAGACGTTCGGCGCGTACGGACAGAACCTCTCCTATCCGCAGATGAAGTGGATCTGCGACTGGCTCCAGTACCAGGGGTGCAGCTTCCTGATTCCGCATTCGTTCAACATGAAGGCGCCGCTCGACAGCGACTGTCCGCCGTACTTCTACAACGGTGGATACGAGCCGCGTTTCCCGCTCTTCCGCGTATGGGCGGACTACAACAACCGCTGCGCGCTCATGCTGTCCGGCACGGGACACATCTGCCGCATCGCGCAGTGCATGCCCGGCATCAGCTATCATGTCGGCAAGACGATCCGTCCCGAGATGTTCGCGTTCGCGATCCAGGACGCGCAGCTTGACGGCGACTTCATGGACTACGGCGCGGTCGAGACGTGCCGGATCGGAAAGAACCCGCGCACGGGGCGTCCCGCGCTCCAGTCCGAAAACGGTGTCGAGTGGTATGACATTCTCGTCCTGCCCGCCACGGAGTACGTGCCGTTCCCCGTCCTCGAAAAGGCGCTCGCGTTCGCGAAGGCGGGCGGCGTGGTGGTGGGCTACGGCATCAAGCCGTGCAACACGCCGACGCAGGGAAAGACGGCGGAGGATGTGCGGAAGGTCGTCGCGGAGATTTTTGCGCAGAAGGCGTCGCTCTTCTTCGAGAAGGAACCGGATGGCGCCCAGTTCCGCGCCGCACTCGCGAAGGAATATCCAGGCGAGAGGCGTCCGCTGGCCATTCGCGAATTCGACTTCGAGGGGCTTGACCCCAAGGACGGACGCAAGCTCGCCGTGAAGCTCAACGAGAAGGACGGCGACACGATTCTCTTCATCGCGAACCAGGACGACAAGCGCAGGCGCGACCTGAAGGTGCGCGCGCAGTGGCCGGCGGAGAAGGCGGAGTTGTGGAACCCGATGCAGGGCACGATCGAGCGGCCCGTCGTGGAGAACGGGATGGTGAAGGTGGCGTTGGAGCCGAGCGAGACGGTTTTCGTGGTGTGGCCGGGGGAATGTTTTAACGCAGAGGCACAGAGTCGCGGAGGCGCAGAGAATGGTAGGGCGCGCGCGCCGCTCCCGCGTGTGGATATTTCCAAGGGGCAAGTGGTCGCGACTACCGTAAAAGAGATCGTCACGCCCGTGGTGGTTGAGAAAGGGCCTGAATACGCGGCGCTGATGGATTTCGTGAAACCGCTTGAAGGCGCGAAGTGGATCTGGCATCCGAAGAATCCGATGGCGAGGGGACATGTGAAGTTCCGCGCGACGCTCGACTTGGCGAAGGCCGAGGAGGCGCAGGTCGTGTTCGCGTGCGACACGACGGCGACAATTTATGTGAATGGCGAGAAAATCGCCCACCAGCCGCCAGGTGCAGAGGGTTTCTACTACGGATGGAGCGTGCCCGTGCGGACCAACCTGACGTTCAAGGCCGGGCGCAACGAAATCACGGTCGAGGCCGAGAACAGGTATCCCACCGAAAGCAATAAGCCGAGGCTTGCCGGGTTCGTGGCGGCGTTCACATGGCCTGGCGGCGTGTTCCGCACGGACGACAAGTCATGGCAGGTCGCCCGCGCGGGCGAGAGCTTCGCCACGCCCAAGATCGTGCGCAACTTCGGCGACAAGCCGTGGAAGAAATGCATGTTGGGTCCGACGCGCAGTCCCTACAAGGAGAGCGTTTCGACGGAACTCAGGTTCACGCTCCCGGCGTTGAAGGACGGCGCGCGTGTGTATCTCGTCTGCGACGGCACGGAGGGCGAGAGGAGCGCGGCGGTGATGGTGAACGGCGTCTACGCGGGCGGATTCATCGGCGCGCCGTACCGCGTCGACATCACGCGTACGGTCAAGCCCGGCGCGAACACGCTGGAGGCGAAGCCGTTCCGCCTGACGCATCCAAAGATCGTGGTAATGGAATAGACTTTATCAAGGGACTCAAAATGGTGAACAATGACATACAGTCTCGCAGGGGCGCCCGTGCGAGAACGTCCATGTGAAGGTGCGCCAGCTGCGCCACGATTTCAAGTACGGCGCGAACATCTTCGGTCTCGCCGAGACGAAGAACGGCGCGGAACATGCCGCCGCGTACAGGGAACGTTTCGCGGCGGCGTTCAACTTGGCGACGTTGCCGTTCTACTGGCAGGCGAATGAGCCGGAGCCGGGCAAGTACAGATTCGCGAAGGATTCGCCGTACGTCTATCGCCGCCCGCCGATCGATCTCTGCCTTGAGTTCTGCGAGGCGAACGGCATCGAGTCGAAGGCGCACTGTCTGAACTATGTCGAGGTTGGTCTCTTCCCGACGTGGGTCAAGGGTGATGTGAAGCGAGAGAAGGAACTGGCTCCCAGTTACGGGCGAGAGCCATCTTGACCAACAGACCAAGATTTGATATTATTTTTCTGTCTTGGACAACCATCTTCAGGAGTTTGTGCGATGCCTACAGTCTTAAATGTCAATGAAGCGAAAGCGAACTTTTCAGGCATGCTGGCGGAGGTCGAGCGCAACATGTTGACAATCACCATCACGCGTTACGGACGTCCCGTCGCGCGAGTGGTGCCCATTGAGCGCAAGGCGCGGTCTCTCTCGCCCATTCCCGGCCTTGCCGGGAAGATAAAGATCAACTGCGACTTGTTTGCGGACGGATCTGAGGATTGGGAGGCATGTAATGCGCCGGCTACTACTTGATACCTGTGCGGTCTTATGGCTTGCCAATGGGGAATTGGGACGTTTTACCAACGACACCCTTGACGCCATGCGAGATGCGGAGGATTTGTGCATCAGCCCGATTACCGAGTGGGAGATTTCGCTCAAGTGGCATGACGGGGGAATCATCCTGCCGATTCCGCCGCGAAGGCTTCTTTCCCGCTTCATGGTAAAGTATGGCGTCAATCTTGCTCCTTTGACGGGAGAGGTCATGTTCAGGGCTACGGAACTTCCGCAGATACACCGTGATCCGGCAGATCGATTCATAATAGCAACGGCGTTGACGGAGAACATGCCCGTAGTTACGACAGACCGTCGCTTCCCCCAATATGGCGTTCTGGTCATGTCGTAGGCGAACCGTAGTGCGGCGTGGGCTTCGAATTCGTCGCGGATAACTGGACCACGAAGAACTACGTCTTCGCGCCGGCGGCGATCTACGACGGCAACCGCTTCGACATCTCGTACGTCCGCTACGCGCCGTACATCACCGACTGGGAAATGCCGCGGAAGCCGAACCGTCCCGTGGTGACGACGAACATCCACCACCTCAACAAGAACGGCAAGGACGCGCGCATCGACATCCTCGCGGGCGAGACGTCCGCGCCGATGGTCGGCTACTGGGATTCGGTCAAGAAGGAGGGACACTTCTTCCTCGCCGACCCGACCACGCCGCTCGGCGAGACCGGGTTCTCCGTGCGCGAGTCGCCGAAGAACAAGACCTGCACGTTCGTGCTTTCCGCACCCGGCATCCGCACGACGAAATATACCATGTGCCGTTCGCGTAGAGAGGACTGCGGCGACCGCGCGCCGGACGTCAAGAAGGGCACCACGGTGACGTTCGGCGTAACCGTCGTCAATTTCAAGGCAAAGGACATCGACGCGTTCCTCGCGCGCGCCTTCGACGTGCGCAAGCTGCGCACGGGGCGCACGGTCCACGCGAAGGTCGAAGAGCCCGAGACCGTGATCCAGCAGATCCTCGCCAACGAGGACGCCAACCACTGGTACGAGGACAAGGAGAAGGGGCTCGGCTACTACTGCAACCAGCCGAAGGGGAACAGCCCGTTCGGACACCTCCAGCTCGGCTGGAACGGCGTGCCGGTCTATCTGCTGCCGATGCTGGAGCGTCCCACGCCCGAGCGTCTGCGCCGCTGCGCGCTGTGTTGGGACGCCATCTCCAAGATGAACGGCAAGAGCGGGATCTACTACGCCATCAACCGGCGCGGGGAACTGCTCGGCGACTCGTTCAGGCACATGACCAAGCTGCGCGACCATGCGATGATGCGGCGCACGGCGATCACGATCTACTACGGCATCCAGTCGCTGCAGAAGATGGAGGCGCTCGGTGTCGCGATCAAGCCGGAGTGGAAGGAGTCCGTGCGCAAGGCCTGCGACGGCGTGGTCGCGGTGTGGAAGCGCTACGGACAGCTCGGCCAGCACGTCAAGGTGGACTCCGGCGAAATCCACTCGCCCAACTCCACCAACGGCGCGCTCGTTCCAGGCGCGCTCGCGCTTGCCTCGAAGTACTTCGGCAATCCAGCCTACATGGACACGGCGAAGGAAACGGCACGCTACCTCTACGAGCACGACCTCGCGAAGGGTTACTGCGGGGGTGGCCCGGCGGAGATCCTCGAGGCGCCCGACAGCGAGTCCAGCTGCGAACTCGGCGAGAGCTACATCGCGCTGTGGGAACTGACGGGCGAGAAGGAGTGGGTGGAGAAGGCCAAGGCCGCGGCGGCGATGTACGCGAGCTGGGTGGAGGCGTTCGACTATCCGTTCCCGAAGACGTCGCGCATGGGGAAGCTCGGCATCAAGGCGACGGGCAGCGTGTGGGCCAGCGTGCAGAACCGGCACTCGGCGCCGGGTCCGTACGTGATGAGCGCTGACTGGCTGGTGAAGCTCTCGCAGGCTACTGGCGACAGCCGCTATGCGCAGGTGTTCTACGACAACGCGCTCAACATCGCGCAGTACGCCACCACCGAGAAGAACCACTTCATGCCGAAGGCGAACCCCGGCACGCTCACCGAGCGCGTCAACACGTGCGATTGGGAAGGGCGCGGGCGTATCGGCGCGGTGGTGGACCGCGACTCCAACCAGGCGTGGGAGAACGTGGCGCTCTTCACGTTGATGGCGCTTGAGAAGAACACGCTGTACCGTCCGCGCGAGATCAACGCCACATGGTGCTCGCTCGGTACCTCCATCACCTGGTACAACTCCAACG
>JAEEGH010031996.1_pt1 | contig 10137 bp, 3 predicted proteins | sample 9134181 | NCBI WGS metagenome assembly JAEEGH01 (sample SAMN16246544, study PRJNA631951) | gut metagenome | biome: gut microbiome; feature: rumen; material: DP-attached | host: Bos | place: Iran: Karaj | collected 2018-10 | reverse complement strand
TCATCCACTGGATGGTCCTCCAGAGCCCCCTCACCATTACGGAGCACCACCACCACGACGGCCTGGACCTTTTCCCGGATTTCGGCCGCCAGATCCCTTTCGGCACCGGCACGAGCATCTCGTATAACTATCTGGATTACAGGTTTAAGAATTGCACTTCAGACACGTTCCAATTGAAGGTTTGGGTCGATGGGGAATATCTCCGGGGCGAGCTGCGGGCGACGGAGCCTCAGGCGTTTTCTTATCACATCCATGCGGAGAATGAGTTCTTTTCCCGCGAGAATGGCGTGGTATACCGCAACGGGCAGGTCTTCCGCGATGTCGTGGACGCCGCCACGGGCCAGTGTGTCGAAAGTGCCCTCATCCGGACGAATCACGCTCGCGTCATGTACGAGTGCCCGGAGGAGTTGATCCGGGAAGTGTAGGGCTATTATTCTTGTGATTACGATGACTCGTCAACAGAAAGGCAGCATAGTTTTTTACTCCATTATAATCCTCTACATAGCCATGGCTGTGTTGGAAGTGGTCTTTAACCACACTTACGGTGTGCTGATTGCGTTGGGGTTTTTTGTGGTACTCTATGTGCTGAGTTCTCTTTTGAATAGGGGGACTCCTGATTTCAAGAAGATGATGGAGAGCCTGCCGGCGGACCATAAGTTGGTTACCGGGAATATGGCTGCCATCGACATCGGCAATTTCCGCTTTCTCTATCAGACCTATGTAAAGAGCATGGGGCCGGCGGCCAAGACTTACATGTTGATGGAAGTGGGGGTGCCGTTTCCGGTGGAAGAGGTTGAAAAAGGCGAGTATTCGGCGCGGGAGTCCATCAAATGGGAACTTCAGAATCTGATTGACAATCTGCGGGAAGAGAGGATTCTGACGGATTATTCTCCGATCGTTCAGGAGGATACCGGATCGGAAGATGAGGAAGCCCCTAAAACGGCCTGGCTGGGACAGATCATGAATCTGGAGTTTCTGCTGAAGTCGTTATCTGCCGAAAAACTGACGGATATCCAGGGGAAGATGCTCGGCATCATCGACAAGTACCGGCTTCAGGACGTTTCCTGGTGCGTCATGTGTGGCAGGGACTATGGGGCTGAATACCTGTATTATAAGGGAAACCTTTTGCAGAGCTCGGTCTATTTGAAGGATGCCTTTGATTCAACTCGCTCGGATTATAAGTCCATAGCCTCTCTTTGCATCTCGGAGTTCGAGCATCCGTTCAGCGTTGCCGGATATCTTGAGTTATACGCACTGGCGCGGAAGAATCTCGGGAAACAGGAGCTTCACCTGGGAGATGTCAAGAAATGGACGAAGATGATGTTCAAGGGGAAAAAGCGCATGCAAGTCCGCATTGAGGAAGATCCCGACGAACTCACTGTCCACCTTTCCACCAAGGAAGCGGCCAGCACCTATCATCTGATCCATTCGGAAGACCGCTGGTGGGTCTATGCCCACGGACGGCTGGACAGAATTCCCCCGGTTTCCGTGGACGACGAATCCTCCGCCTGCGACGTGCTGCTCCGATACCTTCAGCAGCAGGCCGTTTAGCTCAACGACTTTAAGACATCGTCCTTGATGCCGTCGCGGTATTCCTTGGGCGTCATTCCCTTGGCTTCCTTGAAGTTACGGTAGAACGTGCTTCGGTTGTCGTAGCCTACGCGGTACATGATTTCGTCGATGGTATGCTTGGATGAATACAGCAGCTTGGTGGCCATTTCGATGCGGGACTCCTTGATCATCTGGTGGAGCGTCTTGTCCGTTATCTCGGCCAGTTTCCGGTACATGACGCGCGGGCTCAGGCCCATTTTCGCGGCGATCGTCGTCGCGCTCAGTTCGGGGCTGGACAGGTTCTCGTCGATGATCCGGAAGATGCCGTTCATGAACTCCTTGTCGTCCCGGTGGATGATCTTGCCCTCGTCCAGCACGTAGGTGCTGAGAGGGGACTTGTAGTATTCCGCCATGCTTTCCCGTTTGTTCAGCATCTTTTCGAGCGCGGCATGCAGGTAATCCATGTTGAAGGGGAAAGTGATGCAAAGGTCGGCCCCCTGCTTCATGCATTCCTCTTTTTCCGTGACCTGGAGCGAGGAAGTGAGGGCGATGACAGGAATCTGTCCCGTCCTCTTGTTTTCCTTCATCTTTTCCATGAATTCGGTGAAACTGTTGATCATGGAAGTGACGTCGTACATGATGGCGACCGGCATCTGGTTCGGGATTTCGGCGAGGGCGGCTTCCGTCCCGCTGAATTCCAGCACGTTGTACTTCTCCGACATGAAATAGTTCAGGAACGAGGAGATTTCCTTGTTCGAACTGATCAGGCAGATCTTCTCCAGATGGTAGTCCGTCCGCATCTTCACGGGGAACTGGTTCTCCACCAGCGTGTTCAGCGTGTTGATGTTTTCGGAGATGGAGGAGTCCTCGTAGCGCAGGAGATTCTCGCCGACGTTCTGCTGGGGAATGTCAATGTCCATGATCAGGCTTCCGGCCGCCTTGTCATAGCGGTGGGAGATGGTCCCTTTCATCTCCTTGACCAGCTTGCTGCACAGGATCAGCTCGAAGTTCCGGATGCTTTCGTCGTTGTTGTCCACGCCGATGATGGCCTGGGATTCATAGCGGTCGAACATGCCGGCGGTCTCCTCGTACCGGGCCTCATCCATCGACACGGTCATGTGCATGACGATTCCGCCCTTGTCGCCCCTCCGGAGGCCGAGATAGACTTCCTTTTTCCCTGATGCGAGAGATATAAACTTGTATATCAGCGTGTTGAACAGGGTGAGGAAGGCTTCCTTGTTGATGGAAATGATGATGTCCTTTTCGATCTCGTGGAGCAAGGTGACCTCCCGGATCTTCGTGCTGGACTTCATGATGTCCAGCAGTTCGTTGGCGATCTGGCTCACATGGATGAGGGCGACTTCGCCCGGAGAAGTCTCGGATATGCCCTTGTAGTCGTTGAGGATCTGCAGGATCTTGTTGATCCTGGCGATGTTGTATTCCACCATGCCAACCTTGCCGGCGACGTTCGGGTTGTTGACCGTCTGCTGCCGGATCTGCTGGCAGAGTCCGAGCATGAACGTGATCTGGACGGAGAGTTCCTCGGTGATGGTGCCGGTCGTATCGGACTTCACTTTCCGGATTTCCTTCTCATACCTTTCCTCCAACCTTTTCTTCATCGACACATACTTGTTCTGGAGGTACCTGACGATCTGATAGATCATGGCCGCGGCCATCAGGAAATAGATCACGAAGGCCCACCAGCGCCTGTATATGGGCGGAATGATGTAGATGTCGAGGCCGTATTCTCCGCTTTCGAAGCGTGTCGCCTGATTCAGGTACTTGATCTTGAGCGTATAGTTTCCCGGATCCAGGGAGGGGAGATAGATGATGTTGCTGTTGTTCTCGGTCCAGTTTCCGTCGATGTTGTAGAAGAACCGGTAGTCCGGGTAGTTCAGATTGTCCACCAGCGAGAATTCGATGGCGAAGATGGATTTTGAATAGGGGATTCTCAGCTTCCCTTTTTTCATCTTCAGGCTGATGTGCGAATACTCGTTGTTCTGGATGAAGTTCGTGATGTGGATGTCGGGCGTATAGCTTGTCTTGGCATCGTCAAAGGAGGATTTCTCGTCGATGACCGTGAATCCGTTGATGCCGCCGAAGAACAGGGCGCCGCTCTTCGGGTCCCGGTAGCAGGCTCCGTCGGAATACTCCAGCACGTCGATGCCGGAGAATCTGTTGAAGGACGAGCGGTAGAGGAAGTTTTCGTCCAGGGAGATGATGCCGGAATTGGTCGTTATCCAGATGTTGCCGTTCCCGTCGGGCAGAATGGCGTGAATGGCCTTTTTCGGGACGTAGTCCGGAATCCGGATGGAATCCGCCGCCGTCGAATACGCCACCATGCCGTTTCCGGTCGCGAACAGCATGTCTTTCGCCTTTGTCGCAAAGAATGTCTCGTTGATGGCCAGACCGTTATCCGTCGGGAACTGCACCACGCGCGACTGGCCTGTCTTCGTATTGTATGACAGCACGCCGTTTCCTCTGCTGGCGAACCAGATGGTGGAGTCGTTCTCCATGGCTATTGAAAACACCGAGGCCCTGTGACTGAACGGCTTCACAAAATCCAATTCTTTGATTTCCGTGATGACGGGAACCCCGTTGACCGTCTGGAACCGGCATCTGTAGCACCCCTGTTCGTCGGTCGCCACCCATAAGGTCGCCCCGTCCGTCTCCAAAAGATCATGTACCTTCAAGAAACCCTCGCTTCCTTTGACGGGTTCGACGCTGCCTGTCAGATAGGAATAACAGTACAGGCCGGTTCCTTCGCCGCCGATCCATAGGAAGTCCTCCTTGCTTTCTTTGATCGCGAACACGGCGTTGTTCCTTATCGCGCTGTTCTCCGTCGTGAACCGGTCCGTGTTCTTTTGGTCGAACGTTCCTTTGGGGGAGAAATCGCGTATCCTGTATAACCCGTCACCCTTCGTTCCGATCCACAGATGGCCTTTCCTGTCCAGACAGATGCTTCTGATCGGCATTTCAATGGAATAGGGGAGACTGTCAAAGGTAATGCATGTGATGTCCGTAGCCTTGTCGCTCCAACGTATCAGCCCGTTGCAGTCGGTTCCTATCCAAACGATAGGCTGAAACTTGTCCGGTATCATGGAGAATACGCCGCATTTGATGTCCGTCTTTTCCAACCTTTTCTTTCCGTACGTGTGTCGCATGACCCCGTTCTGCATGAAACTGATCAGGCATCCCGTTTCGTCGGCGATGATTCCGGTGACCACGTCCGTCCTGAGCAGGTCGGACTCCATTTCCGAGATTTTTTCCGTTTTCCCGTCATTGCCATCGACCTTGAACAGCTTCCCGTCTCTCGATATCACGAAGTGATAACCATTGTACCTGGGAGTCGCGAAAAGGCATTCCATGCTTGTGTTCTCGACTTTCCTGATGGTAGGGGACTGCTCGTCACCGAACGTGATGAGATAGGTGTCCTTCCGTGAAAAGATGCATAATCTTCCGTCCTCAAGAAGGGACATGTGCTTGATGGATTCTCCTTCGCCGAATGCAATGTCCGGGAATGTCGTCAGTTCGGAAGATTTCGTGTCCAGATACCTGAGCTTATTGGCGTCGCCGATCGAGAAGATGTTTCCTTCCTTCGTCACGGCAATCGCGGTGCTGAAGGCGACCTCGTCATAGAAATCCACTTCCCGGGTTATCATGTCAAGACGCGCGGTCCCATAGTTCGTCTGCAGATACAGGTGTCCGTCCTTCCCGGGAATGATATGCCGGATCTGGTTCCCGGAGAAATAATTCTTCCCGTCCTTCGCGACAAAGGTCTTCAGGGTATTGCCGTCCCAGATGTTCAGGCCGTCCATGGTGCCGATATACAAGTGGCCCAGGGCGTTCTGATGGATGGAACAGATGGCGTTGTTGGAGATGCCTTCCTGCGAAGAAATCGTCTTGGTCCGTGTTGCGGACGCATAGATCGACAATAGCGTGAACCCCAAAACCGCCGCGAATTTCGATGCTTTCATTCTCTGATAAATTATTCAGCCGCAAAGATAGTGAATGCTTTCTTATTATCATTTTGTGACATGCGTATTTTTGTCCCAAAATGGTGTTAAAAACCCTGTTATCGCGGGGTTAATGCATAAAACTATCTCAAATAATGCATTTTTGTCACAAAATGAGACATTCGCAAGGAGGCAAAATGACTATACTTGCAACGAATTAAATGCACTTAACACTATCATGAAAAGACCGATAACGCTCATCCTGATTTTCTGTATCGCTTCCACGGCCCTCGGCCATGCAAAAAAGTACGAATCGAAGCGTCCGGCGGAAAGCGAGAGGCTCTTTGTCTCCTCGGCCGTCGAAGCCAAGATACAGGAAGTCACGAAGCTTCTCGAGAACGACAGGCTGGCGTGGATGTTCGCCAACTGTTTCCCCAACACCCTTGACACGACCGTCCATCCGGTCGGTGACGATGACACTTTTGTCTATACCGGCGATATCCACGCGATGTGGCTCCGGGATTCCGGCGCCCAGGTCTGGCCTTATCTGCCGCTGATCAATGACGACCCCGAACTGAAGAAACTCATCGCAGGCGTGATCCTGCGTCAGTTCCGCTGCATCTGCATCGATCCGTATGCGAATGCCTTCTATAAGGAAGCGGACAAGCGGGGAGAGTGGGCCAGTGACAATACCGATATGAAACCGGGCGTCCACGAGCGGAAATGGGAGATCGACTCCCACTGCTATCCGATCCGCCTCGCGTACGAATATTGGAAGGTATCCGGCGACAGTTCCATTTTCTCGGATCTCTGGATCCGCTCGATCGAGAACACGCTCAAGACCTTCCGCGAGCAGCAGCGGAAGGAAGGAGTCGGACCTTATACTTTCACGCGCAGGACAAGCCGCTCCTTCGACTCGCTGAGCAACAACGGTAAAGGAACTCCGGTCAATCCTGTCGGACTGATCGTGTCCTCTTTCCGTCCCTCCGACGATGCAACGACCCTTCAGTTCCTGGTCCCTTCCAATTTCTTCGCCGTCACTTCGCTCCGGAAGGCGGCGGAAATCCTCGGTGAAGTGAACAAGCGCGACGACCTGGCGGCCCAGTGCCTCGAGCTTGCCGCCGAGGTGGAACTCGCTCTCAAGAAGTATGCGACGTACAACCATCCGGAATTCGGCACGATCTACGCTTTCGAGGTGGACGGCTTCGGCAACCATCTCCTGATGGACGATGCCAACGTTCCCAGCCTCCTGGCCATGCCTTATCTGGGCGATGTCGATGTCAATGATCCTATCTATCAGAATACCAGGCGTTTCGTCTGGAGCGAAAGCAACCCTTACTTCTTCAGGGGCAAGGTGTCCGAAGGCATCGGCGGCCCGCACGTCGGTTACGACATGGCCTGGCCGATGTCCATCATGATGAAGGCTTTCACCAGCCAGGACGACGAGGAAATCAAATGGTGCATCGAGACCCTCATGAAGACGGATGCCGGAACGGGTTTCATGCACGAATCCTTCCATGTGGACGATCCCGACAACTTCACGCGTCCGTGGTTCGCATGGCAGAACGGCCTTTTCGGCGAACTGATCCTCAAGGTCATCGGCGACGGAAAGCTGGACCTTCTCAACAGCATTACAGTTAACTAATCATAAACCAACTAAATTTAATTAATCAATTATGGGTGCAGACCATGTATCTAAACATTGGCTGATATCAGCTCTCCTATGTTTAGTGTGCTGCTTCGGATTCTCCTCCGGAGCGGCAGCTCAGAGCAAGTCATCCCAGACAGTGCAGGGCGTTGTCACGGATGCGGCTACGAATGAACCGGTTGCAGGTGCTCAGGTTTGGATCAAGGATTCGTCCTATGGTACCATCTCTGATTCCCAGGGCCGTTATTCCATCAAGTATGAAGGCAAGTACGCCACGCTTTGCGTCTCTTTCTTCGGATACGAGGATGTGGACGTAGAGCTGACGGGCAAGGACCAGACGGCCAATATCGCCCTCAAGACGGGTACGCTCGCCATTGAGGAAACCGTCGTCGTCGGTTACGGTACGCAGAAGAAGGCCAGCGTCGTGGGCGCTATCTCCACGATCGCCCCTGACCAGCTCAAGGCTCCCGTCGCGAAGATTTCCACCCTGCTCGGCGGCCAGGTGGCCGGTATCATCTCCTACCAGAACAACGGTGAGCCGGGTGCCGGTTCCACCTTCTGGATCCGCGGTGTCTCCTCCTTCTCCGGCGGCAACACGCCTCTCTGCCTCGTCGATGGCGTCGAGCGTTCCATCGACCTGGTGGACCCGAACGATATCAAGGAGTTCTCCGTCCTCAAGGACGCGTCGGCCACGGCGATCTACGGTGTCCGCGGCGCGAACGGCGTGATCCTCATCACCACGCATACCGGTACGGAGTCCAAGGCGCAGGTGTCCGCCAAATACGAGGTGGGCGCCGTTTCCGCCACCAAGATCCCCGAGGTCTGCAACGGTCTGCAGTACATGGAAATGATGAACGATGCCGCGGGGTATGAGTATTATACGCCCGAGGTCATGCAGAAGCATCTCAGCGGCGTGGACCCGGATCTCTATCCGAACGTGAACTGGATGGACAAGATCTTCAAGCCGATGTCCACCAGCCACCGCGCAAACATCCAGATTACGGGCGGTAACAGCACCGTGAAGTACTATGTCGGCGGCGGTTTCTACAGTGAAGGCGGCCTCTACAAGGAGGATTCCACCGTGAAGTACGGCACCGAGATGCGGTACACGAAGTATAACTTCCGCGCCAATGTCGATATCCAGGTCGAGAAGAACACGACCCTGAACCTCAACCTCGCCACCATCTTCGAGCAGCGCAACAAGCCGGGTACGGATTCGAACCAGATCTTCCAGTACTCCCTGATGGTGCCGGGTGTCCTCTTCCCCGAGAAGTATTCCACGGGCGAGACGGCCGGTATGGCCGTGAACCCTTACGCGATGGTGACCGAGACCGGTTATCGCCAGTCCTTCGACAACAACGCCCAGGCGCTCGTCGGTCTGACGCACGACCTCGGTTGGCTCACCCAGGGCCTGAAAGCCAACGCCAAGGTCTCCTTCGACGCCTATAATGCCCATTGGTTCGACCACACCCGCGCCTACGACTGCTTCTATGCGACCGGCCGTGACGAGGAAGGCAACCTCATCCTCGAACAGTCCAAGACCGGCAGCCAGACCCTGGATTACAGAAAGGGCGGTTCCGGTAACCGCCGCCTCTATATCGAGGCTTCCCTCAACTATGCCCGCTCTTTCGGCAGGCATAACGTGACCGGCCTCTTCCTGTTCCAGCAGTCCAGCCGCAGCCTCCTCGGCGACAGCGCCGGATCGTCCCAGTACTCCCTCCCTTACAGAAACCAGGGTGTCGCCGGACGTCTGACCTATAACTATGACAATCGCTACTTCTTCGAGTTCAACGCCGGTTACAACGGTTCCGAGAACTTCTCTCCGGGCAAGCGCTTCGGCTTCTTCCCGTCCGTCGCCCTGGGTTACCTCATCTCCGAGGAGCCCTGGTGGGGTAGCCTCAAGAATGTGGTGGACATGTTCAAGATCCGCGGCTCCTGGGGCCAGGTCGGTAACGACCAGATCGGCGGTAACCGCCGCTTCATCTACCTGGGTACCATCGCGGGCTCCGGCTCCGGCTACTTCGGCACCGGCGTCACCGAGCACAAGGGTATCAAGGAAGGCGATATCTCCAACCCGAACGTGAGCTGGGAAGTGGCCGAAAAGCTGGATGCCGGTATCGACCTTTCCCTCTTCGGCAAGCTCAAGATCCAGGCCGATGTCTTCAAGGAGCACCGTTCCGGCATCTTCCTGAGCCGTAAATCCCTCCCTTACTACTCCGGTATCTCCGTCACCCCTTACGTGAACATGGGTGAGATGGACAACTCCGGCTTCGACTTCTCTGCCGACTATCACCAGAAGGTCGGCGAGGTGATGCTCACCGCCAAGGGTACCTACACCTTCGCCCGCAACGTCCTGGTGAACTGCGACGAGGCCGCCTATCAGTATCCTTACCTGAACAGCACGGGCCAGGCCTACTGGCAGCCCTTCGGCTATGTCTCCGACGGTCTCTTCCAGAACCAGGCCGAGATTGACGCCCACGCCGACCAGTCCCTGTTCAACCCCCAGCCGGGCGATATCCGCTATGTGGACCTCAATGGTGACGGTGTCATCAACACCAACGACCGCCAGGCCATCGGCTACCGCGACGTTCCGGAGATCTATTATGGTTTCGGCGCTTCCCTCGAGTGGAAGGGCATCGACTTCGGCTTCTTCTTCAAGGGGGTGGATCACGTGTCCCTGAACATGATGTCCCAGGCCAAGCTCCTGGTGACGGGTATCACGTCCACCGACGGTCGTCCGGAGACCTCCAACATGCTGGCCGACCTCTACAACAACTACTGGACGCCGGAAAGACCCGACGCCGCTTACCCCCGGCTCACCTATCTGAACGAGTCCACCAACAACACGCAGGTGTCCGACTTCTGGACCCGGGACGCCAGCTACATCAGCCTCCAGAACGTAGAGCTGGGTTGGACGCTTCCCGCCAAGTGGACGGCCAAGATGCGCATGAGCGCCTTCCGTCTCTACGTCCAGGGCCAGAA
>JAEEGH010031995.1_pt1 | contig 10137 bp, 5 predicted proteins | sample 9134181 | NCBI WGS metagenome assembly JAEEGH01 (sample SAMN16246544, study PRJNA631951) | gut metagenome | biome: gut microbiome; feature: rumen; material: DP-attached | host: Bos | place: Iran: Karaj | collected 2018-10 | reverse complement strand
GATTGTTCAGGACGTAATTGCCGCTAACCCTAAGGCTATTGAAGACTATAAGGGTGGTAAAACTAACGTTGTTGGCTGGTTGATGGGGCAGGTTATGAAGCTGTCTCACGGTAAGGCTAACCCTAAGCAGGCAACAGAACTTTTGAACAAGCACCTTGCCGCTTTGTAGTTTTACGAGTGCTGCTTAATAAACTCAATAAAATCTTCTTCTGTAAGAGGTTTTGAATAGAAGAAACCCTGTGCCTGGTCGCAGGCAACCGAGCGTAAAAAGTCTCGCTGGGCCTGGGTTTCTACACCTTCAAATACTGTCTGTTTATCAAGATTCTTACTTAAATCAATTAAACCGTGAATAAAGTTTTCTGACTGCTTATCAATGCGGCCGTTCTTATCTGTTGAAGCATTTAAGAATTCTCGGTCAAATTTCAAAACATCAACAGGAATCTTTGACAGCATGTTCAAAGAAGACTCACCGCTTCCAAAGTCATCCATGGCAACCGAGAAACCTTCTTTATGCAGTCTTTCTGTAATGTCTTTCAGCGTAGTGTTGTCCATTACAGAGCGTTCCAGAATTTCTATCTGAACCAGAGTAGGTGGAATATTATATTTGTTAAATATTTCCATGAAATCCTGAATAAACTTATCTGGCTTATTGTGGTTACGGCTCATGTTTACAGAAATTGGAACAACATTCTTGCCTTCCTGCATTAATTTCTGAATAAAGGCAAATACCTTGTCGTAAACGTAATAGTCAAGTTTGGTGATAAAGCCATTTTTCTCAAATAAAGGAATAAAATTATCCGGCATAATAACGCCTAATTCCTTGTTCTTCCAGCGGACCAGAGCTTCTGCTCCAACAACCTTATCGTTAGAAAGGGCAATTTTTGGCTGGTACATTATAAAGAATTCGTCATTTTCAAGAGCTTGCTCCATATGACTTTCAAGGAAGCGTTCGTTCTGAACTTTTTCCAGCATTTTTGAGTTATAAACCGTATAGCTAACCATAAGGTTGTCTTTAATCGAGCTTTTTGCAAAAGAAGCCTGACCAATAAGAGTCTGTACAGTTACACCCTGTTTTCTGTCTCCCGGTTTATAGAAGGCAATACCATATTTAGGGAAGAATGGAATATCATAATTCTTTACTTTTTCTGCAAACATAGAAGTCTTTTCGCGAATTACCCTCATGGCATTGTGAATAGAAGTTATGCGCATAAAAATATAGAAGCGGTCTGCAAAGCCGCGGCCAATTATTGCGTGATTTTCTGTAGAAAAACGTTTTAATGCATCTGCAAAATAAATAAGTACGTCATCTGCAGCTTCTTCACCATAATTCTGGTTAATAAATTTTAATCCGCGTATATCTGCTTCTATCAAAAGGAATTTAGAATGAGCATTGTTTTTCAGCTGCTTTTGTGCTTCCTCTTCAAAGCGCTGTCTTGTCCAAAGGTTAGTAAGAGGGTCATATACAGTTGCAATCAGCTGCTTTTTCTGGAATATGTCCATTACCTTAGATTCAATTAAAACAAGCCCAACAATAATCAAAACTAAGAAAATTAAAATAAGAAATTCAATGTGCATCTGAGGCTTGTAAATAGCATCAATTTCTTCAATAGAAGTTTTTATGGCAAGAGTCCAGCCTGCTTCAGGAATTTTACGGGTAACAAGATAAATAAAGGCTCCGTCGTCTTGTTGTGCATATATTGTAATTGGAGGGGAGTGAGCCAATACTTCAGACGCGGTATTCATAAACTTTTTGTCTTGAGGAATATAAAAGCGTCCAATAACTTCTTTTCTTTCATGCAAAAGGAATATTCCTCTTTTGTCCATAAGCATAAAAGATTCCTTGTTTCCAATTTTAATTCCGCGGTTTCTTGCCATAAAGGCATCTATACTAATAGAAGCCCCCATAACTCCAATAAACTCGCCGTCATCATTAACAATTGCCTGTTCAACGCAAAAAGAATATTCATTTTCTCCAGGAGGAACTAAAAGATCGCTTACAAAAAAAGTAGAAGCGGTATCTGCATTTGCATGTCTTTCTGGTGACATTTGGAAAATGGTACCATCAGATAAATATGCGGTACCATCAGGAGTCATAAAATATAAGTGAAGAAAATCTTCGTGCTTTTTATAGTGATATTTTTTCAAGAAGTCATAAATTTGCTTGGTGTCTTCTGTGTCAAAAACATAGTCCAGATAAAAGGTACTTAAAATGTCTTTGTAATTTGTAAGTTCTGTGCTTATAAGTTTTGAAAAACCTTCTGTACTAACATTCAGGCTTTCAAAGTATTGCTCCCGAGCCTTATCAAGCATACGTTTTGTATAAAAGCCTGATGACACCAGCGCAATAATCATAAATGTAAGTGTAACAAGTAAAGATGAGATGAATTTTGCTCTTTCTGGAGAAATAGACTTCTTCTTCAATAACAACCTCTTATATCTATTTTAAGAGTGAAGTCGAATAAATTCAACAAAATCTTGTTCAGAAAGTGGTTTTGAATAGAAATAACCTTGTGCCTGGTCGCAGCGGATAGAACGCAAAAAGTCTCTTTGAGCCTGAGTTTCTACGCCTTCAAATACAGTTTCTTTTTCCAGATGCTTACTCAGCTCAATCAAAATCTCAATAAATCTTGCAGACTTCTGGTCGATTGCCCCGTTATCATTAGTAGAAGAGAGCAGGAATGCCCGATCAAACTTTAATACATCAACAGGAACTTTTGTAAGCATATTCAAAGAAGATTCCCCGCTTCCAAAGTCGTCCATAGCAACAGAGAAGCCTTCTTTATGAAGCATTTCTGTAATTTCCTGCAAAGTGCTGCTGTCCATTACAGAACGTTCCAGAATTTCCAGCTGAATAAGAGTAGATGGAATCTTATATTTTCCAAACAAAGTAAGGAAGTCATGCATAAAGCGGTCTGGCTTACTGTGATTGCGGCTCATGTTCATAGAAATTGGAACTACAGCCTTATTGTCCGCAATCTGTTTTTCCAGGAACTGGAATACCTGCTCATAAACATAAAAGTCCAGCTTGGTTATAAAACCGTTTCTTTCAAACAGAGGAATAAACTTATCTGGGGTAAGAAGACCCATTTCTTTATTGTACCAGCGAACCAGAGCTTCTGCTCCCACAACCTTGTCTGTTGTAAGGTCAATCTTTGGCTGATACATTACAAAGAATTCTTTATTTTCAAGAGCATTTTCCATTTCTACTTCTATAAAGCGCTCTTTATTTATCTGATCAAGCAGCCTTGAATTGTAAATGGCATACTGGGTCATCATATTATCTTTTATAGTGCTCTTTGCAAAAGATGCCTGACCAATAAGATTCTGAATTGTAATATTGTTGTTTGCCCTAGGCATGTAAAAAGTAATTCCAAATTTTGGGAAGAACTGTACATCGTATTTTTTTATTTCATCCGTAAGCTGGGCCATCGCCTCTTTAAAAACTGACATAGCCTTTCTTACTTCTGTAATCTTAATTAAAGAGTAAAAGTGGTCTGCAAAACCTCGTCCAATAATACCGTTGTATTCTCTTGTAAATTCATTCAATAATTTTGAATAAAAGAAGATGATTCCATCGGCCGTTTCTTCACCAAAGTTCTGGTTAATAAACTTAAATCCCCTGATGTCAGATTCAATAAGCATGTACTTTGCATGATTGTGCTTTATAAGTTTTGAGGCTTCGTTTTCAAAGCGCTGTCTTGTCCACATTTTTGTAAGAGGATCATAGTCTGCCTGAATAATCTGTTTTTTATAGCAGTTATCTACAATTATCATCTCAAGAGTGATAAGTCCAAGTAAAACAAGCATTGCAAAGATAACTATAAATACTTTTATTTTGTTGTAGTTTGAGTAAATAGAATAATAATCAGATTTAGGGAAGGTTAGACCAAGTGTCCAGCCGCATTCATCAATTTTTGTATAAAAAAGATAAATAGGTTTTCCATTAATATCTTCTGTAATGGTCATTCCTTCCTTGCTGTTTGCAATTACTTCAGAAGAAATATGAGCCAAAGAAGGATTTTTTGGAATATAGGTGTTTCCAATATATTCTTTTTCCGGGTGAACAAGAAATCTTCCGTTTCTGTCCATTATACAGAATGACTTTTTTTTACCAATTTTAATTATGTCAAGAATTGGCTCCAGTTTATATACCTTGATTGCCCCGCATAACATTCCAAGATAAGTACCTTCGTCATTAAAGATAAGCTCTTGAATTAAGAAGATGGGGTAATCAGCAAAAGGAGTAACAATAATATCACTTACATAATAAGAAGTTTTTGAATCAATTTTAGTTGTTATGTAAGATCGGTCAGAAAGGTCTTCTATCTGTCCCTGTGAAAAATAACCTATTCCACTTGTATCTACAAAGTAAGTAATGCAAAAATCTTCATGAACAAAACGGGTGTTTTCCATGAGCCATTTTTGAATTTCTGCATTATTTCCACTTTCAAAGATTTCTTTATTATACAGGGTGTCCAAAGAGGTATAATAATTTTCCAGATACCATCTTATTGATTGAGAATAACCAGAAAGCACCTGTTCACAGCTTTCATAATAGCGTTTTTCTGTATTTTTAAGCGTTCTTTTTGTAACAATGTTTGACAGCAGCAGGACTAGAAGAATGGAAAGCGTGCCAACACAAAGTGTAGAAAAGAATTTAATTCTATTTTGACTTAATTGATGCATTAAAGCTAATTCCGTTTAGTAAAATTCATTCTAACACCCTTTAATTAATAAAACAAATTTATTTTCTAAATATGTGTTATTTTTGTTATGTTTCTGATATACTTATAAATAATTGTTGAGGTGTATATGAGTTCAAATTTTCCGCTTTCTAATTCGCAACTTTTTAATCTTGTAAAGGATTTTCCAACTCCTTTTTATCTTTATGATGAAAAAGCAATTCGTGAAAACATGAGACGCTTTGCAAAAGCATTCAGTATTTTTCCTGTTTTCTGCGAACATTTTGCTGTAAAAGCCTGTCCTAATCCTTATATCTTGAAAATTCTTGCAGAAGAGGGCTGCGGAACAGACTGTTCGTCTCTTCCAGAACTTATGCTTTCTGATATTGCCGGTGTAAAACGCGAAAAAGTAATTTTTACATCTAACGAAACTCCTGCTTCTGAATACAAATACGCATTTGAGCACGGAAACATTATTAATCTTGATGATTTTACTCATATTGAATTCTTAAAAAATGCTTTAGGCGAACTGCCGGAAACAATCTGCTTCCGCTACAATCCTGGAAACGAAAAACAGGGCTGTAATTCCATTATTGGAAAGCCGGAAGAAGCAAAATACGGTCTTACCCGCGAACAGATGATAGAAGCTTACCGCATCTGCAAGGCAGAAGGCGTTAAACATTTTGGTCTCCACACAATGGTTGCCTCAAACGAACTTAATCCTTCTTTCTTTGTAGACACAGCAAAGCTTGTATTTGAACTTTGTGCAGAAGTTCAGGAAAAAACAGGTGTCCGCATTGAGTTTGTAGACTTAGGCGGTGGTCTTGGCATCCCTTACAGACCAGACCAGAAAGCTGTAGACTATGACGAAGTTGCCCGCGGCATCCGTTCAGAGTATGACAGGGTGATTGTTCCAGCTGGCCTTGACCCTCTTGAAATTCATTGGGAATGTGGTCGTCCTATTACAGGTCCATATGGCTGGCTTATTTCTACTGCTATTCATAAAAAACACATTTACCGTGAATACATTGGTCTTGATTCCTGCATGGCAGACCTTATGCGCCCTGGTATGTATGGTGCTTACCACGAAGTAACAGTAAGCGGAAAAGAAAATGCTCCAAAAGATCACGTTTATGACGTTGTAGGAAGCCTCTGCGAAAACTGCGATAAATTTGCCGTTCAGCGAGAATTACCAGAAATTGACATTGGAGACCTTGTAATTATTCATGATGCTGGTGCTCATGGTAGAGCAATGGGCTTTAACTATAACGGTAAGCTTCGCTGTGGAGAAATTCTTATGCGCGAAGACGGTTCATTTAAAGAAATACGCCGCCGAGAAACTGTAGAAGACTTGTTTGCAACACTTGATCTGGGCGGCGTTGAGAATTTTAAATAAACTTTTATAAATTTCTTTTTTTAATTAATTATAATAAACGCCTTCTCATTGGTAGAAGGTGAGGTATTACCAAAAGAAAGAGTAATTTCGGCATCATCTTCGTTTACAGTGCCCACATTTATAAGTGTCATTCCGTAAGGTCTGAGCGCTTTTTGGGCATTGTAACCATATAATTCAGGCCCATCGAATTTGTAATATGAAGAATTTGATGATGCCGAAACTGTTTCGTAAAAGTCAGAAAGGCTTTCCTGTAAATTCCACAAATCTATTGCAGAAAGAGGGTAGGTGTAAGAAGTTACCTCTGAGGCAGAGATTTCTGAACTTATATTAAAACTTGGCCAGTCATAGAGACTGGAACAATCAGCTTGAATAATGCAGGCAATAGAATACATTTTAAGCAAATCTTCTATTGTATAAGAAGTGTCATTTACAGAATTTACAGCCGCAACAATTGCCTCTGTGTCTATGTAAGCATTTTTAGACATTTCAGAAATAACCTTAGCGCCACCAAACTGTCTTGCAATCCAGCTTCCAAAAGCATAGTTAGAAGAATAAGAAAGAACCTGCAGGTAAGTGCTTGTTGAACGGTATTCAAGTCCGCAGTCTGTATAGCACTGCTCAAACATAGGAAGCCTTCCCTTAGGACTGTCCGAATCAGAAATGCCCAGGTATTCCTGCATAATATCTTCACAAAGCATAGAAAGCATTTCATTAAAGCCGGTAGAAGGGTTTAAATCCTGTTCCATGCTTTTTACACCCCAGTCTATCATGTGCTGGAACTCATGAACCAAAGTAGAAAGAATCATCTGTGTTTGGCTCTGAGCGTAATAAGCGTCTATGTAAAAATATTTTCCTTCATTTGAATAATTTCTTACATCAGAAGAAGAATAAGACATATTGCTTAAAGCAAGCAGGTGCTCGTTGTTGGGGTAGTAATCTTTTGCATAAAAATAGCCCAGTACGCCGGAAGCGTCATCGTTAGAATGGTCTGCGCCAATATCATAAATAACAATGTTTACCATTGTGCCTGTGTCGCTTAACTTTTCCATTGCGGCAGTAGTAAAATCTGATGATGAATAAGAATAATAGATTTCATCACTTTCATTTCCAAAAATGTTTCTAACCAGGGGGTAAATTTCGTCAAACTTTTGGGCTAAAAGAGAAATGGTGTCATCAGAAACTTCTTCGTCTTCTGAATAGTCTGCGTCCACAAGCCAGATGTAGCAGTATTGGCCCACGGCTCGCAAGGTGGCGCTTTTTTGTGTATAAGTAGAAAGGCTGCTGTCTGAATCTACATAAATATCTTTTGTAGTAGAGCCTGCTACCGGAGTAATCTGCTCAATTTCTATTTGTGATGATACCGCGCTCCTTGAATGATTGTATTCCGGTTCAGGATATTCGCTTAAATCTGCGGGGATAAAGTGGTGTCTTCCTGGTCCTCCATGGCTTCCTGGTTCCGGGAAAGAGCCAGAACTGCTAGTTTCTGTACTTGTCGTGCTGCTTTCTGCTGTGCTTAAGCTTACGTTTGTTGCAGAAGCTACATATTGAGTGTATGAAGCGCTTATTACAGAAGATGTCGGATTTATCTTTGTAAGATAAATATTCTGACCCTTTGCTGCTCCTAAAATTGTAAGGCTTGTCAGACTGTTTGCTAATTCATAAATTGGGGCTGTGGCTGTGTAGGTCCAGATTGTGTCTGACGAACTTGTTGTGGAAGAGTCGTCGCTTTCGTCTGAGTCGTCTGAACTTTCTGTGTCGTCATCCGTGGTCGTGCCCGTGGAATCATCACTTTGAGATTTTGTAGTTTTACTGCTTTTCTTAGAAGTGGTAGATGTCTCGCTTGTGTCATCTGCACTTTCATCACTGGCTGATTGTTCCGTCGTCTCTGTCTCAGAAGTTTCGTCTATTGGGGACTGAATTTCACAAGCTGAAAAAAATAGAATTGAAAAAATTAGAGTTGTTGCAAAAAAATTTGATAGCTTCATAAAGCACCTCTCGCAATTATTTTAAGCTATCAATTTGCAAAAATAATGAGAGAATGCCTATAAACCAGTAAGAAGCTTCTTATCTTATCTGAGCAAGAAAGAATTGTGGTGCAACAATTATTGCAAAGAAGGCAAGACTTATAATTTCAAACCACTTCATAAAGTAAAGGGCGCGGCCCGGATACTCGCGGGCATACAATCTGTAGTTTATAACCGATGCAAGCGATCCTATTATAGAAACAAGCCCTGCAGAATCCAGACCGTACAAGAGGGCGGTAAGGTTTGTTGTAAACGGCCATAAAATTATAGATGCCGGCACGTTGGAAACTACCTGACTCAGCAGAATACTCCACCAGTATTCGTTTCCCACAACGTTAGATTTTAAAAATTCCGAAATAGCCGGATTCGATGCAATTGACGAAGAAAAAATAAAGAAACACAGGAAAGTGAGCAGCAGAACATAGTCAGTGCGAACCAGAATGCCCCGGTCAAAAATCAAAACTGAAAGGAATACTACAAGAGTAACAATTGGCCAGTAGCTTGTTCGTGTTACAATTGTTGCAATAATAATTATAAAAAGAGTGATGTACAGAATCCTGATTTTCTTTTGTTCTGGCTTCCATTCTTCAGAAAATTCAGTTTCTTCTATTATAATTCTCTCTTTTAAATCTTTTCGGTACATAAAAAGAATAAAAAGGAAGAGCAGAATGCCTGAGCAAATCCACAGGGGCAGCATGCGAAGCATAAAGTTTGGAGCAGTTACGCCACTCTGGCTGAATAAAAAGAGGTTCTGTGGACTTCCAAATGGAGTGAGCAGGGAACCTCGCACTGCGGCAATGTTTTCCAGCACCAGAACTGGTACAGTGTATTTTTCCTTGTTTCCGGCGCGGAAGAGTATTATTGTAAGCGGCACAAAAATGATGAGTGACACGTCGTTTGTTACAAACATTGAAGAAAAGAAAACCGAAAAAACAAAAAATGTAGTTAATCCGCGGATTGTAGAAAGTTTTCCTGCTCTCTGTAAAAGTGGTCTGAAAATATTTTCTTTCTTAAAACCTTCCAGCACCGAAAGCAGCATAAAAAGTGTTGCCAGAGTTTTCCAGTCTATATCAGAAATAAGTTTTTTAGATGGGGGAGTGATAAACAAAGACGCAATTGCGGCCGCAAGCGACACCGAAAGCATAAGTTCTTTTTTGAAGATTGCTGCGATTTTTTTGAACATACAAGTAGTTTAAATAGGTATAAGAGCGTTGTCAATAATCATAACATTTTTATATTTTATAGATTTATACAACTTTCGTAGTGCTTTTCTTCATTGACTTATCTGGCTTCATAAATTACACTAAAGAGATATTATTCGGGGATTTCCCCGATTGTAAAAATGAGGAAGGAACATGAAATACGGTTATTTTGACGATGACAAAGCTGAGTATGTCATCACCAGACCTGACACTCCTACTAGCTGGAGTAATTATCTTGGATCTACAGTATATGGTGCTGTAATCACAAACAATGCCGGTGGATACGGCTTCTACAAATCTGGAGCACAGGGACGTTTTATGCGTCTTCGCTTTAATGCAGTTCCAATGGATCAGCCAGGTCGTTACTTCTATCTTCGCGATATGGAAGACGGAGATTTCTGGTCTGCTTCTTGGCAGCCTGTAGGAAAGCCTCTTGATCAGTACAAGAGTGAATGTCGCCATGGTACTGCTTACACAATCATTACATCTGAATACAAGGGAATTAAGTCTGAAACAAAATACTATGTTCCTCTTGGACAAAACTTTGAATACTGGCGCCTTAAGGTAACTAACAATTCAGACAAGGTTCGCAAAATCCGTCTCTTCTCTTACTGTGAATTTGCTAACCAGTGGAATACAACTCAGGACCAGGTAAACCTTCAGTATTCTATCTTCATCGTAAAAGGTGAAAAAGTAGGAGATAATCTTCTCCGCTATTCTATTCAGGATAACCTTTACCTTCAGCACCCAGAATGGGATGTTGGTGGTGCATATATGAGCCAGTGGGTTGCCCTTGTTGGTACTCCAATGACTGGTTTTGATACAAGCCGTGA
>JAEEGH010031992.1_pt1 | contig 10137 bp, 9 predicted proteins | sample 9134181 | NCBI WGS metagenome assembly JAEEGH01 (sample SAMN16246544, study PRJNA631951) | gut metagenome | biome: gut microbiome; feature: rumen; material: DP-attached | host: Bos | place: Iran: Karaj | collected 2018-10 | reverse complement strand
GCTCGATTTTTGGGCTCCATGGTGCGGACCTTGCAAAATGTTGTTGCCTGTTGTAGATGAAATAGCAAAAGAATATGAAGGAAAAGTTAAAATAGGTAAAGTTAATACGGACGAGAATATGTCTTTGTCGTCACAATTTCAAATAACATCCATCCCTTGTCTTATAATATTTAAAGACGGAAAAGCAATAAACAAAATGGTAGGATTCAGGCCTAAAACAGCTATAGAACAGGAGCTAAATAATGTTTTATAAAAAACTTTTTGTCTTGTTATTGTTTGTAGTTGCATGTTGTTCTTTTTCTTGCGCAGAACTTTCTTATGATTTTACTTTACAAGATTTGGAAGGAAAACCTATATCTTTATCGGATTACAAAGGGAAAGTTGTATTTATAGATTTTTGGGCAACGTGGTGTCCTCCATGCAGACAGTCTATACCATATGTTGAAAAATTATACGAACAATACAAAGATAACGAAGATTTTGTGGTATTGGGTATAAATTTGCAGGAAGATAAAGATACAATAGCTAAATTTATGAAAAAACAGAAAATGAATTATCCTATATTGCTAAGTGATAAAAAAGTTATAACCAACTACCAAATTACATCCATACCGAGATTTTTTATAATAGACAAGAATGGAGAAGTTTATAACAAATATGTCGGGTTTGCCCCCGGTGTAGAAGAACTTTGGCAAAAAGATATAAAAAAATTACTATAGAAAAAATATTGTAAATAGAGAGAATAAAATATGATATATGATGTTATAATAGTCGGTGGCGGACCTTCCGGTATGTCGGCTGCAATATATGCTTCAAGAGCAAGACTTAAAACTTTACTTATAGAAAAGGCAGGTTGCGGCGGACAAATCGCAATAACCGATCATCTTGAAAATTATCCGGGTTTTGAAGAAGGTATAAACGGATTTGAACTTGCGATGAAAATGGAAAAGCAAGCAAGAACTTTCGGTTGTGAAATAACTTACGGCGAAGCATCTTTTATAGAAACGGATGATGCAATAAAAAAAGTTATACTCTCTGATAAAAAAGAATATTTTACAAAAACGATTATTATAGCAAGCGGAGCAAATTTCAGAAAATTAGGTATTGAAGGTGAACAAGAATTTATAGGTAAAGGTGTGTCCTATTGTGCAACTTGTGACGGACCTTTTTTCAGAAATAAAGAAATTGCGGTTGTCGGCGGTGGAGATTCAGCATTGCAGGAAGCTTTGTACTTAACGAAATTTGCTACAAAAGTTAATTTGATCCATAGAAGAGACCAATTCAGAGCAGCAAAAATTTTGCAGGAAAAAGTTTTTGCGGAACCTAAAATAAATATAATATTTGATTCCGTAGTAGAAAAAATTTCAGGTAATCTTTCTGTAGAACAAGTGATATTGAAAAATGTTAAAAATAACATTTCATCACCTTTGAATGTTAATGGTGTTTTTGTCTTTGTTGGTTGGTTACCGAATACAAAATTTTTGGAAAACACAAAAATAAAGTTAAATGAAGCAGGTTACATTGTAACCGACGACAATATGAATACTTCAATAGAAGGCATCTTTGCTTGCGGGGATGTTAGACAAAAAATATTGAGACAAGTAGTTACTGCTGCAGGTGACGGAGCCATAGCAGCAATTTCCGCCCAACACTTTATAGAGGGATAAAAATTGCCGAAGGCAATTTGGAAGATTGGAGGATTTGAAGATTGGAAGATTGGAAGTGAAACTGTAAAAATTGCTATGCAATTTTTGATAACAAATAGATTTTTTGCAAAGCAAAAAATACAACTGTTCATCCATTCTTCTATTCTTCTAATCTTCTAAAAAATCCACAGGATTTTTTATGGACAAAGTTTTATATATCATAGATGCAAGTGCATATATTCACAGAGCATACCATGCTATAAGACCGTTAACGACATCAAAAGGTGTTCCTACAAATGCTGTTTACGGTTTCATAAAACTTATCAATAAAGTAAAAAACGAACAAAAACCGGATTATATTGCAGTTTGTTTTGACCATCCTTCAAAAAATTTCAGACATCAACTTTCACCTATATACAAAGCTAACAGAAAACAGTTAGACGAAGATTTAATAAAGCAAATGCCTATAGCAAGACAAGCAGTTAATGCTATGCAACTTGCTTCTTTTGAAATGGCAGGTTTTGAAGCTGACGATGTTATAGGAACTGTAGCAAAAAAAGCGGAAAAAGAAGGTATAAAAGTCGTTATTGTTACCGGTGACAAAGATTTGTTTCAATTGGTAAACGATAATATTCATATTTGGAATGAGTCTAAAAATATAATGTTTGACAGTCAAAAGGTTTTTGAAAAGTATGGCTTGTATCCCGATAAAATTGTAGATATGTTAGCTTTAATGGGTGACAATTGCGATAATGTTTGTGGTGTTAAAGGTATCGGGGAAAAAACAGCAGTAAAACTTATAAATACTTATGGCTCTGTTGAAGATATTATCGCAAATGCGGATTCAATTAAAGGTAAAATATCACAAGCAATTAAAGACGGTGCAAACGATGTTTTGTTAAGTAAAAAATTAGTGCAACTTGAACTTAATGTGCCTATAGATGTCTCCGTAGAGAAAATGAATTTTAATGATAATTTGTTCGGTACGGAAACGGCAAAAGAATTTTTTAAAGAATATGAACTCTATAGCTTTATACCGAATAAACAGCAAGAAGCTTTTCAAGTAAATAAAGAAGTAAATAAACAAGAAAGTAAAGTTGTTGAACAACAAATTATTCATAAAGAAACAAAAAATATTGTAAAAATAGTTGATACTATAGATAAAGCAAATGCTCTTAAAAAAGACCTTTTACAACAGACAGAAATATCGATAAACATTGAAACAGCCGGTTCCGGTATAATGCAGGATTTGATAGTAGGTGTTTCTTTTTGTTACGGTCAAGACAACAACTATTATATTCCAATAAATCATAATGATTTTATTTTGCAACAAGTACAGCAAGATGATTTTGTTGAAATATTTAAACCTGTATTTGAGAATGAAAATATAAATTTTATCGGTTGCGATTTAAAGTTTATTAAACATATATTAAAAACTCTAAATATAGAACTTAAAAACATATATTTTGATGTTATGATTGCTTCTTATTGTATAAATCCGTCACAACAACACACAATAGAAAATTTGGCATTGAAATTTTTGAATTTTTATATAAAAACAGAAGAAGAAATTTTTTCTAAAGGAACAAAAAAAATAAAAGCGGACAATATAGATATAGAAATTTTGTCACAATATTCTTGTTCTAAGTCTGTAAGTCTTTATAATTTAAAAGATATATTGATAAATGAATTGAATAAAAACAATTTGATATCTTTGTTTTTTGATATAGAAATGCCGATAGTTCAAGTGTTGTATGAAATGGAAGATATCGGTATAAAAACAGACAAAAAATTTTTAAATGATTTTGATAAAGAGTTAACGAATGCAATATCTGTTATAGAACAAAAAATTTATGATTTGGCAGGAGAAACATTTAACATAAACTCACCTAAACAGTTGGCAACAATATTGTTTGAAAAAATGAATTTGCCTGTAGTAAAAAAAACTAAAACGGGTTATTCTACGGACGAATCTGTTTTGGTGGAACTATCTCAGTATGACATTGCTAACGAAATATTGAAATACAGAGAATTACAAAAATTAAAAACTACTTATGTGGATTCGGTTAGAAGATTTACCGAAATTGAAGGGGAAAGAATACACACTATTTTTAATCAGGCCGTAACAACAACAGGCAGACTTTCTTCTTCCGATCCAAACTTACAAAATATTCCCATAAGAACGGAATATGGCAGAAAATTTAGAAAAGTTTTTGTGGCAGACGAAGGTAAAGTTTTTGTTTCTGCGGATTATTCACAAATAGATTTAAGATCTTTGGCACACATATCTAAAGATGCAAACTTAATTAAAGCTTTTTGTTCCGGACAGGATATTCATACGGCAACTGCTATGGAAGTTTTTAATATAGCCAAAAAAGAAGATGTAACAAAACAACAAAGAATGGCTGCCAAATCCATAAATTTCGGCATAGTTTACGGTATATCTTCGTTCGGATTATCCAAACAGTTGGATATTCCTGTAAAGCAAGCAAAAGAATATATAGATAGCTATTTTTCAAAATATTCCGGTATAAAGAATTGGTCTAACAGAATAATAGAAGAAACAAAACAAAAAGGTTATGTTAAAACAATTACCGGCAGAATAAGATATATTCCTGAAATAAATTCTTCCAATAAACAGATAGTATCTTTCGGTGAAAGAATGGCTTTAAATACTCCGGTTCAAGGAACATCGGCAGATATTATCAAAATAGCAATGATAAATGTGTCTAAAAAATTAAAGGAACAAAACTTAAAAGCTAAGATACTTTTGCAGGTTCATGATGATTTATTATTGGAAGTACCGAAAGAAGAAGAAAATATTGTTATAAATATGCTAAAATATGAGATGGAGCATGCAATAAAGTTAGATGTTCCTTTGTTGGTAGAAGTTAAGGTAGGAACCAATTGGGCAGAAATGCAAAATTTTGCAAAGCAAAATTTTGAGGTATAGAGGAATAGAAGACTGGAAGTATAGAAACAAAAAAATTTGTCATCCCGCACTTGATGCGGGATCTCGTAGTTAAGTCGTTTCCATACATCTATACGTCCATACCTCCATACTTCAAAAAATCGCAGAGCGATTTTTTAAGGAGTAATAATGATAATCGGACTTACGGGTAGTATAGGTACCGGGAAAAGTCAATCATCTAAAATATTTAAACAACTCGGTTGTTATATAATTGATGCCGATAAAATATCAAGAACATTAACTACTAAGGATAGTAAATGTTTGAAAGATATTGTTGGAACATTCGGAACAGATGTTCTAAAAGATGACGGCACATTAAACAGAAAAAAATTAGGTGAGATTGTTTTTAACGATAAACAAGCAAAAATCGAACTTGAAAGAATAATCCATCCGCACATAATAAGAAAAACAAACGAGATAATTGCAAAAAAATATAATGTTACCGATATCATAGTTGATGCACCTTTACTTTTTGAAGTAGGATTAGACAGAATCTGTGATAAAGTTATTGTTATATATGCAAAATATCATTTGCAAGTATTAAGACTTATGAAAAGAGATAAACTTTCTAAAGAAGAAGCTACAAAGAGAATAGCATTGCAAATGCCTATAGAAGATAAAATGAAGATGGCAGATATTACGATAGATAATTCCGGAACTATAGCAGAACTTAAAAAGAATATAAAATTTATTTACAAAGAACTGAAGAATATAGATTAATGGAGGATGAAAAATGAAAAAAGTTATTAGCTTAGCTATAATGTTTTTATTTGTTGGCAGTATTTGCTTTGCACAAGTAAAAAATTATAAAGTTGAAGCGACAAAAGACATTCCTTCAAATAAATCACAAGATGAAATAGTATCATCATTAGTAGAAATGTTAACGAAACAAGCTATAGAAAAATCCGATGTTAAAATAAAAAACTATAAATTGTCAAAAAAAGAATATGACGACTTTGTAAAAGATGTCACTACAGTTGAAGTGAAAAATAAAAAAGTGTTTTTGAAAAAAGGTAACCAAACAGCTGTAAATATTAAGTTGGTTCTAGAGATGGATCCCGATGTTGCAAAAAATTATTTGGATGAGTTGCAAAGTGAGAAAGACGCTAAAAAGCAAGAAGAACTTATAGAGGATACCAAAGAAAAAGATAAAATTGAAAAACCGGAAGAAGAAAAAAATGAAAAAGCCGAACCTGTTGTAAGTGCGATAGCGGAAGAAGAACCGGTTAAAGAAGAATTAACAAAAAAATCTAAGAAAGATAAAAAAGCAGAAAAGAAAGCAAAAAAAGAAGCAGATAAAAAGGCAAAAGCAGATAAAAAAGCAGAAAAGAAGGCAAAAAAAGAAGTTCAAAATGAAACAATTGCAGCAGCATCAGCAGTAAATGTAAGTACTGCAAATGTTACAAGCGATGCGGAAACTATCGGTGTTGTGGTTGTTGATACGGCAACCGTAAAAGCAGAGAAAACTGCAAATAATGTTGAAGTTAAAGAAATTGTTATTAAAGAAGAAAAAATGTCGGTAGAACAAGCTTTACAGGAAATAGAAACGATAAAAAATGAAATAAGACCGGAATTGGATAATCTTGACAGTTCATTAAAAAAAGGTGGGAACAAAGCAAAGTTAGCTCAAACATTGGTTTCAACTATGCAACCTAAAATTGACAAACTAAACTCTCTTCAAGCCGAGAAAGCTTATGACGAAAATTCCGAAAAAGCTAAGATTCTTTCTTTAGGATCCATTAATACAGATAAAAAATATTTTGAAATAAAAATATTATATAATGCCGAACAGTCTGTTGTATCTGCATTAAAGTATGATTTTTCCGATATGGAAATAGAAAAAGCAAAAGAAATATATAAAACTCCGAAAAAATTTGTAATAAAACCGTTGTTTTCTATAGAAGAGAATATGAAAACCGGTGCTTTAAATAAGGCATTAACCGCATTTACTATAAAGCATGCGGATGTAGAAGGAGAAAAAATAGTTAATCTTTCTAAAAAAGTGTTGCCGTTTAAAGAAGTTGCAAGGTTTGAGGCTTATAAAAATATTGCAAAACAAAATCAAGCAAAAAAGAAATAATCGAATTTTGATTTGTAGAGGTTTTAATGTATAAAAAAGTTGCAATTGTCGGCAGGCCGAACGTCGGCAAATCAACATTGTTTAACAGGTTTATCGGCAGGAAAAAAGCTATTGTTCATAATATTGCCGGAACAACAAGAGACAGAAATGATTATGAAGTAACTTGGAAAGATAAACATTTTATAGTTACCGATACTGCCGGTTGGAGTACCGAAGTTTCGGAATTTTCCGAATCTATGAGTCAACAGCTTAATTTGGCAATAGAAACTTCTGATATTATTTTATTTGTTGTTGACGGTAAAGCAGGTATTCATCCTTTTGAACCGGTAATAGCAAAGTCGGTTAGAGCAAGTAAAAAACCGGTAATACTTGTCGTAAATAAAATAGATACTTTTGCCGAAGAAGTAAAAAGTTATGAGTTTTATCAATTAGGTTTTGAAAATATTATATCAGTGTCATCTACACATGGCAGAAATATGGTTGAATTGTTGGAAGCAATATGTGATATGATAGGTGATAACGATGTTGTTGAAAAACAGGATAATTTGTTAAAAATAATATTTGTCGGTAAACCTAATGTAGGTAAATCTTCGTTGGTAAATTCCATAACACAACAAAACAGATGTATAGTCCACAATATTCCCGGAACGACAAGAGATTCTCTTTCGGTTCATGCAACTTATGAAGATACTGACTATTTGTTAATAGATACTGCCGGTCTTCACAGAGGCAACAAACAAAAAGACGATTTGGAATATTTATCTACACTAAGCACGAACTATGCTATGGATGAAGCTGATATTGCCGTTCTTGTTGCGGATGCGGAACAAGGAATAGGTGAAACAGAAGCTAAAATTTTGGGAATGATTATAGAAAAGAAAAAACCGTGCATAATAGCCGTAAATAAATGGGACTTGATAGAAGAAAAAGAAGATAGAATAAGATTGTTTCAACAACAACTTGAAGAAAAATTAAAGTTTTTAGATTGGGCAGATATTATATTTATTTCCGCTAAAACAAGACAAAGAGTAGACAGAATATTTAAACTTGCACCGGCAATTTATAAAGAATATTCAAAGATGGTTCCGCAAGAAGAACTTAATGAAGCAATGAGATATGCTACGGATAAAACACCTTTTACAAGAAAAGGTAAAGTTTTAAAAATAAAAGATATAGAACAACCTGTATCCAAACCTCCGACATTTAGAATTGCGGTAAACGATTTGGAATTGGTACATTTTTCGTATAAAAGATATTTGGAAAATATATTAAGAGAAAGATTCTCTTTTAAAGGTACACCGATAATTTTGAAATTCAGAGAAATTTCAAAAGAGAAGTTTAAAGAGTAAAAAATCGCTGAAAGCGATTTGGAAGAATAGAAGATTAGATGGAAAGAGGAAAATTTAAATAGTAACAAAATTTGTAAAGCAAATTTTACATTTGAGATTCCAATCTTCCAATCATCAAATCCTCTAATCTTCAAAAAATATGGAGTATTTTTAAAATGTTAAAAATAATTTTGTATCTGGTATTTGCATATTTGTGCGGAGCAATACCTTTCGGATATATAATTGCAAAAATATTTAAGCATGTTGATATAAGAACGGTAGGTTCCGGAAATCCCGGTGCTACAAATGTTTACAGAACAATAAGTAAACCTTTAGGAATATTGACTTTGTTTCTGGATATGTTAAAAGGTTTTATTCCCGTATATTTTGTAAAAATAATAAATCCGGAATTTTATTGGATAGTTATAGCTGTTGCTCTTGTTACAATAATCGGACATATATTTACTGTATTTTTAAAGTTTAAAGGCGGAAAGGGTGTCGCAACCGGTTGCGGAGTATTTTTAGCATTAAATCCTTTATCCGTATTAATTTGTTTTATAACATTTGCTATTATATTGGCAATATTTAGATATGTTTCTTTCGCATCCATAATTGCGGCAATGATGTTGCCGATAAGTTTATATTGGTTAGATGCTGTTCCGGAATTGATACTTTTTTCCGGTGTGATTGCGATTTTGATTGTAATTCGTCACATCGGTAACATAAAAAGACTTTTAAACGGAACGGAAAATAAAATTTTCGGAACTAAAACTACAAAATAATAAGAGGAAAAAAATGAAAATATCTGTTTTAGGTGCAGGTTCTTGGGGAACTACCCTTGCATGTTTATTAGCAAATAACGGGCATAACGTTTATCTTTGGGAAATAAATAAGCAAGCTGCGGAAAAATTGGATAAAGAAAGAGTTATTCCTTTTATAGGCGGAGCAACTATACCTGAAAACGTTACAATTTCAAGTGACTTAAATGTTATAAAAGAAACCGAAGCGGTATTGTTTGTTGTTCCTTCTCATTTCTTGAGATCGACGGTTATGTCTATAAAAAACTTAAATATAGATTTAGGTAAGAAACTTATAATAAGCGCAACAAAAGGTATAGAAAATGAAACATTATTGAGAGTGTCACAAATAATAGAAGAAATTTATCCGGAAACAAAAGATAAAATTGTTGCACTGTCCGGTCCGAGTCATGCAGAAGAAGTTTCAAAACAAATACCTACGGTTGTAACATCCGCATCAAAAAATAAAGAATTTGCCATAAAAGTAAGAGATTTATTTATGAATGATTACTTCAGAGTTTATACACAAGATGATATAGTTGGTGTTGAGTTGGGTGCATCTTTAAAAAATGTTTTTGCTGTTGCAGGCGGTATAATAGACGGTCTTAATTTCGGTGACAATACTAAAGCTGCAATAATATCGAGAGGATTGATAGAACTTATAAATTTAGGTGTTGCTTTAGGCGGCAAAGAAAAAACTTTTTACGGACTTTCCGGTGTCGGTGATTTAATGGTTACATGTTTTTCTAAACATTCAAGAAACAGAAACCTCGGTGAAATGTTGGCAAAAGGTAAAACATTGGAACAGGCCGAAAAAGAACTTAAAATGGTTGCCGAAGGTGTAAAAACTTGTATGAGTGCTTATCAATTGGGTAAAAAGTTAAATATAGATTTACCTATAATAAATCAAGTTTATGAGGTTTTGTTTAACAACAAAGACGCTAAAAAAGCTGTATACGATTTAATGACAAGAAGTCCAAAAGCAGAATAAGGAATAAAAATAAAATGACAAAAAACGATTTAATAGAAAAAATTGCTCTTTTGATGCCTTCAAAAAAAGAAGCAACAATAGTGGTAAATAAATTGTTTGAAGAAATGCTAAATGCAATAATAAATGGGGAAAAAGTTGTAATTACAGGTTTCGGAAGTTTTAATTTATTGGTTACTCAAGCCAAAAAAGGCAGAAATCCTAAAACCGGTGATACAATACTTATAGAACCTAAGAAGAAAATAAAATTTAAGCAATCGAAAGAGATATTCAATGTTTGAACCTGATAAAAAATATTTAAGTATCAGCGAAGTTTCCGAAAGAACG
>JAEEGH010031987.1_pt1 | contig 10138 bp, 7 predicted proteins | sample 9134181 | NCBI WGS metagenome assembly JAEEGH01 (sample SAMN16246544, study PRJNA631951) | gut metagenome | biome: gut microbiome; feature: rumen; material: DP-attached | host: Bos | place: Iran: Karaj | collected 2018-10 | reverse complement strand
CGGCGGATGCGGTATGCAGATCGCTTGAAGACAAGAAGTCGTTTTCCATGGTCGCTTCCGAATTGATTCGCCTCATGAAATATGCCAATAAGGAGAATATCACGGATGCCGCCCGCAAAGAGTTCGAAGCGATTCGGGCGATCTACGGCGTGCTCCAGAAGAAACGCAAGCATGTCGACACAATTGATCTGATGGTTCAAATCAACGCCATTATCGGCCAGTATGTCAAAATGGACGACAAGTCCTTTGAAGTCAAGGAGTCGCGGCGATTCGACATCAGCAAAATCGATTTCGACCTGCTACGGCGCGAATTCGCCAGAGCCAGACGGAAGAATCTCATGCTGAAGGATTTGCAGGAAGTGATCCAGGCCCAGCTGGATCGCATGTTGTTCAACAATCCAGACCGGATCAATTTCTATGAACGGTATCAGCAGATCATTGCGGACTACAACGGCGAACAGGACCACGCCACGATTGAAAAGACGTTCATGGAATTGATGGCTTTGGCAAGCAGTCTGGAACAGGAGGAACAGCGGTATATTCGTGAAGGATTTGAAAGCGACGAAGAGCTGTCGCTATATGATTTGCTGTTCAAGAATGACTTGTCCAAGTCGGATATCAAGAAAATCAAGGAAGTTGCGACGACGCTGCTTCAAAGAATCAAGACGAAAATCGCCGAACTGGATCATTGGACGGACAAGCAGGAGACCAAGGCGGAAGTCGATAATCTGATACGTGACACGCTGTGGAGCGAATTGCCGGAGAGCTATGACGAGATCAGCATTTCCGAATATCGGCAGCGCATTTACGAATATGTGTACGCCAGATACAAGGATGTGTCTTGATGTAAACGAAAGGCTGTTGCTATTATATATTAGTGTATAGCAACAGCCTTTTAAAATCGCGATGGCGGGACGCCGTCGTTACATCCGCTTATGCTTGGAAATGATTCTTCCAGGCGAAATCGGAGGCGGGACGGTGTTCGTCGTGGAGATGGGCGGGTTTGGCGTCGGCCGCAGGATAGCCCAGCGGAACTAATGCGACAGGAACATAATTCTTCGGAAGATTCAGTTCCTTCTGCAATGCCTTGTGGTCGAAACTGCCGACCCAGCATGTGCCGAGGCCTTGTTCGGCGGCTTCCAATTGGATGTGATCGACAACGATGGCGCAGTCGATGGGGCCGATGGGTTCGCCTTCGTGGTTGTACCAGCAGGCTTTGGAATCATAGCAGACAACAAGCGTCACAGGAGCGCCGAACTGGTAGGATGTGCAGCGACGGATTTTGTCGAGAATGGCGGGATCATCGACGATGAGGATGCGTTGCGGCTGGTTGTTGCAGCCCGTGGGGGCCAATGAAGCGGCGGCCATGATGGCGTCGATTTTCTCCGGTTCGACGGGTTTGTCGCTGTATTTGCGGAGGGAGTAGCGTGCTTTGGCAAGTTGTAAAAAGTTCATTGTATCCTCCTTATATAAGTTGTTCTATGGCAATGGGTTGAGAATGAAATCATCAATCGGTTTGCCGTCCGCCCAGGGCATTTCACCACCGAGCAGTTTGGCATAGGTGGGAGCTTGGTCAACGGTGTCGCCGCGTTCGATGACGACGCCCTGTTTGATGTCGGGGCCGACGGCGAGGAAGACAGGCTGCGGGCCTTTCGTCGGATAATAGCCATGCGTGGCGTATCCGAAGCGGTAGTCCGAAAAATCCAACGTCTTGATAAGCGGTCGCTTCCAATTTTCGGAGAAAGACGTATAGCCGTCGGTTTCGATGACGAACGAGAAATCGCCTGCCAGATGGTCGCGCTCTGCAACTTCCTCTGCCGTGAAGACGTCGCCAACGCCATAGACGCCTTCACTCTTCAGGAAGTTAAGAAGGTCGTATGTCTTTTTCCAAAGCTCTTTGTCGTCGGGATTTTTGAGTTTGATTTGCGCGGACATGCCGGTGGAGTGGCAATAGGCCTGCCAGTCCTTTAGGGAGCCGTCGTCATTGACGGTGATGAGGCCGTGGTCGGCAAGCAGGACGTTGATGTTGACGGAGCGGACGATGTCCATCTGGCCATGATCGGACGTCAGGAAGAAGTTCGTATCTTGGAACGTTCCCGCGTCGATGGTGGCTTGGACGACGTCAAAGAACCATTTCGAATTCAAGTTGACGCCAGTCGTCACTAAATCGCTGAACATACCAGACTTATGGCGGTAATGATCCACGCATCCTGTATGCATGGCGAAGAAATCGGGCTTGTAGAGGCGGATCATGTCACATGCGCAATTGACCAATAATTGATCGGTTTCAGGCTGGACACGAATGGTAACGTTGCGCATGTGCTTTTCGGCGACTTCCTGCCAAAGTTTGTCCGAGCAGCCAGCCCGTTTGTAGGCGGCTTCTTTCGTATCGTTTGGCCCTTGCGGCCAGTATTCGGGCAGATTGTAGTCGATGTCCGGATGGTTGGCGGTGACAGGCCAGAAGGAATTGCCGGTGACTTTTCCAAGTCGTTTGGCGACAGTGAACACGTCTGGAACTTTGATGCATCTCGCCCACCAATTCCACGGAACGGCTTTCAGCATGCCCGGATGGAACTCAAGATTGTGGATGACGCCATGCTTGTCCGGATAGCAACCGCTCATCATGCTGACGTGGGCGGGATAGGTGATGGACGGATAGATGGTTCGCATGCGCTTCACCATGGAACCATGCTGGAAGAACTCGCTGAAGCGTGCGTCGTTCTTCAGGAGGCTTTCGACGTCTTCCCATACCATGGCGTCGCAGGAGAAAACAATGATTCGATTGGAATGAGACATAAGATATTGATTACAAAAGGCTTGAGAAAGTCGCGTTTAAGCGCGGATCGCTTGCCTCCCCCTTTGGGGGAGGTGCCGCGTTAGCGGCGGAGAGGGTAAACTTTTCAGGAAAAACAATAATTTAGGGTAAAATGAGTCGTTTGGCAAGTTTATTTTATACAAAACGGCATTACTTTATGGATAGGATGAGCGGGTGAGATGAAAAAACGGATTCCACGAGTTATGTCGAACAGGACTGTCATTCTCGCCATCGACAGCGGCGGGACGAAATGCGAAATGCTGGCGGTTAATGCCGCTACGGGTGAAGTCGTCCGCGAAGTCCGCCATCAGGCGGATTCGTTGCCGGCGGCATGTCGTCCGAAACAGAATTTCGGCGGGGCGGGCCGCACATCGGAAGTGTTGGGCTACTGCCTTGACGAAATGCTAGATAGCCTTGATTTCCAAAAACTTCTGCCGACGGGCAATGTCTCGAAAGAGATGGTTGAAACAGAATTGAAACGCCATGGGCTGACGGCAGACGACTATCAGCCGGTCGGTGAAATCGACGGCGTGTTCTATTCGGAAGCCATGACATGGGGAATCGCTATTTCTGCGGGAACGGGCACGGTTGGAATGGTCTGGCCGCCAAAAGAAAAGCAGATGGCAGGGCCTCTTCTGAACGGTCGCGTTGCGGACGTTGTGCAGTTCTCGAACAACGGTCGGTTGCTGATAGACGCCGTTGGGCCGCTTCTTGGCGACTGGGGCAGTGCGTACAGCATTGGCCTTGATTTTCTGCGCCGTGCCTATCGTGAGCAGGAATCGCAGACAGAGCCGTTGGCGGAAATGCAGGCGATTTGTGCGCATCTGGATGCGTTTTCGGGCATTGAACGCAAGCCGGACGAAAAGAAGCTGACGGATAACTATCGTCATTTGAGTCATTTCATCTATACCTATACAGATCGTTCCATCGTCGCGTCGTTGAGCCGTGTCTGCGGCGATTGCGCGAAAAACGGTAGCGAACTGGCGGAAAGCGTGTTGCTGTCGGCTGGAAGCAATCTAGCGGAAAGCGTGATTCGTGCCGCGAAACGTACTGGAATCGACAAGATGGATTTTCCCGTATTAGCGTCCGGCAGCGTGCTGATGAACGACGACATCGTGTTCGAAGCGATGAAAGAACGTTTGGAACGCGAAATGCCGCAGGCTCGATTGATTCGAGCGGCGCGGCCGCAGGTTTGCGGGCAGGTTGTGGCGCGGCTCATGAAGCTTGATCCTGTGAATTACCGCACCGCCATGCTGAATTTTTTTGCAAAATATCATGATCATATCCACAACAAAAAGAGCTAATTAAAGGAGAAAACGATGTTTTTCGATGATTATCAGAAAGTTTTGAGCGACCATCTGGTGAAACTGCAGGGCAACCGCGCAGTAATCGATGACGCGGCGAAGGCGATTGCGGAAGCGATCAAGACTGGCCATTACGTATTCTGCTCCGCGATTGGCCATGGCATTCAGGGCGATTTCATCAATCGCGCAGGCGGTTTGGGCAACATCCGTCCGTTCAGCTGGAGCTTCAGCGTGAACAATCCGATGCCGACGGCTGGACAGAACCGCCCGAATCCCGCAGGCTTCAAGGCGGAGAAGGAATTCGCACGTATGGCCGTGCGCGCCAGTAACATGCGTGAAGGCGACATCTTCATCACAGGCTCCGTTTCCGGCCGTAACATCGCCCCGATCGAAACGGCTCTGGCCGCCCATGACATTGGCGCGAAAGTCATTGTCATGACGTCGGTTGACTATGCGAAACAGACGAAATCGCTACATGATTCTGGCAAGAGCCTCTATGAATGCGCGGACTGGGTCATCGATTTGATGACACCGTATGGCGACAGCGCGTTGATGATTCCAGGCTATGACGGCGAACTCGTTCCGCTGTCGGGTTATTCACAAGTCATCAGCGGCTGGATGCTGTTTGGTCGCGTGATGGAAATCATGGGCACGTTGCCCGAAGAGGATCGTCCGGCGGTGTTCATGAGCTTTAACCGCGCAGGTGGCGAAGAGGCCTACAAGAAGACGTGGGACAAACTCAACAGCAGAGGTTACTGATATGAAAGGAGCCGAAAGCTATCTAAGCGGCGCCATGGCAGCGCTGGAAAAAGTCCGCGCGAATCTTCCGCAGATCAAAGCGGCGGCGAAACTGCTGGCCGACACGATTCAGGCGGGCAACGCCATCTTCTCCTTCGGTGCGACGCATTCGTTCATCATGACAGAGGAACTGGTCTATCGCTCCGGCGGGCTGATGCTCGTCAATCCGATTATCTCCCACGGCATGAATCTGACGGTTCGTCCCATGACGATGACCAGCCAGATGGAACGGCTGCCCGAACTTGGCCGTATCTATTTGGAGCATTCGCCGCTGAAAGCAGGCGATGCCATCATTCTGACATCCACATCCGGCCGCAACACGGTCATGATCGACATGGCATTGGCGGCCCGTGAACGCGGCGCGAAAATCATCGTCTTGACGTCGCTGGAATATTCCGCGAAAGTGAAGAGCCGTCATGCGAGCGGCAAGAAGCTCGGCGATCTGGCGGATGTGCTGTTGGACAACGGCGCGCCGTATGGCGATGCCGTCGGCGAAATCGAAGGCTTCCCGCAGAAGGTGGGGCCTGTTTCAACGGTCGGTGGTTGCGCATGTCTGGACGCGATGATTGCGGAAACCGTTCAGTTGCTGGTAGATGCGGGGCAGGAACCGCCTGTGTTCATGAGCGCCAACATGGAAGGTGGCGACGAGTTCAACGCACGCATGCTGAAGAAGAACGCGGACCGTATCCATTATATGGATTGACGGTGTGCTGTAATTAAATGGGATATCTGGGATATCTGAGACAAATGTGACGATCATTTTAAGTCCCAGTCGTCCCATATGTCCCAGTTGTCCCATTGAAAAATTAGAATTCCATTATTAATAATAGGAGCATCGTGAAATGAAAAGGCCTGGATTGGGATTGATGCTGTCGCTTTGCTTGAGCGGCATGTCGATGTTTGCGGAATCCTTTCATTATCTGGATATTACGTATTTGAACAAATATAACATCCGGAACGCTCCGCAGACGCAGGAAGTGTGGGACACGTTGCATCTAGTGGCCAGCCTGCAGGGCATCGTCAACCGCAAGGGGCCACGCCTTTTCGTCCGCTTCATGCCTGATCCGGACGATTTCTGGTTCGACTACTGCACGAAGGAGTCCGGCTGGCTGACAGGCAGCGAAGTCATCCGCCACGAAGGTCGCGCGGGGCTGTTGGAGCTCATCGGCGTGTTCAAAGACGATTTCAAAGGAATCGTCTCTTATCCAGACAAGCCCTTCGCCAGCAGCAACGTCGCATCAACGGTCGCAGGCGTGGAGAGCAGGCTTGTTCTACGGCGTGACGAAAGCGAAGGCAGTCTGTATCAAGACGTTATGAAATTGGAAAACCGCCCGAAAGATGAGTTGAAACTGACGGCGGAACTAATGGTTCCTAAAGGCGGTAGCACGGGTTCGCCGAAAAACGACGCCATCCGCTGGGCGAAAGAACGTTATCTGGACACGGACATGTGCAGCCCTGAATACATGGCCTATTACATTGATATGTATTGGCTTACGGATCCAGGGCAGGGCGGCGTGTTCTCCAATTCGACGTTGACGAACCATGACTTTTACATCTGCCATGGCGCGTTCTTCTTCGATCTCGGCGTGTGGGGCGACGAAATCGTTTTCGATGATCCAGGCCAGCCGCGCGGCATCGATCGTGAGACATTGTTAATGCTGCTGAAGAAGCAGTATCAACGGGCGGGCGGAAAGACGTTCGTCATCGGCGGTTTCCCGCCGTGGGCGTGGAAATATGCCGATCGTCATCATCGTCATAATTCTCCAGATGGCCGTCGCCATCCCGTGCAGACGGAATGGGAGTACTGCCGTATTATTTCGTCGTTCAACGGCATGAAAGATGCGGACGCGCTCGGTCTTTCAGGCATGGTTAACGCGTCGTTCTATCGCTTCTTCCCGTTGAAGGAGAAATATCCGCAGCCGAATCAAGCTCCGACGGAGCAGGATTTAGTGGATGCAGGCTATCTGGACAAGTCGGGAGCCGTCACCGACCATATCTACATGACATGGTACATGGGTGACTACGATTCAGCGGCGTGGCTGAACCGCCATGCGCAGAAGTGGTGGAGTGATCCCATGCACGGCAAGACAATGTGCGCATGGGCCTTTGATCCGTCGTTGGCCATCCGCGCACCGCATGCCATGCATTATGTCCGTACGAAAGCCGCTCCGACGGATTATTTCATTGCGGGCGACAACGGCTATGGCTATCTTGCTCCGACGCAACTCTCTGCGCCACGGCTAGATCCTGAGATTCCGGATGGATGGGGCGCGTGGTCGGAAATCTGCCGCAAAGGCTACAACCAATTCGACATCAGCATCACGGGATTCATCATCGATCCGGGTGCGGATCCGAAGATCCGCCGCGTGGCGGAGGAATATTCGAAATTCTCTCCGGAGGGTTTCGTTTATTACGACAACCAGGCCCAGGGCGAAGTCCGTACGCAAAACGGCGTGCCGTATGTGCGCATGTACAAAGATATTTATGGTGAGCCGGAAAAGGCCGCGAAAGAATTGGCCGATAATTTCTCCGGTGAAAAGGGCGTGAAATTCATTATGGTGCGCAGCATTTTGAAATCGCCCAGCTGGCATGAAGAGACGGGCCGCAGACTGACGGAACTGATGAACGGACGTCTTATTATCGTTGATCCGCGCACGTTCTTCCTGCTAGGCAAGTTCGCCGCGACGGAGAAGCATTGAGTGATCTTCATTCTCAAGGAGAGAGAAAAAGAAGAGGAACATGAGGCTGTTAAAGAGATTCTTAAGCTACTACAAACCACATAAGTTATTGTTTTCGTTGGACATGGGGGCGTCGCTTCTGGTGGCGCTCTCCGGCATTGTCTATCCCGTCGTGACGCGCACAATGCTGAACGATCTGATCCCCAACCGCCAATATCGCATGATCGTCATCTACGGTCTGACGCTGCTGGTCATCTATCTGGTGCGGATGTGGCTGAATTTCTTCATCCAATATAAAGGCCACATGATGGGCACGCAGATGCAGGCGGCCATGCGCAGCGATCTGTTCACGCATTTGGAAAAGCTGCCGTTTTCGTTCTTTGACCAACATGAAACGGGCAAGATCATGTCTCGAATGACGACGGATCTGTTTGACATCACGGAACTTGCGCATCATGGTCCGGAAAATCTGATCATTGCGTCGATATCGGTCATCGTGTCATTCGCGTATCTGTTGCACATCAACGTCATGCTCTCGATCATCGTGTTCATGGTGGTGCCGTTTCTGATTGTAATCTCGAATTACATGCGAACGCGGATGCGCAGCGCGTTCACGCGAAGCCGTCAGGCGACGGCCGTCATCAACGCCTCATTGGAGACTTCCATATCGGGCATCCGCGTGACGAAGGCCTTCACGAACGCCAAGAAAGAAACGGAGAAGTTCGAACACGGCAACACGCTGTTCAAGGAGGCAAGCCGTGACGCCTACAAGGCCATGGGCCAGTTCCATTCGGGCACGACGTTCATCACGGACATTTTCAACGTCGTCATTCTGATCGCGGGCGGTCTCTTCCTGTACGACGGAAAGATCACGTTCGCGGACTATTCGGCGTTCATCGTCTCCATCAACCTGTTTCTCGGCCCCGTGAACACGCTGATCCGCTTCATGGAGCAGTATCAGAGTGGCGTGGCGGGCTTCGAACGGTTTGTGGAAGTGCTTGATATGAAGCCAGAAATGGATCGCGACGGCGCGAAGGACGTGCCGCGGCTGAAGGGCGAAATCGAATTCGACGACGTGACGTTCGCCTACGACGGCGAGCATGACGTCCTGAAGAACATCGACATGAAGATCAAGCCCGGCCAGACGTTCGCTTTGGTCGGCCCGTCCGGCGGCGGCAAGACGACCATCTGCCATCTGATCCCGCATTTCTATCAAGTCGAAAAAGGCCGCATCCTGTTGGACGGCATGGACATCCGCGACATCACGATGGAATCGCTGCGGCGGAACATCGGCATCGTGCAGCAGGACATCTATCTCTTCAACGCGTCCATTCGCGACAACATCCTCTACGGACGGCTGGACGCGACGGAGGAGGAGGTCGTCGAAGCCGCGAAGCGCGCCAACATCCACGACTACATCATGACGCTGGACGAAGGCTACGACACGGTCATCGGCGAACGCGGCGTGCGGCTCAGCGGCGGCCAGAAGCAACGCCTCTGCATCGCCCGCGTCTTCCTGAAAAATCCGCCCATGCTGATTCTCGACGAAGCCACGTCGGCCTTGGACAACACGACGGAAATCATGATCCAGCAGGCACTTGACGAATTGTGCAAAGGCCGCACGACGCTGGTCGTGGCCCATCGTCTTTCCACGATCAAGAACGCCGACGCCATCGCCGTCATCTCGGACGGCCGCATTCTGGAGCAGGGCACCCATGACGAATTGCTCCAAACTGGCGGCCTTTATTCGCAGCTCTACCACCAGCAGTTCCGCGAAAAGAATTGATAATCAAGTAGATAGAAATGCAGACCATTTTCCTGACGTCAGGAAAATGGTCCCCTATTGATGGTTTGATTTTCTCAAAAAGTGTCAAAAAAAATTGACACTTTCATGTTTTTGGGGCAAAGTGTCAAAAAAAAATTGACACTTTTGTGTTTTTGGGGCAAAGTGTCAAAAAAAAATTGACACTTTTTGGCGGAAAACAGACAGTATTTTAATCACATGACAAAGCAAGCCCCCCTTGGAGATTCAGTCCAAAGGAGGCTTGTTTTAGTTTCAATCTGTTGCTATTGTATTACTTAAAGTAATCCACACCAGCTTGGAAGAGCTTCTGCTCTTGGCAGCCAGGGATGTTGACGGAGATACGGTCATCGACGACGCGTTCGGAATGGCCCATCTTGCCGAGCACGCGGCCGTCAGGGCTGGTGATGCCTTCGACAGCGCAGGCGGAGCCGTTGGGATTCCACGGCATGTCGGCGGCGGGTTTGCCGTCGAGATCGCAATATTGGAAGGCAATCTGGCCGTTGGCGATGAGCGACGCAATCTGTTCTTTTGTCGCGACAAAACGGCCTTCGCCGTGGGAGATCGGAATGGCGTGGACGTCACCCGGCTTGACATGCATGAGCCACGGCGAGAGGTTGGAGGCGACGACTGTGTTGACGGTTGTCGCGGCGTGGCGGCCGATGGTGTTGAACGTCAACGTCGGATCGTCATCCGCAAGGCGCGGCTTGATTTGGCCGTATGGGACGAGGCCGAGTTTGAT
>JAEEGH010031981.1_pt1 | contig 10139 bp, 8 predicted proteins | sample 9134181 | NCBI WGS metagenome assembly JAEEGH01 (sample SAMN16246544, study PRJNA631951) | gut metagenome | biome: gut microbiome; feature: rumen; material: DP-attached | host: Bos | place: Iran: Karaj | collected 2018-10 | reverse complement strand
GATTTGGGCGGCACATCAACGACACATGAAGTAGGCCAAGATATTTTGGCTAGAATCTAATGCTTAATGCTTAATGCTTAATGCTTAATGAGATTCGCATATCCAGCATATCCAGAACTTCCAGAATATCCAGAATATCCAGAATATCCAGAACTTAAATCCCCTTCACTGCCGCAGGCAAAATCTCGCCTATGCTTTCATGGAAGACAAGCGTCGCTTCGCCGTCCAGCGGCGTGGCCGTGCGGTTGATGATGACAAGTTCCGCGTCACGGCTCCTTTCGGTTGGAAGACCCGCTGCGGGATAGACCGCCAGCGACGTTCCCAAAACCAACACCAAATCCGCCTGCGTCATCGCCTTATAAGACGACATAAGTGCATCCTGCGGAAGCATTTCGCCATAAAATACGATGTCCGGTTTCATAACGCCCATGCAGGTCGGTTCATGGCGGACGACTTTGCCCGACCGTAATTGTGCATCTAACGCACTGGCAGGCACTTGGCAACCACATTTCTGACAGGTCAGAGACAACATGCCGCCATGCAGTTCATGGACGATTCGCGAGCCCGCCTTCTGATGAAGGCCGTCGATGTTCTGCGTCGCGACGACCACCGCTTTTCCATAATTCTCCTCCAGTTCGTGCAACGCAAGATGCCCTGCGTTCGGTTCCGATTTCATGATGGAATCATACAGCGGGGCGATGATTTCATAGAAGCTCTCCGGCTTGCGGAGGAAATTGCCCAAATCGAACACCTCCTCGCTCGTGTAGGAATAGAGACCGTTGGACGAACGGAAGTCCGGAATGCCGCTTTCCGTTGACATGCCCGCTCCTGACAGGACGGCGATCTTCTTCGCCTTTCTCAGAATTTCCGAAAATTGTGCGATTTTTTCAGTTTTTTCCATCTTGCATTCTCCTTCTTGTAAAACATTCGTTTAAGTTTTTCTGTTTTTTATCCCGTTTCGGCTAAAAAAAATTTAAACTGCCACTATATTAAGTTAATGTATAATGTGAATATAATGTCCTTTTGAAGAAAAAACAGCCCATGGGATTTTTTAAACGATGAAAAGCAGCGCCTATCAGCAAGCCGGTGTCGATATCGACCTCGCCACGAACCTCCTCAAAAGCGTCAAGGCGAAGATATCGTCCACCCGCCGCCCCGAAGCCCTCGCCCCGATCGGCGGTTTCGGCGGCCTTTTCCAAATAGATTTGAAAAAATGGAAGCAGCCCGTCATGGTGACGTCCATCGACGGCGTCGGCACGAAGCTCATGGTGGCGGCCATGTGCAACCAGCATACATCCGTCGGCCATGACATCGTCAACCACTGCATCAACGACATCGCCGTGCAAGGCGCCGAACCGGTCTACTTCATGGACTACATCGGCATCGGCAAGCTTCGTTCGCCGTTGTACGAGAACGTCTTGACGGGCATTGCGGACGCCTGCCTCGCGCAGAACGTGACGCTCATCGGCGGCGAAACGGCGGAAATGCCCGGCATGTACGGAAACGACTACGATCTCGTCGGTTGCATCACGGGAATCGTCGAAAAAGACGAAATCATCACAGGCGAAAACATCAAGCCCGGCCATGTGGCGCTCGGTCTTGCTTCCGTTGGTCTCCACACGAACGGCTTCTCGTTGGCCCGCAAAGTTTTGTTCGAAAAAGGCGGCTTCACGGTCGATTCCAAGCCTGCCGAACTCGGCGGCGAAACCGTCGGCGAAGCGTTGCTGAAGCCGCACCGCTGCTATTGGCCCGCCATCCGTGAAGCCATGGCCCGCAAACTCCCGTTGGACGGCATCGCGCACATCACGGGCGGCGGTCTCTACGACAATGTGCCGCGCATCCTGCCGGAAGGCGTAGCGGCGGAATTCGATGCATCGACCATTGACGTTCCCGCCATCTTCAAACTCATCGGCAAGCTCGGCGATATCGAAAAGCATGAGATGTATCGCGTCTTCAACATGGGTGTCGGCATGGTGTGGTTCATTCCGGAAACGGCTGTCGCGGAATGCATTAGCATCTGCAAAGACGCCGGAATCGAAGCGCATATCGTTGGCCGCGCCGTCAAAGGCGACCGCACGTCGGATGTCCTGAACGTCTAATTTCCAACGGATTATCCATCATGCCCGGCTCGTTAGCAGAAGAACTCAAACGGATCCTCGCCTTGCAGAAGGCGAAAGGCGCGCGCTACGCGTGGCTTTCGCCTCAAAATGCGCAGGCGTTCTTCTTCTCTGCACCGCAGCTCAATATGCAACGGCCACCAATGGCGCAACAGCCGATGCAACAGCAACCGCCCATGCAACGGTCACCGATGGCGCAACCGCCGATGCAACAACGTCCCATGACGCCGCCGCCATCACCGCAACCGCCTCCAAATCAACCGCCTGCGCCGCTTGAAATCAAAGCTGCGACTCCTGCCGCCAGTCTGGATTGGGAGCAGTTGTCGGAAGCGATTCATTCCTGCAAGGCATGCCCGCTCTATGCAGGCAAACGGAATTACGTCATGGATGACGGTTTCCGTCAAGCCCGCGTCATGTTCATCGGTGAAGGCCCAGGCGAAGATGAAGATAAGCAAGGCGTTCCGTTCGTCGGGCGCGCAGGACAACTGCTGACCCGCATGATTCTCGCGATGGGGCTCGACCGCACGGCGAGAGACGCCGAACGTGGCTGCTACATCGCGAACATCGTCAAATGCCGTCCGCCAGGCAACCGCAATCCAGAGCCAGAGGAAGGCTCCTCCTGCCTGCCCTATCTGCATCGACAGATCGAGTTGGTCAAGCCGGAAGCCATCATCCTGCTTGGAGCCGTCCCGCTCAACTTCCTCATGAACCGCCGCGGCATCACGTCCGCGCGTGGCAAATGGCTGGAATACAAAGGAATACCGGTCATGCCGACGTTCCATCCAGCCTATCTGCTCCGTTTCGAACGCAACCGTGAGCAGTTCATCGCGGAAAAACGCAAAGTCTGGTCGGATCTCCAGCAGGTCATGGCAAGACTTGGCCTGAAACAACCACCAAGGCAAAGCTAAAAGCTTAAAGCTGAAAGCTTAAAGCAAAGGCAAATCCTACAGCTAAAAGCAAAAAGCAAATGCAGAGTTTAAAAGCTTAAAGCTGAAAGCTTAAAGCTGAAAGCAAAGGCAATAAGTTGTGCTTCGCGAAGAGGTTACGCAATATACAACAATCTGAACAATAAAAATCATTAACATATTCACTCAACCCAAAGGTCGAAATTCATGAAAACATCGCTTATCCGCATCTGCCTCTCCGTCATGCTGACTGTCGCCGTCGTCAACGCCATTGGAGCGGACACGGCAGACCAGAACCGTCCGCCGCTGCCCCAAAAACTCTCCCTTGAAGAAGCCAAAAATATCGCATTGCAGGCCAATCCATCGTTGCAGGTCACCGTCGCTCGCCTTCAGGCCGCCACCGCACAGTTGCAGCAGGCCCAGTCGAACTACATGCCCACGCTGGATCTGACCGCTTCCGTACAGCGCACGCAGGAAGTCCCGAAGATGAACGGCGGCACCGGCCGCTCCCATTTCACGACCTATAATGCAGGCGCTTCTTTCGACTGGACGCTCTATGACGGCATGGCCCGCAAATACGACAACATCGCCAAACGGGCCGGCCTGAAGATAGCTGAATTCAACCATGAAGATGCGCAGCGCAGCCTGCTTCTCTCCGTCGCAACCGCCTACTATGACTCACTTCTGGAAGTTGAAAACATCCGCATCGCCAAGGAAGACCTTAAATACAATATCGACCTGCAAGACACCGCCCAGAAGAAACTGGAGCGTGGAGCAGGCAACCGTTCCGACGTCTTGAACTTCCAGATCAAGGCCAAAGGCGCACAAGCCAATCTGATCCAGGCGGAGCAGAATCTGAAGATCCGCCACTATACGCTAGCACAACTTCTCGGCTATTCGCCGTCGGAGATTCCCGAAGGTTTCGAACTTATATCCGCCGGTGATTATTCAAAGGATCCTGCCCTCCCGTCCATCGACGAATGCGTCGCTTACGCCATGGAACATCGTCCGGATATCATGGCCCAGAACGACATCATCGAACGCCAGACCGCCATGGTCGATTATTATAACAGCGACAACCACCCGCAGATCGGCCTCTTTGCAGATTACGGCCTTACGCGTCGCAAGAATCCGCATTTCACCCATCATGACGACTCGCTGGTCTTCGGTGCACAAGTCCGTTGGAATGTCTTCAACGGTAACAAGACACGTGCGAGAGTCGCGGAAGCCTACGCAGGCGTCCTGGAGGCCCGTGCGTCTTTGGACGCTTTGAAGCAGGATATCGAAAAGCAGGTCGCCAACCAGCATGTCGCCACGAACGAAGCCCGCACACTGGCGGATCTGAAGACGGAAACGGAAAAGCTCGCCGAAGAGACGCGTGATCTTGTCCGCACGGAATACAACATCGGCCGTGTCACGGCGACACGCCTCAACGAAGCGCAGACGGATCTGACGAACGCGCAGGCCGCCCGTGTCAAAGCCATCATTCTCTACTGGCAGTACCGCGAAAATCTCGCCGCCTCCACTGGAAAAATCATGGAAACGGCAAAATAATAAAGAATATCCCTTTCTCTTGGTAAAACAAGTTGATTTTTCACATTCAGCCGTTAATATTTAGTAATTGTTTTTTCAAAGGCGGCGAGTGCCGCCGAGCATCCGGACCGCCATCAGGAGCAAGTTCATGAAAGTCATCATTTTGCCACATGACAAAGCCGTGGCCAAATATGCCTACAAGCTCGTCATGGACAGATTGAGCAACGGCATCAATGCCATTGGGCTGCCCTGCGGCAAAGTTCCGCTCAAACTCTATGCTGAAATCGCCAACGGATTCAAACGAGGGGAGCTTGATTTCTCAGGCGTTAGCATATTCAACCAGACAGAATTCCTCTGCATGAGCGGAAACGAGCCTGGAAGTTGCCGGCAGTTTCTCGAAGATTATCTCTTCTGCAGCATCAATATCAATCCGGACAACATCCATCATCTGGACGGCTTGACGGACGACCATGTGCGGGAATGCCAATATTATGAAGATGACATCGAATATGTTGGCGGCATCAAACTACAAGTGCTCGGGCTTGGACGCTTCGGTCAGATCGCCTTCAACGAACCAGGCGTGTCTCTCGCCTCGCGGACAGGTTTCGCTGCACTCTCGGAAGATACGCGTGAAGAATACATGCCGTTTTTTCCGCCGGGCTTTGAACGCCCACTATACGCCTTGACCATGGGTGTCGGCACTATTTTGGAAGCGGATGAATGCATCATCATGGCCTCGGGCGAGACGATGGCAGACGCTGTAGCCGCCACAGTCGAAGGTCCCGTCTCCGCGTCCTGCCCCGCTTCCGCCCTCCAATATCACCCCAACTGCACCATCGTCGTTGATGAAGCCGCCGCCTTGAAGCTGCGACATGCCGCATATTACAAGGCGACCATTGATGCGGAGGAACGGGCAATCAGTCTTCTCATGGCCGCCAGAGAGGATATGGATGACATCGAATGATTTTCACCATTAAAATAATAATGTAAAAACGACGGCGGCACAGTCACATTGCAAAGTGGCTACCGCTAACAAGAGGACAATGCTATGAACATCGCAATCGTTGGATTCGCACACGGTCATTACGGCGCGTACTGCCGCCAGTGGGCTGCCCATCCGGAATGGGACATCATTCCCACCAAGGGATGGGACCATGACACGGCTCGCTTAACTCAAAACGCGCAGAACCTCAAGCTTGACGCCGTTGAAAGCCTGGATGATCTCGTCAAAGACACGTCCATTGACGCTTTCCTCATCACCGCCGAAACCTCCCTCCACGCCGATCTCGTCGAAGCCATCGCCCCTACCCGTAAGCCCATCGCCCTCCAGAAGCCCATGGCACTGACCATCAAGGAAGCAGACCGTATCATCCACGCCGTCGAAGATAACCACACTCCTTTCACCATGCTTTGGCAGATGCGCTGCGATCCGCAGAACCTCTGGATGAAGAAGTTCATGGAAAGCGGTATTCTCGGCCAAGTCTTCCAATTCAGAAGACGCCACAATCTCGGCCTCTGCCTCAATCCTGCAAACGCCAACATCTGGCATTGCATCCCCGAACTCAATCGTGACATCTGGGCCGATGACTGCGCACATCCCGCCGATCTCATCTACTGGCTCTTTGGCATGCCGAAATCCGTTACCGCTGAAATCGAAACCCTCTTCAATCCACAGATGCCGCATGACAATGGCGTCGTCATCTTCCGCTATCCCGAAAAGAAGCTCATCGCGGAAGTCGCCTGCTCCTTCACCGCCTCCTCCGCCGAAATCACGACGGAAATCTACGCCGAAAAAGGCACCGTCGTCCAGCGCTACGGCGACGCCGTCACGGCCTCCATGCCGCGTGATCCGGATGCCGTCGGCATGAAATACTATCTGACGAACGACCAGAAGTGGTATGACTGCACGCAGTGGCCGTCGCCGAATTCACAGGCCGTCCGTATCGGCGGTCTTGCGCAGCCTATGGCGGAATTCTTCCATGGTCAGCGCAAACCGATCTGCACGGCGTTCGAAGGCCGTGAATCGTTGAAGATGATCATCGCCTCCCTCATCTCCTCCGTCGAAGGCCGCCGTGTTTACATGGACGATCCGATGATCGCCAACTTCCCGGCCCCACTGAAGCGCGGCCTCCTTTAATCCGTCCCTTTAGTCCCTTTAGTCCTTTATATCCCTTAAATAAAACCACAAAGGTACCATCATGAGCAAACCAAATCTGCTTCTTATCGGCATCGACTCCCTTCTTTCCAAGCACATGAGCTGCTACGGCTACTTCCGCCACACCACGCCCTACATGGACAAATTCGCGGAAGGCGGCACCCTCTTTGAAAACTACTTCTCGCCCCACATCCCGACGACGCCCGGCTACGCCTCCATGCTCACCGGTCTCGACTGCTTTGGCGACAACACCGTCGCCCTCCGTCACCAAGGCCCCATCAACGGCAAGACGCTCGCTGAAATCCTCAACGACGAAGGCTACAACACCACCTGTATCGGTTTCCGTGGCAACGCCGCCGCCCGCGGCTTCCAGACCTATCTGGATTTCGCCAACTGGAACGCCGGCGAAGACGGAAAGGCCCACAAGGCTGAAAATCTGAACAACGCCTGCCTGCCCGAACTCCGCCGCCTCGCCGCTGAAGACAAACCGTGGTTCCTCTTCGTTCGCCACATGGATCCGCATACACCGTACCTCCCGCCGCGTCCGTTCGACCGCCTCTTCTATGAAGGCAACGAATATGATCCGAACAACCACTCCATGGATCCCGTCTTCTCCTTCAAGCCGTTCTGCGACTACTTCATGGATTGGATGCCCACCGGCCCCAACGGCGAACTGCTGACGGACAAAGACTACGTCATCGCACAGTACGACGGCGCTGTCTGCTACATGGATACCTGCATCAAGAACATCTTCACCACACTGACCACGCTCGGACTCGACGACAACACGATCGTCGTCATCACCTCCGACCACGGTGAAACGCTCTATGACCACGACTGCTACTTCGACCACCACTCCATCAACGACAACACGCTCTGCGTGCCGCTGATCATCAAGTGGCCAGGCCATGTTCCCGCCGGCAAGCGTATCAAAGGATGGGGCCGCCATCAGGATTTCGTCCCCACCCTCATGGAACTCATGCAGATCGACCCGAAGGTCAAATTCGACGGCGAATCCCTCATGCCGCTCGTCCGTGGCGAAAAGGCCTCCAACGTTTCCGAATTCTACATCACGGAATGCACATGGATGCGCAAGCATGGTTGGCGTACGCCGCAGTGGAAGCTCATCCGCGCTCTGGAGCCGGACTTCCACTTCAAGCCGGAAGTCGAACTGTTCGATCTTATCAACGATCCTGAAGAGAACATCAACGTCGCCGAACAGAATCCGGACATCGTCGCCACGCTGACGGCCCGCATGAACGCCTTCATCGCGAAGCGTGAAAAAGAGACGGGCGCCACCAACCCGATGTACCGTCAGGAATACTGGCACGGCCATACGGAAGTCGGCCCGTACTTCACCTCCTCGCAGCAGGCCTATGACACGATGCACATTGGCAGCGCCCGCCAGGCCGCGAAACTCCAGTCCAAGACGGAGAAATAAGCATCTGAAGCTGTCATGCCGCTCGCCGTTCACATGGCGGGCGGCTTCACTGTCATTTACATTTTGGACAAATCATTATGAAAACTCCTATCAGAGTAGCGGTCATCGGCTGCGGCCCAATTGGAAACCGCCATGCTGACCTGCATAAAGCCAATCCAATGGCTGAACTCGTCGCCGTCTGCGACATTCGCAAAGACCGTTGCGACGCATCTGCACAACGCCTTGGCGTGCAAGGCTTTTACGATGCACCGACCATGCTGGCCACCATCAAGCCGGACGTCGTTTCCGTCGCCACAGGCGGCATCGAATACGGCTCCGACCACTTCCTTCCCACGATTCAGGCCCTCGAAGCAGGCTGCCATGTTCTCTGCGAAAAGCCAATCTGCAACACGATTCCGGAAGCGGAAATGATGGTCGCCACCGCGAAAAAGTACAATCGTTGCTTCGGCATCGACTTCAACCACCGCTTCACGGAAGCGGCGAAAGTCGCGAAGAAATGGGTTGACGACGGTCTCATCGGCCAGCAGCTTTTCATCAACATGTCCATGTGGATCAAAAACCCCAACGAAAGCTCTCCTTTCTATATGGTAAAGGCTTTGAATCCGCATTCAGTCGATGTCATGCGCCATTTCGGCGGCGACATCGTCGCCGTGCAGGCCTTCGTCACGAAAGCTCCCGGCCGCACAATCTGGACGACCATGTCGATGAACGTTAAGTTCAAATCAGGTGCTGTCGGCCATCTGTCCGCCAGTTACGACATCGAACGCGGCCATCCCATGGAGCGTTGCGAAGTTGCCGGTATCAAAGGCCGTTTCGTGTTGGAAGACATGTGGCGTGAAGCCACCCTCTATCCGGCTGGCAATCTCATCAAACAAGTCTATACGAATCCAGTGTTCGGCGGCCATCGCGATTTCGTCGATACCTTCCAGAATCGTCTCGCGACGTTTATCCAGCAGGTTGCGGACGACACACCGCCAGACCAAATCAATGGATCTGGAGCCGACGGTCTCGCCGCACAGAAAGTTCTGCAAGGTGCCATTGATTCCATCGAATCCGGTGGCCAGCTTGTTTGGCTTTAATTCAATGATTAATGATTAATGATTAATTGCTTATGTATCGCGGCGTCTCTCCCAAAAGAGGCGCCGCGATGCGTAACAACGACTTCCATAAAAATCATCTCCCATTTCAATACTCTTGTAAAATCACCATGTTCAAATTCTTCCTGTCCAGCCTTTTGCTTTCCGCCACGGCCGCTATCGCACAAAATACCGCTGAATTGATTCAAAAGACGCCTATTGCAAAAGTCTGGGCGGGCCATCCCGTCGGATTCGATTTCAAGATTCACAAAGACCGTTTCTACATCGCATTCTATGATGACCAGCGGCGCATGACCATCGGTACGTCGCCTATCGACAAACTCGAATGGACGTTCCATATCCTTCCGCAGAACATTGGTTGGGATTCCCACAACTACATCACAATGGCGTTCGACGACAACGATTTCATCCATTTGGCCGGCAACATGCACGCCTGCCCGCTGATCTATTTCCGTACGGAGAAACCATTGGACATCACGTCGTTCAAACGCATTGAATCCATGACAGGCGAACGCGAAAAGCATTGCACCTACCCGCAGTTCATGCGCGGCGCATCAAACGAATTAATTTTCCACTATCGTGACGGCGCATCCGGCAATGGCGATGAAATCTACAATGTCTATGACCATGCGACGCAGACGTGGTCGCGACTGCTAGACAAGCCGCTTTCGGACGGCAAAGGCCAAATGAACGCCTATTTTGCCGGTCCAGTCATCGGCCCAGACGGATATTTCCATATGGCATGGGTATGGCGAGACACGCCTAGTTGCGACACGAACCACGACCTCTCCTACATGAAGAGCAAAGACATGAAGCATTGGGAGACCGCCGCTGGAACGCCTATTGAACTGCCCATATCGCTCGAAACGCCTGGTCTCATCATCGATCCAA